>OKFF01000002.1_pt1 | contig 42168 bp, 59 predicted proteins | sample 1611481 | NCBI WGS metagenome assembly OKFF01 (sample SAMN04436747, study PRJEB24849) | human gut metagenome | biome: human gut; feature: NICU; material: stool | host: Homo sapiens | place: USA: Saint Louis, MO | collected 2011-01-06
CCTGCTGAGTACAGAGCAATATCATCCGCTGCTTCAAGAAGCTGCGACTGCACATTAGAAGATTTGAACAACCAGTTCTGACCGGCTGGAACTTCGTTGGCATTCTGATCAGCAGTAGCGCCGTCTTCAATGCCGTCAAGCTTTGCCAGAGCATCGTTCATTGAGTTGAACAGGTCGGCGTTTACAGTACAGTAGCACTCAGCATAACCAGACAGGTCAAGCTTCTGCCCAGGTGCTGCATATACTCCGCCAACAAATGATGCCAGAACCTGATCACGGCTGATTTTGGTTCCGCTCTCTTTCAGCGTGCCGACGCCACACTCTTTGTCAACACCATCCTGCAGAGTATAGTAGATAAGGCCATCGGCCATTACCTTAAACTGAGCAAAGCCTTCCAGTGGCCCTGCGAGGGTAATGTCACCAGTACCTGAAGTAGTGGTTGCTTCAGCAACCCAGTTAGCAGCCTTTGGTCTTGCCATTATCCGAGCCTCACAGTCAGCGTATTACCAGCCCAGAGACTTTCTTCGTTGTCAGTACGAAGCTCTTCAATCATGCGGGTCATCTTCTGGTCCCACAGCTGAGCAGCATCATAGTTCTTGACAAACGATTCAATCTCACAAATCAAGCCAGCCAGGTAGATGTCAGGGTGATCATTAGACATCCAGTTGGTTGTGTTATCTTTGCTCAAGTGAATCAAGCGACGATAGTGGATAATCTCTATCGTACCAGCGTGAGGCAGAGTAGGGAATACCTGAATCTGACCACTTACGATAGTGTAGTAATACTTCTCTGGTTCAACATTACCAGACTGATATTCCGCCATCATGTTCGGCGTGATGAACGTCATTGTCTTGGTAGAAGAGCCATTGGCATCGTCATCAGGCTGTCCAGTGTTAAACTGAATAGCACGCATGCCATTATAATCAGGAGGCAGAGCATAATACTCTTGCCCTTCAATCGAACGTGTATACACACGATGCGACTGTTTGGAAATCTTCAGAACACGGTTGATACGGGACTCCGCCATGATGAAGAAGACATCAATGTTGTTATCAACCTCAATGTCATTCCTATCAGCATAAGCCCTTGCAGCATCAGCAAGCTCTTGATAGTCCATGTTAGCTTCTCTTAGTGGTCAACGCATTTCGGTTGGTCACGCCATTGAGCTTACCTGGACGAGTTTTGAACACTGCATTCTCAGGTCTGTCTAACCATGCGCGACGTTCTTTATCTGTTGATTGGAACCAGTCAAAGCCATGCTCTTTCCACAAGTCAACTACAACAAGCGGAATACGAGCAACCAAATGCTGGCCTTGGCTGTCTGAATAGTTTGGGCGCCCAGTATGCTGATTATGCATTTCTTTGACCATGTCCATAGTCTTTTCAATATCAGCAACTTTCTTGATAACCACTTGACCAGTTTCGCTGTCATGCCAGAACTCTTCAATGCCACCAATGTGTGGGTTGAGTTCGCGTTTGATAAGTGTCATTGTCATTTTATTCTCTCCAGAATGTAAACCAAAAATAAACCCACTAGGCCAGCAAGAGCCTAGTGGGTAAAATGAGCGTCCTAACTTCTAGGGTGGCTCTATTAGCTCAGCGCATCAATGCAGTAGTGCGCCAGCGGGTTACCTACCTTCAGGGTGGTTTCCCAGATGATTTGCTTAGACTGCGCATCACCGGTCACAGCCAAATCCTGACTGAAGATAGGACGGAAGTCATCAATACTGACGTAGTCCTTATCAATCAGGAACAGCGAGCCTGGATCAGAGTAGCGGTCAGGCATCGCAGTAACGGTATGGAAGTCACCGTCATACACGTCGATGGAAGACTGCAGGCGGGCGTCGTCAGTGGTCACATAACGGGTCGCAGTAGACTGCAGGCCAGAGAACTTACCACGAACTACCGCACCCATCAGCGCAGCGATGTTTTCGGAACCACCAGAGTTGGTCCACAGTTTCTGCAGCGCTGCAGTCAGCAGAGCTTCAGTGAACGGACGAGCAGTACCAGGGGTAGCTGCAGTCAGACCGTTACCAGTAGGTGCTACGCCAGTAGCGCCGCCCTGCCAAGAGTCGGTATTCAGGTAAGACTTCAGGTTACCAGCTTTACGCGCCACAGTATCAGAACCAGCCACCTTCGCACCACCAGTAGTACCTACCAGTGCCGCTTCCAGGTCACGCTTGATTTCTTTCATGCGACGAGCAACCTGATAAGCCATTTCAGACTTAACTGCTGCTTTATCCGCTTTCTCCTGCGTACCAGTCACAGACGCAGATTTTTCGAGAATCTGGGTGTAGTTGCCCAGACGAACGCGAGAGCCAGCTTTAACGATGGTAGCATCGTTACCTTCGACCACGGCGTTAGCAACCGGTGGGTTCAGGGCATCAGTCAGCCACTCGTGGTTGGTACCTTTGGCTGTGCCTTTTTTGGCCAGCGTCAGGAACGGGGTGTCAGTCGGAGACACGTCATACAGAATGTCTGACAGGTCTTCGCGGTTACCACCAGTCCCAATCGGTTCCTGGTAGGAGGATTTTGCGCCTACATGTTGTGCCATGATTTAATATCCTTACATACGATCAACGAGGGATGCCGCAATAGCATCGACCGAGCCGCCAGATTTGCGAATGGCTTCTTTCTGAGCCTTCACTTGACGGGCTTTGGTCGTGTCACGACGGTTTGCATTTTGTTGCCCAGGCGTTCTGAACTTGGGAACATTGTCAGGAACCTTTTTGGTTTTCAGGGTATCTTTCCCGTTAGCAAACTGCATAGCATCACGAACCATACGCATCATACGCGCGTCCATGTGGTTAGCAATTTCATCAGGTGTGAATCCGTACTTGTCAACAAGGAACTTGCCTACTTCCCCAACTTCTTTCGCCATTACGGCCTGGTCTTTCCACGCTGGGTTGTCCTGAATCATCTTCTGGACTTCACCCTGCATGAACGCATTGTACTTGTCCTGTTGAGCTTTCTGTTGCTCTTCAGTCAAGCCTTTCTGCACAGAACCAGTTTGAGCTTTCATCTGCTCCAACCATTGCACACGCTCAGTGTAATATTGACGGGTGGCCGCCCACTCAGCTGGGTTAGTAACCCGCAGAGTGTCCCAATCAATACCCTGAAGCTCACCCATCAACTGCTGTTCAACGGCACCAATCAGGTTGTTGGCAACAGTAATCTTTTGAGTGAGGTGGTCGTATGCCTGGTCGCGAGTAGTTTCAAACTCACGGCGATCAGATTCCAGCTGCATGGACTTCTTGTTGACATGCCCTTCCAGCTGGTATGACTTGACCAAATCCTGCATCTTGACCTTAGTGGCTTCGCCGTCAATGACAGCATTGAAAACCACATTGCCTTCTTCGTCGTATTCCAACGCATCTTCAGGCAGGCCTAGCGCAGCGGCCAGCGTCTGGTCGTCATCTTCACCAGCAGCACCTTCGTCTTCAGGTTCCGGTTTGGTTTGTTTGTTTGGGTCGAGGTCATCATCTTCACCCTCGCCGTCTCCCTCACCGCCTTCCCCATCGTCGTCTGTGCCCTCGTTGCCGGATAACGCGGCAGCGATACGAGACTCGACATCCAGCGCCCCTGAACCACCCAGATCAGAACCCTCGCCATCGGCTGGGGACTGATAGGCATTCAGAAAGGTAGCAAAAAATCGGTTCATATCTTATTCCTTCTCCAGTGACATCTTCGCCAAGTGACCAGTGGTCATGAACTCTTTGAAGTGTGCTTCAAGCGAATTAATCGCCGTCAGCTGTAGTTTAATATCTTTCAACGCCTCAACGTTGCCTACAGGAGTTGCCTGAAATGCTTCAAACAACACTTGTTTCTTTTCAGCGATGAATGGGCCAACGTATGAATCAAAAATGCGTTGGTACTCATCACCTTTTGCGACCTCAGCTTGCAGCTTTGCTACTTCAGGGTCAATCATCTTTCTTCTCTCCAGAAGTTTGTTTCTTCAGCTGAGCCTGAGTGTCAATTCGATACTTCTCAATCTCAGCACGCTGGTTGGAGTCATAATAGCGGAACTCCAGCTCTTTATCTTTGTGGTTAGCATTAGACAGAGCAGTTGCTTCAGCAAGCTGTTGCTGGAGCTGCTTGATTTCATTATCGCTGTTATTCTTAAGTGCATCAAGCTGCATTTGAAGCTGCTTGTTCTGAGCAGTAAGCTCAACATTGCGTAACGCAGCTTGAGCTTTACCTTGCTCAGCCTCAGCAATCTTGGCATTTGTTTGGGCAAGCATCTGCGCATCTTGCAGTTCCTTCTGCTGTTGTTGCTGCATGTTAGCATCAACTCTCTGCTTGTTCTCTTTCCCTGCTGGAGAGTCAGGGTCTAAGAAGTACGCTCCAGCGCCAGGCATACCAGAGACTTTGGCCAGGTCGTCAAGTGCGGTGAACACGTTAGCTTCGGTCACCAGTGCCTGTCCAGGATTGGCCAATAGCTTCTCTTGGTAGCCCAGAACTGCCGTCAGCGCAGATGCTTGTTGTTGGCGGTTGCCAGAGCCGGTGCCGACACGTACTGTTGTACGGTTCCGCTGAATCCAGTTCTTCGGAGCAACCTGAACCCACTCATCGTGGTATTCATAATCCATCGTAGCGTCGATGTGTTGCATCAACAGCTTACGAATCATGCACATCAGAGGCTTAATACCAGTCTCTGCGAACACGCGTACCATCAAGCCAACCAGCTCTTCCTTTTGGGTCAGGAGGCGTTCGACGCCTTCAGAACCAACAGCATCACCAATCGACTGATCAGCGATAGAACCTTCAGGAGAAACACCGACTCTACCAGCACGAACTTGGTCCAGATAATCAACCATACGGTAGACATCAGAGCCAAGGTCAGGAGTAACATACGGAGCAACTGCATCAGTACGTTTCGCACGAATGATACCCCCTGGGCGGCTTACGAGTAGGTCATCAAGGTTGACCATGCCTTCAACAGCAATAGTACGCTGGTTGTTCTTCAGGTACATGTTGTCAAGAATGTTACGCCAGATTGCAGTCTTCTGTTCCTGAATTTCTTTCAGTCGGTCATAAACAGACAGACCAAAGAGCTTGTGGCTCATCAGGATAGCAGTAGCGGAAATGAATGGCCACTCTTCGACTTCTTCAATATCCAGAATGTGAGTTGGGTTATCAAACCCAGCCACAGTAATCTTAACACGTTCCGCTATGCCGTCGCCATCAAGGTCCATGCGCATGTAGCACTCAGACACATCATAGGTATACTGTGACGGGTCTTTGGAGTTGCCACCATATGGAGCGATGTTCTCGCCCTGCATGGAAAAACGATAGTTCTTGGACTCACGGAACTCTTCTGACTCAGTTGGCAGAGAATCAACAATCTCTTTGTCGAAGCCAGCTTCAATCAAGTCAGACTTAGTCATGGTCATTGCCTGAGCAATAAACCGTGCATTCTTCAGGCAAACAGAGTTGTGCATACGGTTAATGCGCATGTCATCAGGCGCGATGCACTCAATCTTGATTTTGCCATTCTGTTGAGTACGCTTACAGTTCACATTGTAGATGGTCATGCTGCCATGCTCATCAGTAAACTGCTCTTCAGTTAGGCCAGTGATTTCCAGCTCTGGGTCCATCTGAAGTGCTTCGAACTCAAGCTGGTTTAAACCAGTGTAGTTCTCAACAGTAACACAAGGCTCATTCTCATACCAAACTTTGAAGAATCCATTCTTCTGAAGCAGCGCATCTTTGAAGAACTCATGCAGGGCAATAAAGCCTTCATTGTCCTTCATCAGAATGTCGTACACATAGCGAGATTCAATCTGCGCCTGACGACGGTCATCTGGCCCAACAGGGTCAAATGTCACTACTTCATTGTTCTGAGTAAACGCCTTCATTACTTCAGGCATAATCCACTCAATTGCGTCAGCAACATCAGTAGACACAACAGAGGAGCGACCTTCAACAACACTTCCTTTGTCACCCAAATAAGCAGCCAGAGCTTTCTGGCGACCCGCCTGGATAGCATCATTCTCAGATGCACCAGAGGAGGAAGACAGCTCGCTGCTCACAATGGCGAGGATTTCCTCATCTGACAGTCTGCCGTCTTCTTGCTTTTCCATTAAACAATACCTTTACTTGAGTGAGAGTAATCCAGCGGCTTATTGCTGGCCTCAGACGAAATCAGAGCTGTACCTTCACCCATGCCCAGAGCCATATACTGCAAGGCATCAGCTGGGTGTGAATAACGGTTCTTATCAGGTTGGTCCATAAAGCGCTCATCACCTGATACTTTGACGCGACGGTATTTGTAACCACCAGCACACGCCTTACGAATTATTGGAGCTTTTGGTCCAATCAGGAAACCAATCTCACCAACTGAATCCAGACGACGCATACAAGCACCAACAGCACCAATACGAATCACTGGGTCGTTGGTCCATGTCGGCCCTGCCAGTATACCAGAAGCATGAAGCATCATGAATGGCGTCGACTTGTCAGACTGCGCTCTCTGGTCACCAGCAGGGTCGCCATGAAACTCAAATTTATGGTTTGGATACTCAGTAAGAATCTTCTGCTTGAGCAGACGACCAAACGTCTTCGCATCCATGTCTTCCGCTATCAACTCATCAAATACCAGAACCTGATCAGTAGGGCTGCGAGCACCAAAGATAGCAGCAGGAGTAAGTCCAAAGTCGAGGCCAACATGGATGGTCCAAGACTCTGGGATGACAATGTCTTCATCAGTATGATGTTTGTCATCTTTGTATTCGCCCCAGACAGGCTTGCCGTCTTGAACAAAACCGTATTGGCCATGGACATACACGTTAATCCACTCCTGGTCTTTACCTGCCTGCATTTTCTGGTAGTACCCATCAGGCAAGTTTTCAATGTTTTCCGCTTCAGGAGAAGTCCCAGACGGCTGATGAAAGATTTCATAGCCAGGAGTGCCTTCACCCTCAAACAGCTTAAAGTACCAGTGGTCGCTATCAGGCGGGTTAGTGTCCATAATCAGACAGTGGCGGGTTGCGCCGCCTTTACCATTAACCTTACGCGGATAACGCCCCAAACGACCAATGAGCATGTCCATAATGGCCTTGGGGATTTCACGGGCTTCATTCAGCCAACCACCAGTTACTTCCAGAGACAGCAATTTCTTAATATCATCTGGTTTATCAAGCGCACGGAACAGGAACTCAACATGAGCAGTAGTGCCATCTGGCATACGCTGCACAGTTGTAAACTTCATGTCCTGTTTGTGATACTTCCCAAGCTCTTCAGGATACCAGTCAAAGAATGTTTGGATGGTGGTATCAATCAACTCACGATAAGTATTTCGAACCACCACCCAACGACTCTTGCGTACACCAAATGGATACTTAGGGTCATCATACTGAGGCTCCTGCACCTGAAAGCTGATTCGGAGCATTTCAATTACACAGGCCACAGACTTACCAGAACCAATGGGCCCAAACAGTGAGCGAACAAACGCATCACTATTGTGGAACTTTACCATTGTAGGTGACGCTGTGTAATTGATGTCTGTCATTTCTTCTCGCCAATGTTAACGTTGAAGCTGAAGCCTTTCTGACCTCCGCCTGGTACAACGTCAACGGAGAACTCGCCACCCATCTGTCGCAGATACTCCAGAGAGGCGTCAGCGCCATTCTTTGTCTTCATATGATAGAACAGCGACTCAGTCGCATCTTTAACGCCGATGGCACGGCCATACTTGTGAAGCTGTTCAGCGAACTTGGCCTCCGCTTCTGACAGCACTGAAGGGTCAATTAGCAGAGAGTCATAGCACTCTTCAAGGGACAGTGATTTCGCAGACAAAGTGATTTCAGTGCAATCATCTTCAGTCAGAATCTCGAACCCTTTGACAGCCTCTTGAATCTTCTTTCTAATGTCCATTTCGAAGCGCCTCAAAAGTCTACCAGTTATAAGCTGAGTATAGTACAGTCAGGACGGAAAGTAAAGAACTATTTAAAGAAATATTTTATGACATGGGGATCCAGCTGGTTTTCTGTGTGAAAAATTTTTCGAGGATGGGGTCTGTACTGGGCAGTTGGAAAAGGGGACAAAATTGCGTGAGCAAGACAGGGCCTAGGCCAGCGCGCCCATTACCCCCTCCCCCCTGTGTTTTTACCGCCACCCTCTGGATTCCCCTTTCCACCTTCTCACCTTCTGAACTAAATCACCTTACTTATCATGCACTTAACATCATCTGTGAAAATAAACCTTTACTTTCCTCTGTGGATACCCTACTATTGTAAGCGTAGTAACGACGTGGGGCGCTAAGGATAGCCCGCTAAGCGGATAACGCTTAGATAGTAGTAAGGTAGAGCGCGTAAGAAAGTCTCTACCCCACGACGAAAGAAATTAGTAGACGTAAAGAAGTAAACGAGCTATATTAAAGACGGTCGCTAAAGACCACAACCGAATACTAAAGAATACTAACGAGGAATAATACCATGACTATTTTCGAACTCATGACCCAGCTTTCCGCTTTCGACGGCGACTCCATCGACATGGCCGCTAAAGCTACTGTACAAGCGGGAATCCCAGGCGCTAAGGACATCTACATGGCCTGGGGTAAAGAGAAGGGAATCGCAGCTAAAGCTCTGGAGGCCGCGTACAAAGAGGCCCAACCAGAGAAAACCTCAGGTGGCCGGTCTGGATTCGCCGAACGATTCTACGATTGGCTAGCAGAGGATAGCCGCACCGAGGTGGAAGCACACGACTACATCATGGCCGACGAAAGCGAGAACACACGCCGCCACCTCACACACTTCCTGAACATCTGGGCGCTCGCTCAAACCGTTCGGACGGGTGTTAAAGTAGTTCGCACCATAAGTGCAGGAAAAGCCAGCCCAAAGCCTAACAGTGGTGCCTCCGCTAAGAAAGAGAAGGAGCCAAAGGACACGTGGGAGTATAACGACGCCGACCCATTCGCTGACGTAAGAAGCGCGTGGGAGAACCTCAAGCGTGAGACGGCCAAGGCTAAGCCACGTAAATCTCGTATCCACCCAGACAAAGTGGCCAAATTCGAGGACGCCGACCTGAGTGCAGCTTATACTAAAGCCCTCCAGGTGTACGGGAAGTAATAAAAGGCCAAGGACGGCCTAATCTGGAGGGGGATGGAAGGGGGATAGGAGGGGTATATAAGGGGTTATAAGGTACTAATATATATAGACTTTATACCTTTATTCCCCTTATCCCCCTCGTTTTCCCTCTCTCTCACACACACACACACACACGTCCCCCCTAAATCCGAGGGGATACGGGGATTCGACCCGATTCTTCAATAGAATCATGGACTTATATCCCCTCGATTCCCCTCCGTTCCCCCTTTAGGACGGTTAGGCGTTTATTAATAGGTAAAACCTTTATTTACGCCTATATAAAGGAAAGCGCTTTACTTATAGTAGAGGAGGCGTTATAATCGGCCTGTACCACAGTAGTAACGAATACTAACGAATACTATCACAGGAGTTAACATGAGTACGTTCAATGTACAACAGTTCCTCACCGCTGTTAAGACAGTAGCTCTTAAAGCGGAAACATCAAGCGAGTGCTTCCAGCTTATCGACTGGACGCTGGATAACCTTCCTTACGTTGGGCACGGTGAGACTGACCATTCACTGTTTAAGGCTCTCGACGATATGTGTCACTACTGGAAGGATGTAGGGTGTGCTGAGGATGAACTGTTACCCGCGCTTTCACTCGTACATTTATTCTTCGCGTATGGACATACGCTTAAAGGTGACTTTGAGTTGTTAGCACAGAGAACAGCCCGTTGCGACGCCATGATAGCGGAACCTGACATGGAAGAGCACTGGACATCGTATGAAGAGTTCTGTGACAAGTACGCCGCCGAACTTAACCACTAAATAAGAGCGGGACAGCGGACGTCCCTTTACTGGAGATTTAACCATGTTCAAGTTATTTGTAGTTGTTATGTTGTGTGTTATCGCGCTCCACACTTGTGCAGCTGATGCAGTGGTGTACATTGTTAACAATCCGCTGAACCACGTTAACTATGTGCTTCTGATTAATGATGGCAATTACTATAGCCACAACCTGCCGTTCAATGTGACTGACAAACTGTATACGAGGATTTGGTGATGATCACTCTTGCACAAGCACAGCAATGGACTCAGAAGTATTCCAATGTGACCATCATAGACCACAGAGGTGAACAGTTCCGCGTTGAACTGCGCGACCAAGATGGTATGCTCATCTGGCGTGAATGGAACTTTGAAGACTGCTCAGAGCTGATCAAATGCGTCCAGCAGTATGGCATCGAGAAGCAGTTCTATGCCCATGTATTGCACACCAGTGTAATCGGTATGCCCATCACTTACGTGGTCATTACCCAGGACTTTGAACTGGAGCCGTACAAGAACTATACTGCTGTAATGGTCGCTGATGAGACTGAGGCACAGGCCTTAGCTCTGAAGCGTAATGCAATCATCGTAATGTCCGATAAGGCCACCCAATGAAGAACTATCACGCTGTAGGAATTGCTATCTGTGCCGCCGTCATTATTACTTGCGCTTTATCTCTCACTGACCCTGTTCACGCTGCTGAGTCTGATAAGCGCCCACCTATTTGCCCGACTGCTACACAGGACAATTCTGGTTACATCGTCACTGACGAAGACAGCGATGGTAAACCTGATACTGTTTGGCATGTTTATACTAACGGTATTTGTGCTGGCTGGAATGTAGGAGCGGAAGACCATGGCACCCCATTATAAAGTGGAGTACACGACAGTCAATCCTGCCTATGAAGAAGGCAGAAAAACATGGAAGTGGTTCATTGGCTTCCTGGTATTCATCGTTATCTTGAAGGCATTATAATGATCTGGATTCTATTCTTCATGGATGAAGATGAAACACTGGATTTGATCATCTGGATATTTATCACACCACCAAAGGTAGGAGTATATGAGCACATTTGAAGAGAACATGAAGCGCAACTCTGTGCGCTATGCAGCAATCAGCCATTTGGCTAGCAAGTTTGAGTGGACTCGCCGCTCCAATTACGCGCAGTTTGAGTTCACTGCGACGACAAATGACCCTGAAGCCAGAAGCCTTTCCGCTGCTGACGTGGCGCTCTTAGCAGATGGTGGCAATCTTTGCTTCGGAGGTCGTGGCTTTACCAAACGTGAAGCTGGCGACAAGACTATCTTCTCTGGCATAGTACATACTGACTAAGGAGTCAAAATGAAATATCGCAAGAAACCTGTTGTTATAAATGCCTTCAAATGGACAGGAGATATGTTCCAGAATGAAGCCCCTGAATGGATTATGGAGGCAATTCAAGAAGGCAAAGTGTACTTCAGCAACATTGGTAAAGAAAATGTTGTGATGAAGATTGAGACGCTGGAAGGCACTCACTCTGCCAATCGTGGTGATTACATCATTCAAGGTGTTAAAGGTGAGCTGTATCCGTGCAAACCAGACATATTTGAAATGACGTATGAAGAAGTAACAGATTAATCTTATCTAGCGCGTTTATAATGAGCGCGCTATAATAAGATAGAACGCGATAAACTGGAAAACTGGAGAATACTATGGCACGTAACAAGAATGCTCGTCAGGTCAAATACTTTGTTAAGCGCGAGCGCAAAGGTGACCAAACGCTGTACTGGGTTCACGCAGGTAATCATTTGTACCTGATTGAGAAGAAAGAATATGGATGGTTTGCCGGCTCTTGCTATCACCAGACGCTTCGTGATGCAATCATCTATGTTCTGTATGGGGTGTGATATGGAGACTCCTGCATACCGCAAGAAGAAAGTACAGGAAATGTTGGACTATCTAAGTGAGATTGGCTTATCTGTTTATGGGCCAGTGTTCAAAGATGGGGTGGAGTACCCTGCTTTAATGGATTATGATGCAGATGAAATCATAAGTCGCAGGAAGCACATCCAAGATGACACTATTGAGTATAGTGAGGATTGGCAATGAGCAAATCAAGAGAGGCGTTAATCAAACGGCTCAACCAGTTGCATGAGCAGCTTGATAATCTTCCGCCAGAGATTGTAGATAGACTGGCCAATGGTAATCCGCCAGGTGGCAAGTATGAGACTGGAGAAGTTATCCAGCGTTTGGCAATTGAGGTGTGATATCTGCGCCTCCACAATAAACTGTATGGGTGCTGATATGGAAACACAAATCATTATCGCGTGCTTGAAGGCAAAAGTAATTGCACTGAGAGCAGAGTACACGGTGAAACGTCAGTATGACATGAACTATGACTTCCAGCTTACTTGTTCTGTGATAAACCAGACCATCATGAACATCGAAGCTGAAATCATTAAACTGGAGAAGGAGAATGGTTGAAATCAGTGTTGAAGCGTTTGGTGCAATGATGTGGGCGTTTGGCTTTGTAGCAGGCGTCTGTTTAATGGCTATGTTTCATAGGTACTCATGATGGACTTACAAAAACTGCTGGAAAAGATCAAAGAAGTTGAGAATGATATTTGCATCCTTGAAAAACTAAAAGCTGGTTTTGGTGAAAAGGATGAGAATGAGCGCTGTGCTGGTATCTCATATCGTGGCAGCTGGACAGTCTACTTCAAAGCATGTGAAGTAGAAAAGCTGTTACAACAGCGCTATGATGGTCTGCATGTTCAGCTCGGTCGTTTGCAGGAAGCGAAGAAGGCAGCAGAGATCACTGCTGAAGGCTGGCTCAATAGCTCAGGAGGTAAATCTGAATGAATCGCAAAGAACTCCAGTCCTTCTTTGAAGGCAAGCTGAACGAGTTCAAGATGATTGATTCACGCATTGAGGAGCTTCGCAAGAAGCTCCAACAAGCGAGAACAATTGATGATGACTCGCTGATGCAGATTAACATGGGAATCTGTGTCTTTTCAGTCAGTAAGGAACGGGCGGTACAGATTCTGTCTGAGGCAATTGAGATTGAACAGAACTACCACCGCATTATGCAGTCCCGCTTTGATAAGGCTGTTGGTGCCTTGATGGGAGAACTCGATGGATAGTATCTGGTACATCTGGATTGCCTACATTTGTGGTAGTGTAACAACGTATATCATTATGCGTGGCATGATAAAATTCCTGCGCAAGTCTAATGCCCACATCCGCAATGAGTCAGACTACTACTTTCTGCTGATGAAGCTGGCATTCAAAATGCTTCACCATGCTGATCAGGAGTTGTTTGAGTCCATGCCTGAGACAAAGCGCATTCGTAAGACTTTCGATGACAATAAAAAGCGCATCGAGCGTACAGGGAGATATTAATGACTTACGCAACAGTCGATAGACGTAATCTGGATTCCGCTAAGCCAGCTGACTCTGACAAGGATTTGTTCATCACAGTGTTCACTGACGGTAGTTGGTGTCCTGATACAAAAGCATATGGATATGCAGTTTGGATTCGTGATGGTCAGAAGCCAATTCATATGTTTGGTGCAGGTGGCTTTGGTGGTCGTGACTCATACCATGTAGAGAGTATGGGTCTTGCAGCAGCAGTCAAGTACATTCTCGAAAACTGTAGTGTAGCAGAGCGTGTACTGGTAATCCAATGCGACAACATTGGGGCACTTAATGCTCTTGATATTAAGCAGTTCAAGAAGCTGGGTGCTAAGTTTGTGAAGCGCAAGCATGTTAAGGCGCACACAAGTCACAAGACCAACCGTTCAAAAGTTAATGAACTGGTTGATAATTTAGCTGGCCAATATATGCGCGAATACCGCGCTAAGGTGAGAGGAAATGCCTAAATACTACTTTACATTTGGTGCGAACCATCTGAACAAAGACCTGATGTCACTCGGCAACTGCTACGTGGAGGTTGAAGCGGAAAACGAATCAGCTGCGCGTGATCAAATGTTTGCTGCGCGTGGTGGCAAGTGGGCTTTCTGCTATCTGGAAGAGCATAAGCAGAAGGCAATCGACCGTTTTGACCTGACTCCGCAAACTTTGGAGCAGGTTAAGATTGACCCTGAGGATGGTGAAGCACATCCTAACCAGTCGGCTGGAGAGGCTTATTTCAACAAGGAATAAGGCGCGGCGGCTATATATAAAATAGTTCTTTACCCTCCCTTATATAAGAGGCTATAATATAAATCCGGTCAGCGATTCTGGCCGGATACCACTTACTAATAAGGATTGGCTATATGTTTTCATTTACTTTAGCTCAATCTGAGAAGTCCACAGAAGAAAGCGAATACAAGCTGTTTGTTGATGCCACACTGGAAGGGTTGTACCAGCGTTGCTTTAGTCGTTGCGTCAAAGGCAAAAAGCTTGGTAAAGGCATTATTCGTGGTGCTTTGAAAGATGCGCCGAGAAACGATGAAAACTTAGAATACTCAAAACTGTTGATACTAGACGCCGATGCTGGTTTAGATGGTAAGCCAACGCCGACGGCAGATGTTTGTCATGAAGCGTTAAAGGCTCTAGGTTACAGTCACGTTATTTATACGACATTTTCTCACTCGCCTGAGTATCATAAATATCGTGCGATTGTGGAGTTGAATGAAGAGATTCAGCAACATGAGCTGCATGCTAACATCAGTCATTTGATTGATGAGTTGAAAGCTCAAGGATGTGCATTAAAGTACGTCCATGAGATGGATACATGGTCTCAGATATGGTTTCTTCCGCGCTCTGAAGCGCCGGAGCAATTCATTTCTTATGGTTGGTTTGATGGAGTAACATTCAATGCCATACATTGCGATGAAACTGAAGAGCAGAAAAGAGAGCGCAAGGCGCGTTCTCAGGAATCGAAGGCTGATGGCAAGGTTGAGACGCTTGACGAAATGTTCTCCAACATTCGTGAAGGAACCGAGTTCCACAACAGTCTGAGAAACCTGTCGTATCAACTAGCAAAGGATGGGGTATCAAAGGCGATTATTCTTGCAACTCTGCGTAGTGCAATGGAGTCGTCGAAAGAAGCAGGCTCAGAACGCTGGGCTACTCGTATGAAAGAACTGGACAGGCTTGTAGAAGGCGGTGTTCAGAGAGCAGACGAGGAAGCTCAGGAAGATTTTGAAGTCCCTGAAGTTGAAGTAAAAGAGGCAAAATATGCGCCACCTCCTATTCCACCTGGAAGATTAGGTCGGTTCATAGAGCAAATCATGAAAGGGATGCCAAATCCTCAGATTGAATTTGCGTTTGCTATGGGTCTTGGTGCAGTTGCAGCTATCTGTGGCGCCAAATTCAATGCCCAGACTAACCAATTCTCTGGTCTGAATATCAATATGACCGTTGTAGCTGATACAGGGTTTGGTAAAGGTCAGATTAGTAAGTTTTACCGCCTGTTATTTATGGGCGGCTTGGGTGGAAAAATAGTCAGTTTATCTGGCGGCGATGGTTCATCCAGTTTTGTAGGTGATAACAACTATACTGCACCTAAGCCTTTACACCGCGATTTGATGATGGGTCGCAGTAAGGTAGTGTGTATGCAGGAAGCCGGTATCATGCTTGGGGCGAAAAGTGGTAACGCTGATGAGTTTTCCGCTTATGTGATGGAGAACTATGTAAACTCAGCCCACAATAACTGGTCTTCATCAAGGGCGTACTCGTCTGACGAGAACAGCCTGAAAGCATTCCGAGCGCCAGCAATGACGCTTGTCCTCGAATCCACAGAGGAATCTTTGGCCACTTCGCTAAAAGATATGAATGCCCTTGAGTCTGGCTACATTCCTAGACAGACGATGTTCAAGGTAAACGGCAAGCCCAAGATGAACCGTAACCGCTCTGGCGATACGACATACAACTTCGATGCTGATATTGTAGAAAAGCTGCAAGTCCTCATTGATGAGTGTGCCAAAGTCCAGGCAGTTTCTGACTTCCAGCCAAACATAGTTCATTGGAACGATAAACAGTTTGATGAATTGTGTGACTTGACTGACCATTACGCTGAAGCATATGACTATGATAAAGTGTCTAAGATTATTGCTTCACGTATGGCCCACAAGATTATTAAGTTTGCAGCGCTTGCCTCAGTATTTAATTGCTGGGAAAAGGGCGATATGGAGCTTGATGATGAATCGTGGGCTTGGGCAAAGGAAATGGGACAGTGGGAAATGGACCACATTGACCATAACCTGTCGTACATGAAGGAAGAAAACGTGTATGACTATGCAATTTACCATATGCGTGACGTGTTAACAGCAGCGTTGAACCATAAAGATACGATGCCAAGACAGCGTCAGTTGAAGTTAGTTCGCATGGCGTTAATTAAGGACAGGCTGACAAGTAAGTTTAAGCAGCTTGCCCAAGAGAAGCATATGCCGCATGAGGTGTTTATGATGACTACATTGCGCCAATTGGAGAAGATGGGTGAGGTCAAAGTCCTTGAGTCGCATCCAGCCTTCAAGAAGCGGAACACTCCATGTGTGCAATTGTTGTCGGCGTTTGTCGATAGGGCGGAATCATGATTTTTGAATTGTATACTGCTTATCCGCCGAGCGTCAACAACTACTATGTGAAGACGCAGCGCGGTGTGTTTATATCACAGAAGGGCAAGAAGTTCAGAGACCAACTCATCAGGGATGCTCACGAGCAACTTGGTGGGATGTTACCAATCCCTGAGCGAGTCCGTCTGGAGGTTGTAGCATGGGTTCCAGATGCACGTAAGCGTGACTTGGACAACCTGTTGAAGCCTATACAGGATGCTATGATTCATGCCAACCTGCTGGTAGACGATAGCCAGATTGATCAGACGTTTGTCTATCGTGGTGTTAAGATTGCACCTGCTGGCGCTCTGTATATCAGGGTGTCAGAAGCTGCTCCGTGCATCCCAAAAGGGATGGAACATTTACTTGATTCTGGAGAGTAGAGTAATGTCAGAGATTGCATTAGAAGCACGCATTGAAGCGCAACAGCGCTTGGTAGACCGCATCAAAGAATTGCAGGAAGAAGAACGCACACTGCGCGCTGGCATCCTGCAGGAATGCTTTGGTATGGATACTGTTGGTACGGTCAAAACTCAGGTCGGCAACGTTATTGTTACTGGCGAGTATGGCCTGACCTACAAGTTCAATCAGGAAGAACTTGATGCGGCAATTCAGCAGGGAACGCTGTCTGAGAATGCCCTCAACGGCATTCGTGTTAAGTACGAGCTGGACAAGAAGGTCTATGACCAGCTCAATGAAGAAGATACTGAGGCTCTTAATGAGTTCCTCACTATCAAACCGTCGCTGCCGTCAATGAAGGTCAAAGCGGTAGAAGATTAACAATAGTGGGGCGCAAGCCCCACAAACCTGAGAATACTTAAATGGCTACTAAAGTAATGCACCGCATCCTGTCTTTAACGACAGGTGAGATTTCTGTTTCAGACTGGGTGTATGATGGGTATGTATCTCTTAATGAGATTCATATTGAGTATGACAATCAGCTCAAGCCTGAGCATGCTCAAATGGTTGCTGATGCAATCGACAAGCGTGTTAAGAAGATGCACGCTGATATTGTTGTTATGGAGAACAAGAAACAGGACTTCTTGGCACTCACTAACAAAGGCCCAATTAATGGCGAATGGGAAGAGGTAGAAGATGGCAATTAAGATTCAGAACACTGCTGACATCGAGTTTGTTGGTGTTAAGTGTATCATCTACGGTGGCGCTGGCGTTGGTAAAACTCGTACCATTGCAACAGCTCCAAGCCCAATAATTATCTCCGCTGAAGAGGGCTTGCTGTCTCTTATGGAAGTGGAGATTCCATACATTGAAGTGAAGACACTTCAGGATTTAGATGATGCGTATAACCTGCTTAAGAAGGATGCTGGCCAGACGTATAAGACCATTGGTCTGGATTCGCTTTCAGAGATTGCGGAGACGCTTATTGCGCAAGAACTGCCGAAGCATAAGGATGGCCGTCAGGCTTACGCTGCGTTGGCACAGGCGATGATTCCTATGCTCAAAAAGTTCCGTGACCTCAAAGGTGTGAACACAGTCTTCAGTTGTAAGAAGATTGATGTCAAGGATGAAGAAACTGGGACTGTTACAACTGAGCTGATGCTGCCTGGTAACGTACTAAGCAATCAGGTTCCTTACATTGTTGACGAACTGTTCTATATGGACGTTGACCGTAAGGGCATTCCATTCCTTCAGGTGAAACCTTCTCGTAAGGTATTTGCCAAAGACCGTTCAGGTGCGCTCGACCCAGCTGGAGTGTTTGCCAAGGATGCTTCCAGTGTCCCTGACATGACTGCTATCTTTAAAGCAATCGCTGATAAGATAGCTAAAAGTAAGACGAAAAGAGCTAGCGCTACCTCTTAAAACGCGCTATAGTAAACGCCTAGCCCGTTAAAAGGGCTAGGTAATAGAATACTCAATCCAATATATAGGAACACTAATCATGGCTTTATTACCGAATGTTTTCGTACCAGAAGATGCAGAAGCAATGGAGTTCAAGACCCTTCCCGCTGGCTGGTACTTAGCAGAGCTGGTTAAGTCTGAACTCAAAGATACCAATGCCAAAGATGGCAAGTATCTGGCTCTGAAATTCCGCATCGTTGAAGACGCTGAAATCGACGGCGTGGAAGTTAAATCTGAAGGTCGTTTAGTGTTCACTAACCTGAACATCGTAAACAAAAACGAAACAGCTGTTAAGCTGGCTCGTTTCGACCTGAAGAAAATCTGCGCCGCTGTCGGTCACGAAGGCGAGCTGGAAGACACTGTTGACCTGCACAACATTGAACTCCAGATTAAGCTGAGCGTGAAGCCTGCTACTTCTGAGTGGCCTGAGAAGAACGAAATCAAAGGCTATCGCTATGCTGATGGCGTTGAGATTGAGTTCGATGACGCAGGTCAGCTGATACCGCGTTAATTCCAGTAAGTAAGTGGTCTGGCAGCCTTCGGGCTGCCTTTTTTACAGGAGAGGATGATGGGCTTCAAATTAGGCAAAACTTCTCTGGCTCGTTTGCAAGGCGTTGATGAAACGTTAGTCAATGTTGTTAAGCGTGCCATTGAAATCAGTGAGGTTGACTTCACTGTAATGGAAGGTGTACGTACTCTGGAACGTCAGCGTGAGCTGTATGCCCAAGGTCGTACAGCGCCTGGCAAGATTGTGACGTGGACTATGAAGTCCCGCCATATTGAAGGCAAGGCAGTTGACCTGGTTCCGTATCCGCTGGATTGGAATGACCTTGAGAAGTTCAACAAAATCAAGGACGCCATGTTCCAGGCAGCGCGTGAACTGGATGTTAATTTGCGCTGGGGTGCTGACTGGGATGGTGACGGTAAGTACCGTGAGAAGGGTGAATATGACTCTCCTCACTTTGAAATAAATTAACAATAGGAGGCGCAAGCCTCCTATCAAACTTTTGAATACTAGGTGACAATATGGTCAAATTAACTAAGGTACTCAAGCCGAGTCGGCCTGAGGATGAAATGACTCGTCTGGTCAATGATACTCCTATGAAGCAGGAGAATCGTCATTACAACGGATTGTCAGCGATTGGCACCAAATGTGTTCGTCGTTTGCAGTACACTCACTATGACTGCCTTGACATAACTCATTCATGTCGAATGATTCGACTGTTTGGCGTTGGTCATACAATGGAACCAAAGCTGAGGAAAGAGCTTGCTCAATTCCTTGGTATGGTATTCAAGGGTGACCAAGACCAGGTAGTTGGTTTTGCTGGTCACTGGAAAGGTCACATTGATGGCCTGGGCATGTTCCTTCGTAGCAGCAAGTTTTATACCTTTGATGATGATTGGTTCCTTATGGAATACAAGACTCACAAAGCATCATCATTTGCTGACCTGAAAAAGAATGGTGTTAAGAAGTCCAAGCCTATGCACTATGCACAGATGACTTCTTACATGGGCTACAAGAAGCTGGCTCGTGGCCTGTACGTAGCATACAACAAAGACACATCAGAGATTTATCTGGAGTGGGTTTACTTTGACGAGGCTGACTTCAATGAGAACAAGCGGAAGGAAGCAGAGACAGTTATGGCTGATACTCTTTTGCCTCGTATCGGTAATGACTCTCCAATGTGGCATGAGTGTAAGTTGTGTGATGCTCTTAGTGTGTGCTTTAATAAAGAGCCAATAAAGAAATCGTGTAAGAACTGCCAGCACGTTGATATTCTTGATGGCGGCTTATGGCAGTGTACCAAAGGCGAGACTATCAAAGGCTACGTTCCTTGCGACAAGTACGAACAGATGGAGATTTTCAATGTCGATTGAATTGCGAGTTCACCAGAAGGATGCCACGCCAAATGTAGTAAATTATTTGCGCAAGCATAAGGGTAAAAAGAACCCAATTGTTGCGCTTCCTACTGGTGCTGGCAAATCATATTGCATTGCTGATTTCGTAATGTGGGCATTGCGTAACAGACGCAAGGTGCTGGTTGTCTCACACGTCTATGAAATCATAGCACAGAATGCTAAGTCCATACAGGACTACACGGGGGTGTCAGTTGGCCTATATTCCGCTAAAGCAAATCGCTTTGAGATTAAAGATGTTACAGCCGCTTCCATCCAGTCAATCTATCGTAAGCCAGAACTGTTTCAACAGTTTGACTATATCATTGTGGATGAATGCCATCGCATTTCCTATGATGAAAACTCGATGTATAGAAAGCTGCGTGCTGTCCTTACAGCCCCATGGATTGGATATACAGCAACTTATTTCCGACTGGGGACAGGGTATATATTTGGAGACGCAGCTCACCACTTATTTGACGAAGTCGTGCATGACTGGACCCATAAAGAGAAGTTTGTTGAACTGGTCAAGCTGGGCTTCCTCAGCCCGCTGATTGCCAAGGGCACTGGCTTTAAGATGGACACCTCTGACATTAAGATGGTTGGTGGTGACTTTAACCTTAAACAACTGTCTGATGAGTTTGACAGGACAGCAGTTACAGATGCCATACTTGAAGAATGTATGGTTAAAGGTGAAGGTCGTAAGCAGTGGCTGTTCTTTGCTATTGATATGAAGCACGCCGACCACATAGCGGAATGGCTGATACGTCGTGGTAAGAAAACCATTGTTGTACACTCCAAGATGGAAGAGTATGGCTTCGACCGTGACAAGATTATCTCTGACATTAAGGATTTCAAATATGATGCAATTGTCAACGTGGATATACTCACTACTGGGTTTGACCATCCTGCCATTGACCTTATTTGTATCTTACGCCCTACTGAAAGTCCGGTACTACACGTCCAGATGGATGGACGTGGTTCTCGTACTTTTCCTGGCAAACTTGATTGCCTTATTCTTGATTTCGCTGGGAACCATGAGCGGCTTGGTCCAATTAACGACCCAGTGATTAAGATTAAAGGCAAGGGCAAAGAAGGTGGTGAGCCACCTATGAAGCAATGCCCAAGCTGTGACACATACGTTCTAGCTCAGGCTAGACGTTGCCCACAGTGTGGTCATGTATTCCCTCGTCAGCATGGTCTTACTCCTTCCGCTTACAATGCGGCCATCATAGACAGTGGTGAGCCTGTATGGATTATCGTTGATGATATTACTTACGAGCGAAAAGCAGAATTTGCTAGACCTTCCACGTTGGTGGTTACCTATCATTGTGGCGACAGGAAAATCCGTGAACATATATGTCTTGAACACAAAGGATTTGCAAGAGATAAAGCTCGTCACTGGATTACATATCGTGGTGGTAAACCAACTGATACAGTCGCAGAGTTTATGCCACATGTTGGAGAACTTAAGAAGGCTTCACGTATCCGAGTACAGAAGGTAGGGAAGTATTTCAATATCACCGAAAGCGTATTTTAAGGTAACTTTTTAGCTCTACCCCGAAATAATAGTAGACGTTTTACCCGTTATCTATTATATTAACTCTATCGGCGCTAGCGCCTAACCCGTAATAAAATCTGGAGATTACCAAAATGGCTAAAGAAAAACTGAACGAAGAAACTGTTAACGAAACTGCTGGCGCTGAAGGCACCGAGCAGAAAGTTGATCTGGAAGTTGCAATCCGCGCTGCGTTCGACGCCGCTCATGCAGCTGGCAAAGAAGAAGATGACATCAAGCTGGACATGATCGGCGCTGGTGCTACCTTCAAAAACGTTACACGCCTGTTCAACCAGTTCTCTGTTGATGCCGGTCTGACCGTCAGCAAAGAAGAGAAAGACCAGATTCTGCTGGATGTTCTGAACGGCGCTGACCTTGCTGATGAAGCAACCTTCAACACCAAAGTTGAAGAGCTGATGGCTCGCCTGTCTGGTTCCACTGACAAATCTGCCGCAGCGCTGATCCGCGCGTATGCCAAGAAAAATGGCATCGAAGCGTTCAAGAAAGCCAAAGGCGGTACTGGCGAAGCGAAAACTGGTTTCGCTGCGAAGTTCTATGACTTCCTGGTTGCCAACCCGGCCTGCACCGTTGCTGAAGCAACTGCGTTCATTCAGGGCACTGATGGCCATGAAGAAACGTCTGAAAACACCAAGCGTCATCAGAGCCACTACCTGGCTATCCACCGCATGGTGAACCGCATCGCTGGCGTAGCTGCTGAATAATAGCGAAAGCTAGCACTAACTGAGGGAGCCTTTATGGCTCCCTTTTCATCAGGAATACTTTATGAATATAATTGGCGCAGGCCTGACGGGGCTAATCGCCGCGTATGCCTTTAAAGATGCAGTAATCCATGAATACTTAAAAGAACCAAGAGTTCACAAAGCTGTCCTAAGATTCCGCACTGAGGAGGTGTCGAAACTAACAGGAATACCATTTAAGAAAGTATTGGTACATAAGGCTGTTTATTCTATGGGCAAGTTTGTAACGCCTAATCTGCGCCATATGAACCAATACAGCCTCAAAGTAACAGGCGGACACTTTGAGCGGAGCATTGGTAATCTTGAGCCAACAGTTCGGTACATTGCTCCAGATGACTTCCATCAGCAAATGTTGGACCACCACAAAGATAGAATCTTCTTTGACAGTGATGTTCCGCTGACAGAAATGACAACGCCTGTTATCAGTACGCTTCCGCTTGGTGTTTTGATTGATAAGTTCAAGCTGGATGCACAACTCCCAAAAGAAGCATTGACTGCTGCATCAATCTATGTTACAACTGTTGATATTAAGGATTGTGATTTATATCAGACTGTTTACTTCCCAGACCAAGGGATTCCAATTTATCGAACATCAATCACTGGCAACAAACTAATCATTGAGTCTATGTCCCCAATTGAACCAAAGCACATTGAAGGTATGATGGATGTGTTTGGGATTGGCGGCTTGTGGCAGATTGATGTTAAGAACATGGAGCAAAAGAATGGCAAGTTCACACCTCTGGAAGAGAATTACAGAAAGCAGCTGATGTATGATATTACAACAGCGCTGGGTATTTACTCTCTGGGCCGCCACGCTACATGGCGTAAGATTCTGCTGGACGATGTAGTCAATGATATCCAGCGGATTGAATCAATGTTAAAGACTTCGGCATATGACCGAATGTTGGGGAAAACTAAATGAAAGTAACTCTGGTAAGTCATACTCAGAATGCACGCGAGCTGCTTGTGTTCACAAAGTCCACTCGCCTCAATGTTACAACTGGTCTGCTGGATGTCATTAATCTGTACAGTGAAGAGAAGTTGCAGAAAGAGCTGGATTATATGGTTGACACCATTAAGTCAAGCTGGGAGTTTGTAGACTTCACTTTCTGTATTGAAGGTGTCAGCCGTGGCTTCACTCACCAGTTCGTTCGCAACCGTCTGGGAAGCTATGCGCAACAGACAATGCGTATTCTGGACATGGGCGACTTCAAATACATCACTGGGCCATCAATTGAAAATGACCCACGTCTGAAGTCTCTTTATGATACCATGATGGCAAACATCAATGAGTATTATAAACGTCTGATCAGCGCTGGTGCTAAGATTGAAGATGCCCGTGGTATCCTCCCTACTAATATCAGCACCAACATCATCGCTAAGTTCAACCTGCGTGCTCTGTCTCAGATGATGATGAGCAGGGCTAGCAATCGTACTCAGGATGAATATCGTCAGGTTCTGGATGCCATGTACGCCGCTGTAGTAGAAGCGGAACCATGGTGTGCATCATTCCTACGCTCAAGCAAGTATGATGACTTGAAGCGGCTGGAGAGTGCAATCCTTGACCGTTACGAGGGCACAGATATGTGCACTCAACTCCTCAAACTCATTGATAAGGTTCGTAACAATGGCTAATAACAAGCGCGTTATCGCAGTTGACCTCGATGGAACTCTGGCTCATTACGATGGATGGAAAGGCATCGAGCACATTGGGCCTGTTATTCCAGAAGTTGCAAATGCCATGGAGCGTGCTCAGAAAGAAGGCGCTGATGTTTGGATTTTTACAGCGCGTGTTTCTGACCCAGCTGATGCAGAGCAAGCTGGTAAGTACGTTCGTGATTGGCTCATTAAGAACAACTTCCAGTTTGAAGGTATCACAGCCGTCAAGCATAAGTTCTTTACTGAGTTCTGGGATGACAGAGCCATTCAGGTAATAAAGAACCAGGGTCTGTTTGTTCTCAATGAACTGACTGATCAGGTATGTCTGAATGACCGTGATGACTTTGGTATAACCAGTCAGGCAGAACCGGCGTTCACTCCAGCGGAAGAAGTTGACCCAATGGATATTCAGGAAGGCGGTGATCACTATAAGAAGTATGCAATTCAGCCGATTGAATTCATGCATCGCAATAACATCCCTTCTGTGCCGTCGCAGATTATGAAGTATGTAATCCGCTACAAAGACAAGAACGGACTGGAAGACCTGCGCAAAGCACAGCATCTTCTGTCAATGTTAATGCAAATGGACTACGGGGTAACAAAATGAAAACTCTGGTCGACCTGTTCAATCTCGGCATGATGCGTAGTCATGCTGACATTATCCCCTCTGTGGAGGGGGTTGTTCTCAACCTCGGCGCTGGTAAGAAAGTAATCCCTGGCGCTGTCCCATTCGACTATCCTGAGTGGGATGCTAACTGTGACCGTCTGCCGTATGAAGATGGCACAGTGGATATGATTCACGCTTATCATTTCCTTGAGCACGTGAAGAACATCGGATTCATCATGATGGAAATGCAGCGCGTTCTCAAGCCTGGTGGTCATATCAATATCGTGGTGCCGTATTATACGAGCCACATGCAGGCAAGCGACATCTTCCATGAGCACGTATTCACAGAGCGTACTTTTGAGAAGATGTTCAACTATGGTTACTATGAGAAGGACAAGATTCCAGCAATGGATATTGTCACTAACTTCATCATGGGTGACCAAGAATATAATCTGGCATTGATTTGCCAACTTCGTAAACCGCTGGAGAGCTAAGATGAAAGAACCAATTGTTGTGCCATTCGATACAGAGACCACTGGCTTGATTAAGCCTAATGTGGTTGAGCTGGAAAAGCAGCCTGAGATCATCGAGCTGTATATGGCCAAGCTCATCTTCCGCTCTGACGGCGTCATCGAACAGATTGATGAGATTGATACCTTCCTGACTCCCAAAGGGCCAATCTCAGAAGAGATCACTCGCATCACTGGCATCACGCCGCTGATGGTTAAAGGCGCGCCTACCTTTTGTGACATCTTCCCTCGCATCCAGCAGTTCCACGTAGGTGTTGATGCCTGGGTAGCCCACAACTGTGCATTTGATACAGCTATGATGGCTAATGAGATTAGCCGCATTGGTAAGATTGTGCACATGCCGTTCCCACCTCGTAAGATTTGTACTGTTCAGGCTTCAATGTCAATTGAACAGCGCCGTCTTACTCTGAGCAACCTGCACAAAGAGTTGTTTGGCGAACCGTTTGAAGGTGCTCACCGAGCTAAGGTTGACGTCCAGGCAATGATTCGTTGCTTCAAGAAACTCGTTGAAATGGGGATGATCAAATTATGATTCATTTGGCATTGCAAACTGAGTTTACCTTCAAGCAGTGTTTCCTGCATATGAAGGATATTCATAAGCATGCCAATGGTGCTGTGGGCGTCGCAGACGTCCACAATACTTTTGGTCATGTAGGTTTGGAGAAGGAATCCAAGAAGCATGGATTCAAACCTATATATGGTGTTCGTCTGTTCTGTCTCCCAGACGAAAGTAAGCAGCGCAGCGCTGCCCTTCCTTGGATATTCCTTGCCAAGAATGAAGAAGGATTAAAGGAAATCTACCAGTATGTGGATTTAGCGTGGAAAAATTTTTACTACATCCCACGCTTGAATTACTCAAACATTAAGCGTACTGGTAATGTTGTGATTATCTCTCCAATTGAAAGCGAGCTATCTGACTATGTGGCTCACGGGCAAGGCTGGCCGAATCTAAGCGGAGAACAAACGCGCGTAGCGATAGTAACTAATAACTATCCTAATCTACAGGATGTAGACGTTTATCAGCTATTAGCCGGAGCTAGGAAGGGGAACGGCGACTCAGTAAACCATATGTTCAATCAGGAGATTTACCCGCAGCATATCCTGACAGAGCGCGAGTGGTTCAATGAGTATAACAGCCAATCTGCTATCGACTTCACTTATGTGATCAATGAAGAAATTGAACACATAACTCTGCCAAAGGCTGGCATGGTTCATTGGTCTGGTGATCATGACTTAACGAAGTTCATGGACTTCAAGAAAGTTGAAAACTGGACTGATGAATATCAGGCTCGCTTTGAGCGTGAGATGGAGCTGATCAAGAAGAAAGACTATACTGACTACTTCCTGATTGTAGCGGATATGATTCGCCACTCAAAGCGTACTATGTTGATTGGCCCAGCACGTGGTTCTTCCGCTGGCTCGCTGGTCTGCTACCTGATGGGCATAACAGAAGTTGACCCAATCAAGTATCAGTTAATCTTTGAACGTTTCATTGACATCAACCGTCACGATTTGCCAGATATTGACGTTGACTTCCCTGACCATAAGCGTGAAAAAGTTGTTGACTATCTCAAGCACAAATATGGTCACAAGAAGGTGCGTGCGCTGGCTAACGTTAACCGACTGAAGGCGAAGTCAGCCATTGGTGAGTTCGCCAAAGCATTGGAGATTCCTGCTTATGAAACAGCAGAGGTCAAGGATGCTATCATTGAAAGGAGCTCAGGTGATGCACGAGCTGCAATGTGTATTGAGGACACATTTGAGACAACAGAGGCAGGGCAAAAGTTTATCGAACGCTATCCAGCTATGTCGTTGGTCTCTCATATTGAAGGACATGCCAGTCACGCTGGAAAGCATGCTGCTGGAATACTGGTTTCTACAGAGGAGCTTGCCACCTACGGTTCAATCAACGAGCGTGATGACATTATCCAAATGGATAAGAAAGATGCTGAGTATCTCGGACTTCTGAAGATTGACTGTCTTGGACTCAGGACTCTTTCCATTCTGGAAGAAGTAGCGGAACAACTGGGTAAACCGTACAAGTGGTTTTATACGATACCGACCGACGACCAGAACACTTTTTCAATGATGAAAAATTTACGGCTCAACGGTGTGTTCCAGTTTGAAGGTCAGGCTCTTCAAATCATCGTGAAGCAGATGGGGGTGAATCATTTTGACGATATTGTCGCTATCACAGCACTGGCCAGGCCTGGTGCTCTTAACTCTGGCGGTACTGCTCGTTATATCAAGTACTCTACTGGGCAAGAGCAAGCTACTTATTATAGTGATGTGCATCGTGATATCACTGGGGATACTTACGGTATCGTTGTATATCAAGAGCAGATGATGAACATCGCTCGTATGATTGGCGGGCTGAGCTGGGAAGATACTTCTGACCTGCGCCGTGCAGCTTCCAAGTCTATGGGTGATGAGTTCTTTTCCCGCTACAAAGATAAGTTCATTGCAGGGGCACTTGAAAATGGATACTCACAAGAAGTTAGCGAACAGCTATGGGTTGACATCTCAGCATCTGGTTCCTGGTCATTTAACAAATCTCATGCGGTGTCCTACGGACTGGTATCTTACTGGACAGCCTATTGTAAAGCAAACTATCCGGCAGAGTTCGCCGTTGCATGTCTCAACCACGCAACTGACTCTGACTCAGCTATTAAACTGCTTAGGGATTTTGTGATCAATGAGGGATTCTCTTATAAACCAGTTGACCCTGATAAGTCAATGCTCGGATGGGTGGCCGATGGAAAAACCCTCATTGGTGGACTTACTAATATCAAAGGGATTGGACCAGCAAAAGCTAAACAGATTATTAATGCGCGAAATGGAAAGGGCAAACTCACTCCAAGTTTGTTTAAAGCTCTTATGCAACCAGAGACTGAGCTTGACATCCTTTTCCCTGCAGAGCATTATTTTGGATTTTTATACTCCGACCCAGCGTCTGCAGGACTCGATACGAAGCCATCTTTTATCAAGGATGTTAACGGCAGAGGAGAGTATGTTATTATCGGGAAGCTGGTTGACCGAAACCTGCGTGACCTCAATGAGCAAGTGTTCCTGGAGAAGCGGGGAGGGGAACGAATTACAGAGAATCGTTTCTATCTTAACTTTAAGCTGGAAGACGATACCGATATGGTCAGCTGTAAGATTGGTCGCCTTCAATATGAAGCAATGGGCAAGGACATTGCAGAGAAAGGGCGCGTGGGTAAAGATTGGTACTTACTACGTGGAACTATAAAGGGTGACTGGCGAACCCTGGATGTGTCCGAAATCGTCAACCTCAATCAATACTACAAAGTGGAGCCAAAATAATGGAACAGAATCAGAATGCAGCAGCAAATGAAATGGGCATCAACTTCTATCAGAAGCGCGCTCTGAATACAGCAGTGTTTGAGCGTAATGATTATCCGCTCATTGCGCTGGGTGAAGAGGTTGGTGAAGTGATGGGCAAGATTGCCAAGTTTGGCCGCAAGAACAATATGTCGGTTGAGCAGGTAATCAACGCCATTGCCAATCCTCAGACTTCAGCTGTACAAGAGCTGCGCGAGCAGGTTGGTAAAGAGCTGGGGGATGTACTCTGGCAGTGGGCTGTTCTGTCTGATGCTTTGGGCTTCAAAGCGTTTGATGTAGCAGCATTGAACCTGATGAAGCTGCAAGACCGTCAGGCTCGTGACGTCATCAATGGTGAAGGTGATAATCGCTGATGGAAAAGACTCTATACATTCGTGACAATGCTGGCAAGGTTCGTTACTGGACTTGCCGCCCTGAACCGGATGGCTTAGAGATTGAACATGGGGTGCTTGGCGGCACCCCTCAGTTCCAATACGAAGCTATCGAGTTTGGGAAAGGTGGACGCGACCAGGATGAGCAGATTGAAAGCCGCATCAACTCTCGCGTCTCAAAGCAGCTTGATAAAGGTTATGTGGAAGACCTCGCTCAAGCGGAAACTATGAAGCCAATGAATCGTCTTGGTTTCTCCAAACCAATGCTGGCCAAGAAGTCTGAAGATGTTGACATGGTCAAGATGATGACCAAGCCATTCTATATTCAGAACAAGCTTGATGGCAACCGTTGCCTGATTCACAATGATGGCACTGGCCTGATTGCTTACACTCGAAATGGTAAAGAGTTTAAAACACTCAAACATATCCTTGAGCCGTTGAAGGATGTGGTTCCATCTGGATGGACTCTTGATGGTGAGTTGTATGTGCATGGGCAGTCGTTACAGACTATTGTTAGCTGGGGCAAGCGCCTTCAACCAAATACTCTGAAACTTGAATTTCATTGTTATGATATGATATCAGATGAAGGTTTTTGGGCGCGCTATAACGAGCTACGCGACGTTTTAACGGGCGCTAGCGATAAGGTATACCCTACTACTCGTTTAGTATTAACGTCGAAATTTACCCCCGAAAGTACCCCTAATTTCGGTACTCCGGCGGTCGATTTAGCCGGACTTTTACGGCTAGCCCGTTCGGGAGGTTATGAGGGGCTGATGTTCCGCTCTGACCATGCTCTGAACAGGGGCAACTGGGAACAGGTAGGCTATGAGGATGGTAAGCGTTCTGGTTCGCTGATCAAACTCAAGCTGTGGGAAGACCAGGAGTTCCCAATTGTTGACATTCAGCCGTCAGCAGATGGATGGGCAATCCTGCATTGCTTGGCACCGAACAATGAAGGATTCACTGTTAGCTGTCCAGGTGACGTAACATTCAAGCGTCATGTTTTGAATAACAAGCATGACTACATTGGTAAGAATGTCACGGTACAGTTTGCTTACTGGACTGATGAAGGTAAACCATTCCATTGTGTAGCAACTGCGATACGAGATTATGAGTAAATGAAAAGGCTCCCAACTGGGAGCCTTTTTTTATTGGTTGGTAGTTCGTGCTACAGTGCCATAGAGGAAGGAAACATAAGCAGAACCAGAGCTATCAGCATCCGCTAACGTAGCAGGCGCTATACCAGCAGCCGCAGTCCAACGTTTGAACCCTCCAGTAGCAGCCAGCTGAACCAACTGAACTGTAGCACTGTTCACAGCCAGGAAGTAATACTTACCTTTGGTCAGAGGAATATTAACATTGCTGCTAACATAGATATTGCTACCAGTTGGAGCAGCAGCAATATCAACCTTCTGAACAAGCGTCCACGGCCCACCAATGTTATCCGCTGAATACAGCCCAACAGTGACTGTTCCAGTAACAGCGGCGCCAACTGCAATTGAAACCTTCTTCAGCACATCATCCTGCATAGCCCGCATAAATGCAGGCTCATCAGTAGTGCTAGTACCAGGCGCATTGTACAGCATGTACAGGTTGCCAAAGGTATCAGTGCTTACACCAGTGATATCACCGTTGTAGCCGAACGTTATGTTCTTGGTGATAGGAGCTGGCCCACCTCCGCTTGTGTCTAGAGCCAGCCCCTTGACTGGCAGAGCGAGCTTATCGGTCATAATGAAAGACTCCCAAATACATGTACGCTGACAGTGCCCTTAGTGCCACCTGCTACAGAGACACGCATAGCAGGCACAGGGAAAAACAGGTTGCCAGCTGACTTGGCAGTCAAGCCTGTCATGTCAGCATGAGGGAACCAGTCAATCCCATTAGGGCTATATTCAACGTTGATTTTGCCATCAAATGCCCCTGCTGGAATAGCCATGATAGAGACTTTGAAATTGTCGCTATCGGCATTCAGCCAAATGATGCCAGTGTTGTTAGCACCATTGCCATTCAGTTTAAATTCCATCATTCACCTCTGATCATTTTGAGAAGTTCTTCCACACCCATCTTCGCACCTTCATAAGCCTTATCAACAGGCTCAGTCTGTGCTACTGCACGACCAACTTGTGCTCCCAATGTTGGGCCAAATCCTTTTGTAGGGAATCGGCTTAATCGGTAAGCAACACGAGCACGCGCCGCAAGCGGAAGTCTATACTTCCAAGGAAGCTTGGTAAGACTTCTATCAGCTGCCATGTCAGCACCACCTAGTCCTGTCAAAGAGCCGCCTGCAACATCATTTAGCATATCATTGTAACGAGCAACATCTTGCAACTTTTTGATACGGCCACCACGACCAGTAAGAGTACGAATGGCTTCATCACCCTGCATCAACTTATTGGAAATGCGGTTTGGGTCTATAACACCTTGCGGAGTCATGCCATACTTCATTACCAAGTTAGTCATTGCATAGCGCTCATTCAAATCCTTCCAGTTTGCAGCAGTGGCCTTATCCATACCAGACTGAAGTGATTCATCAAGTGCTTCCTGCACTTTCTTCAGCTGATTGCCAAGACGAGAGTCACCCTTCATAAATGCCTGGCTTGCTTCATCCTGAATGCGCTGACGCAATTGCTGATACTTAGCACCATCAAAGCCATAGACAGTCTGAGCACCTGGTCGGCTGATAGGGTTGGTCTCTGCACGAATCTGCTTAACAACACTATTCAACTGATCATAGCGAGCCTGGTCAGCTCTGGATGTATTTCGGTTTGAAGTAGGTTGCAGCTCTTTGAGAGCATCACCCATCTTCTTAGACTGTTCACGTCCAATGACACCAATAGTGCTAGCTTCCAGATTCTTGTACTCGTTACTAAGCGAATTAAGATGATTATCCAATTCCGCTTGGCTCCATGAATCACGGTTCTTGCCATCAAGTCCCATGGCATCACCTGTCATCTCAGTAATCTTCTGCTGATTGGGACGTGTAACATGCTGAGTGTAATAAGGGCCAAAAGCCTGGCTGTTGCGTATGCCTGCTTCTTCAACCTGCATAGCTTCATTGCCAGTTCTTACGCCAGGTGTAAGAGTAAAGCCCTTTCCATGCATTTCATTTATTGTTGCCTTTTGAGCATCATCACGTATATTCTCGACACGTGATAATTTGCCAAGAGGGCCAATCATGCCAAGACCAGCGCCACCAGCAGAATACATTGCTCCCTCACCAGCAGTCTGATTATAGTTAACACCACCTTCTGCTGCTCCTATCAACGGTGCTTTAATCATATAACCAGTGCGAGTTTTAAAGTCGCTAACTGTAGGTGGCTTTTCACGAATGTGTGATGCTTCTAAAGGAGAAATTCGCTCAAGTCCATTAAGTGCTAACCTTTTCGTGATCGGTGATGCCAGACCTGCCAGTGCGTCCAAGCCCACGTCAAGAGCACGGCCAGTTCCAAAATAAGGAATAGAACTGCCAATAATAGTTGGTATAGGATTTGCGATTGTTCTAACCAACTGGTCTTCATTGCTGGCCTCCATTTCTTTCTGTCGGCGTGCAATTCGCTGTTCAGCAGTGAGGCCATTCTCACCTCCAAATGGACGATAGTTTAGGACGTTTGATACACTCTCTGGAAGATACTTATCAACCAAATCATCAGCGCCCTGACCAAGCTCATTTAGAGTATTACCAGCGCCTCTCAGAATCCCTTCAATCCAGCCTTGCTTATCTGCTTGTGCAATCTTATCAAGCATCGATGGATTGTTACGGATGTCATTATTACGCTGATTCTCCTGCGCATTTGATTGGTTCTGAGCCGCAATGAGTTTTGGGTCCACGCCATAAGGGAGCGGAGCACCATTAGGCATAGCACCCATATTAGTAGGTTTGTTAACAGGCAGCATCGTATCAAGCTGCTCTTGAGACAATGATGAAGCTTCCCACTGAGGGGAAGCATTCAAGCTAGCTGCATAATCTTCAGCAGCTTCTTGGATTTGTTCATCAGTGGCCCCATCTGGCAGAGTGATCTTAGCACCATCCTGCATAGTAATGGTAGGCATGTTACTTCTCCACTGTATAAGTTACGCCAGACTTAGTGGTTCGAGTCTGAGCTGCTTTAGGAGCCTGAGGAGCCTGAGGAGCTGAAGGCTTGCTAGGTTGCTTAATTGGCAAGTTTTCAACATTATACTCTGGAACCTGCACACCACGTGCGCGAGCACGCTCTGTCATGTTACGAATGAAATCATTCTGTTGGTTGAACTTAACACGACGAGTCATTTGGTCATCAGTTGGCAGAGGCTGCAACGTTGCCCAATAATCTCGTTCACCTTCAGAAGCACCAGCACCGTTCATAAGGTTAGTAACCTGACCAGTTGCCATTCGAGTAGCATTCTGGAACTGAACATCAGTCTGCTTCATTGGAACACCAGCTACGTTAGCTACGGTGTTAATAACCTGACCCATGATACCAGGCTGCGTACGTAATGCCGTAACAGCACCGCCAACAGGAGTTGGAGAAGCATTGATGTTCTCACGGATTACCTTCATAGAGCCACCAAGAGTATCAGTTGCCTGACCTGCTTTGGACTGGTCAGCAGTCTCAGCGGAACGTCCGCCAAGTCTTGCGACATCAGAGTACGTCATGCCAATTGGTGGATGTGAACCATCAGGCATAAAGATTTTCTGAGAGTCCTCGATGCTAACCATCTGCTCCTGTTTAGGAATGTTAACCCTAACGTTAGTGCTAGCTGGCCCAGGGTGAAGCATTTTGAAATACTCCATCTCAGACAGATTAGGGTTAGCCTGCTTCAAGTACTCAAAGTTGCGCTGGAAGTCAGTTGGCTTATCCATTGCATCTGGAGTCATCAGGGCCAGGCCACGTTCCTGCAATGCAGGGTCTCCGCTCAGAATCATCGCCTGTACCTGATCATTGAAGCGCTCAGTTGGTGAAGGCATCTTCCATTCCTGACCAGATGCCTTAGCCTGTGCCTGTTGCTGGCTATAGTCCTGACTGATAGCATCCTGCAAGCGCTGAAAGGCACTAGCAGTATTCTGAGCAGCCAGAGTATTGTTTGCTACACGACCACCACCGTTCTGTGAGTTGACACGGTTGATGTAGCCTTGCATGAATGAATCAATCAGTCCGGCCATTACTTGCCTCCGTTCAACAGCATCTGTAGCAGAGGGTTAAACGTCTGTGGAGCCTGACGTTGTATGGTCTGCTGGTTCATATTCTGCATCAGCGGAACATTTGGAATCTGCGGTGCCTGCAAACCAGCATTGGCAAACTGCATACCAATCTGTTTGTTTGATTGGTTTGGAGAGCCGCTTGCGCCAAGCGCCCCCATAAACTGCTCTGCCAGGCCACCACCAGTTTTACCAGCAGCACTGCTGGCACCACCAGCACCTTTGAGTAACATAGGAAGAAACTGTAACATTATTACCCCCAGATAGAGCCAGAAGTACCAAAGCCTTTTGACTTGCTGCTGCCAGAGCTTTTGCCAAGGATGGTAGGGTTGCCAATAATATTAGCCAGGTTGTTGAGAGGATTCCAAGAACCCTGCTGAGCCTTGAGCCAGTTATCCACGCCGCCTGTTGCCAGGCTTTGGAGCAGACTGCCCATATTGGTAGCATTATTCATAGAGTCTTGTGAACCCTGAATCATGCTAAGCAGGCGGTCTTGCTCTGCCTGACGGTTGCTATCTGCCTGTTGGGCAATGCCCATTTTAAGTCCGAGGTCAGTGTCATAAGAACCCTGACGCAGAGCAGCTTCCTGAGTAGCCAGGTCTTTGTTAACCTGAGAACCAAGCATGGCGTTCTGCATTGCCTGACGGCTGCTTCCGCTCTGACCTGCTGCAGTGGCGTCCAGAGAGTTGGCGTTCTGTAGTGTTGCCAGGTTCTGAGCAGAGTCGCTTCGCATCCGGTCAATCAGCGGGTCTACATAGCTGTTACCAGAGCCGCCAACGATGCTCTCATACATAGAGCCAACGTTAGAACGCCCACCCATAGAGTTCAGCAGCTTGTCGATATACTGCTGGCTATCACCATAAGCGCCACCGCTAGCCAGCTGGTTTTGTAAACCAGACTGACTGCCAAAAAGGCTGTTAAGCAAGTCCTGGCTATTTTGCGCAGAGTTGCCAATTTGATTGATATAGTCATTCTGACCGACATTGCCAGTAGCCATACCCCACAACTGCTGGAGGAATGGAATCTGCTGGCTCATTACGTTCTGGCTTGAGCTGCTGGAGCTTCCGCTCTTGCTTCCACCGAGTGATCCACCCATCATTTCACCTCTTTGTGTAATACAGTATGGGCCACTTTGTAACCCAGCTGTTTCAGTTTACGCTGCCAGCCAGCGCGGCCAACGATGTATACTTCAGAGCATTCTCTTGCCTTAGCAAGCATATTGGATACTTCATCCATCCGCTCAAACCAGTCATCGAGACTTGCCCCACCAGCGAGCTGAATGTTCAATGCTCGCTTTCCAGTTGTAAATAGCAACAGCTCAAAACAAACTACTGCAACGAGAGTTGAATCATCATATACAGCAGCTACTAACAAGTCACCATCCTCCACCTGATTCTTGCAACTCACTTCATCCAGCTCACCATTGGAGTGATCAACAGCAAGCTTCATGAAAGCATACAGTTCATCCCAATGCTGGATGGCAAGTTCAGGCGGAGGGAATTGAATGTGAATCATGGCCCCTCCAGTACCTTGACACGTTGTTGTAACTTTTGAATTTCCTTTTCCATGTTATTGAACTGGCCTGAGATTTGAATCGCTAAGCGATGCAGATAATCCTGAGCCTCAATCGGCAACGTAGCAGGCGGTGCTTCAATTGCGATGCCTGTTGCCAAAGCATTAGGGTTGTTCATCGTCTACCTGCCTTCGTATACAGAATGTCAATACCAGAGATAGTGAAATCAGTCTTGACGTTTTTAACAGTGATACGATATGCGTGTAATACACCAGTGGTACGCATATCAACCTTGCGCTGAGTGTTTGGGTCAAACTCAACAGCTGGCTTCCACGTCACTGGAGCACCTGGACTAGGCTGACTACCAACTTGTATCAACACTTTGTTAGCAGACTGACAGTGAGGATATATTTGTTGGATAGTAGTTGCGGTGTCCAAGTCCTCTAAAACTAAATCCGTTCTCTCTATTATACTATCGAACGTGACCTCATTAGTACCTAAAATAGAGCTTAGGCTAACTAATTTCGGTATTTGTGTAGTGCTAGTCTTATCATGCATAGGCATAAGACACATTACGAGGTTATCGAACGGCGTTGTGCTATCCTGGTCCCATGGAGTAGACCAGCCGTCCCAGCTCGTTGCTAACACATCCCAGTTGTTTGGCTTACCAATTGCCATGCCAAACTTAGAGCGAACGTTCAATGGCATGTCACGAGTATACCAGCTGTCATACTCATAGTTGTACACAAACGCAATATCCGCGTAAGTGCTGCCAGCCTTTGGAAGCACAAACAGAATCTCACTATTAGGTGGATTGTGTAGTGCATAGCAAGTCTTAAACAAAGACTTGTTGATTGAGTTAAAGCGCTTCTTCATGCGCTTATCTGCAATCGACGTTATGGTATTGCCATCAGTTTTATATACATCACCATCTGACATCAGATAGTGCGTACCACGAACATCAACTACTGCGTTGTTCGCCAACAGACCAATGTTGGAGTTCAGATGACGAATACGCCATATGTAAGTACCACCAATGTAGTCAATAACACTGATGCCGTGTGTACGATAAATGATCAGTGAATCACGAAGCGGAAGAGCACCGACAATCGCACCACCTGAACCACCAAGCTGCGTATATCCTGCAACGTTAGTAGTATCAAGTGGGTCCCATGTTGAAGGAACACCACCAATATCCGCTACAGACGACCAACGGATTGCATCAGGAATATACTTGCCGTTATCAACACAACCCAAAGCAAACAGGAACTGCTTGTGTGCAATCATCAGATAGCACGCCTGATTTGCTTGCTTCCACGTCTGACCAGGCTTCCATTGAAGTGGTTCAAACTTAAGCATAGCCTGTGTCATGTACACAGGGTTTGTTTCAGGGTGGTTAATGACTGGTACGCCTGACAAATCAGTTACAGACCACTTGGTGCTATCACCAATAGTAGTCATGCCAGAGTATGATACATCCAGCAATGCTGCCTCAATACGATAGATTGCATTGGCACAACATACAAGCCAGAAGCGCTCTTGCCCTGAGTCGATGAATGCTAACTCATGAGCGTCTTTGCCAGCAGGCAGATTGAACATTCCGGTGTATCCGCCAAATGGAGAGATACCACCGGACACTGACCTGATGTTCCTTGCATCAGTCAAGAAGTTAAACTTGACGTCAGAAGGAATCAGGTCAGAGTTCATGCCTGCCATTGCATAGTTACTAACGGGATACAATGGCATCTGTTTCTCCTTAGGCAGTACGACGCCAGACGTTAATAGCGATACGTGCGCCAGCTACGTTAATTGTTGCGTTTGCAGTTCCCGCTGGGAGAACTGATACGCCGCCTGTAATACCATGGTTATGGTCGCCTGCATACTCAGTATAGTTAAGCAGGTTAGTATCACGGAACCAGTTACCGCGAACGTCATCAATTGACATACGCTGACTACCAGTTCGGATAGCATGGTTATGGTTACCATTAGTGGTGGTGCCAAGGTTATGCGTTGTACCATGGTCATGAGCCGGCAGTGGAACAGCAACGGTATTTGAACCAGTCACTCCGCCTGTCTGCGCTGCACCATTACCAAAGGTGATTGTAGCATCGCCTGTAATCAAACTCCACGTCCCACCATAGATGGTCGCAGGGTTCTTGTTATCCATTCGGAATACGACTGTCCCCACAGGGAACATCTTTCCAGTAATATCTGCCACCTGTTGAGGCAGGGCGTTCAGCTGGTCTTCAGTGACTGTAATAGGCTTGGAAAAACCCTGGCCACCTGCACCAGGGAATTGTGCCTTAAGTACAGCCTTCAGAAGACGCAAGTGGTCATCACCACGTGATGCGCTGTCAAGACCAAGAGGCCAAGTGGAGTCTAATCCAGACAGCGTTGTTGCGTTCTCTAATGGCATGATTATCTTTCCTTATTGACGTATTCGATGCTACTGCCACTTGGACGTTTTTCGTTCCAAATGCTGTCTGAGTCAGCCTTCTCTACCCACCGTCCGGCTGCTGATTTGGGAATCAGAGAGAAGATACCAATCCCAAACATAGTAGCACCGACGATGGATAGATATGGCTTGTAATCACCCAGCGGAGTCTTTGCTGGAGGAAGAGCCATTGTAGGCCTCCTTAATCTTAGCCAAGAACACATCATCCTGATCAGTCTTGGTGGACTTAACAACCTGCTCTCCAACATAGAAGAACAGCCATGCGATAAACTTCTCAGTGGCCAAAGACATGATCAGTTTTATCAGAAAGGCAACTGTGGCCTTGCCTAACACAGAAAGAATTGCTGGCATTATCTAACCCTTGTTTTAGTCTCAATTATAATAAGGCGCTCACCATGCTTTTCAAGTACTTGGTCAATCTGGTCCAAGTGCCTGTTGGCCTGAGTAATAGCCAATGCGTTGTTTGAGGAATCGCGTTCAACACTAGCTAATCGTGAATTAGTTGCATCGACGCTCGTCTGGAATTTATCAACGCTCTTTGCCAGAGAGTCTATACTCTGTGCTGTCATACCCTGAGTATAGACATATGCTAATGTCGGCAGAATGAACGCTGATGCTATTCCAATCCAGAACTTCTGATCAGAACCAGTCAAAATCAGCCCCCTCTTTATACATGATATACAAGCCCAATCCCTTCAATATCTCGCCAGCCCAGAAGCCAAAGAACATACCGTTATCAGTGCCAAGTCTTAGACCAGGCGACCAAGCTCCATTCATTACTTGGTCAGGAGTAGTTACTGCATAGTTATCAATTAGCTCTTTGAAAGCCCCCTCAATCAGTCGCTCAATACCAGCAGGCTTATATCCGCTCATAGCAGAGAGGCAAGCGCCACCAAGCCACAAGCCGCACATATGCCCAGTGAAGTCGTTTGCCAATGGAACAGGAACAGACTCTGATGGAAAATTCGTCGGAGTCATGCTGTACTGATCCCAGTATGATATTAGCCAAGTCGTCCAATTATTAACGTAAGTCACTAGCTTAGGGTTAGGAGTCCTTCCCAACTTAACCAGCTCATACAGAGCACGTACTGACCAGTAGTATGCACGAGGCTGGTAACCATCCCAAGCATGACCATCACCCCAGTGATACATTGTCCATGTATTAGGAGTACCATACTTGACAGCGTCCCATCTGTCCCAAACATAGGCTGACATCCCTGGGCCAGTAATGCCAAACTTAGCAGTATAGGCAACCTGAGAATCATACATGAAATCAATCATGTTATCCATTCGCTGAGTGTCATTGTTATGGACATAAATCAGCGGAGACTGATAGCCAGGGTAAGGCAAGCCGTGCCAACCATCCATAGAAGGACTGCCTTCTGTATAGATGTTTGAGAACGGTATGACACCAGGCGTATAGTTCAGAGAGCCAAGGTCATAATTATTAATCTTACAGTTGCCAACCTTCCAGCTAAAGTAAGCATCACACTTAGCTTCCAGTGTGAACTTAATAGTGTAGAAATCATTTCCATTGAAACGAGTTGGCAGAGAGTTCAAGCAATACACATCAAGCGTTGCTGTTCCCGCTGTATCGTCACGCAGGAATCCACACTGTTTAACAGTCGTCCAGTTTGGCGTAGTAGGACGTGGGTCAGTGTCTGGATGGTTTGGCTGATAGCTTGACAGAATCATCGCGCTACGAGGCAAGGCTAATGTAACAAAGTCAGCCTGAGCTGGAAGCAACCAATACCAACGCCAACCATCAGTATCTTCAATACGCAAGTTAAACGATTCACTAGCCTTATATGTAACAGACGTAATGTCGCTTGTTTCAGGAGTATCAACCCAGAACCCAAATGTTAACTCCGCTGCTCCTGCTCCATATGTACAATGAACAGCACCCATGTCACGACCATCAATAACATTGGAATAGAAAACCATCCCATACTTGATGTCGCCATAATCAGTAAAGCGGCGCATATCAGCCAAACGAGTATCAGGAAGCAACTTAACAAACTTGTTAAGTGGAATCAGATGCTTGGTTGGAGCCAAGTTGTAAAAGTCAGCAAATCCATATACATAAACATCAGCAGCTGGGTCTGTTTTATTGGCAGACATTTGCAACTTAGCAGTAATGCTAACTGGCTTACCTTGCTCACCATAAGCACCTGTGTTGATTTCACAGATTGCCTTATTTGCATCGACTTTATAAGCAATCGCTTGCTGCTCTATATCAAGAGTTCCATCTGCTGCTTTGATATCAATATAACCAGCTTGGTCACGATTATAAATGCGATACATTCCATTTGGATAGCTATAATCATAAGCAATGCCATCAGTCCATGGAGTGTTTGCTGCAGTACTCTGACGGAAGAACATATCAGCAGAATCGATGTCAGAATACTCAGTAGAAGTAAACAGAGTGGCATCCATTGCCTTCTTGTACTTCTGTTCACCAGTAATGTTAAAGAGCAGATAGCAAGCTTCATAGAACCACAGCTCAGCATCAGCTGCGTTACCCATTTGGTTGTAGGAACCAGGAAGCGGAACATGAGCAGGGCGGTTGTGCCACACTTCATTCCGCTGTAACATGTAACCACCCAGCTCAACTGGAACCTTCGGAGCAAAGGTTGTTTTGTGCAACCCGTTAACAGTAGTGTTCTTCAGCTTGATGGTTCCGATTGGCTCAGTAGGGTTGTGAGAGATAACATTCCCATCCCAGTCAATCTTATCACCAGTGCGTACAACTACCCAGTCAACAGGATACTCAACGCCCATATTATCCCAGTCAGTACTGCCATCAGGAAGAATCCCGTACACAGTAGCAACCATAGAATCCCAGCCCAGTGCACCATCATACGCCTTATATGCAACGTCGATGTACTCCCCAAAGTAAGGTGCACCGTGAGGAACCTGAGTGACTCCATTCACATAATTCAACTCAACAGTTTTGAAACCTGAGTGAGTTGGGAATGCATAGTCCAAAGGGTAATGGGCAAGAGTTGGCTCTTTACCATTACACAACCAGTTGCAAATCCAGCGACGAGGAGTGTCTGGAATTGGCTGTCCTGCATAGAAATACGCTACATAGGCATCAAAATACTTGATTGCCAAATCGAGATACTTCTGGTTCTTGGTTGCCATATAGGCATAGCAAAAACCAATGATGAGCAAGCTCTGACCTTCAGTTGTAGCATCACCATTTGGCTGATACTCCATATAAGTATCAGCAATGAAGTGTCTGTTGTTAGACAGAATGCCTTCATCATTTAACACATAGTGCTGCACCTTAGGGTCATTAGTCTGCCCAGTGTTCCTGAGCAGAAATTGGTGATGGCCTTCAATCAGACTCTTGGCATTGCCAACAGTAGAGTCCATTGAAGGCTGATTATGAATCTTACCCATAATGACCACCTATTACAGAGCCTGACCAGTTTGCCTGACCCTGAATCTTGACAAGCTGGAACTTGTCATACTTGCCCTGCTGGAATGCTAGCACAGGCTCAGAGTCATAAGACCAGTCAATGTTTGTTGGCCAAGACACTTTGTTAGCACCAGTGCCTTGACGTAAGATTACAATAATCTCACGCTGGGTATTAACTGTTTCACCATTTGCTGTAATACCCAACGAGGTGTTAGCCTGATTGAGAGTGATGTCAAAGGTGAAGGCCTGGTCTGAAGCAATAGTAACAGCAGCACCAGCGTTGATAGTTTGAACTTTTGATTCTCGGCCATTTACCCAGTCCTGTGTCGCCATGATACTACGAGATGCCGTAATCGTCGCCGTAGGGCTTGTAGTAACGATTGAGGCTCTATCGGGTGTAGGGAATGTAAAGGAAACTATAGTACCGCTTACGGGCGCTACTGTACGATATACGGACATGTCTGCAGGGTTAACAAAGCCTACAGCGCCGCTAAAGATTTTGCCAGCTTGTAAAAGAACAAACTTGTCAGGGTCAGTACCCTGAGTAGCGCCTGCTGAGTACAGAGCAATATCATCCGCTGCTTCAAGAAGCTGCGACTGCACAT
>OKFF01000008.1_pt1 | contig 31162 bp, 30 predicted proteins | sample 1611481 | NCBI WGS metagenome assembly OKFF01 (sample SAMN04436747, study PRJEB24849) | human gut metagenome | biome: human gut; feature: NICU; material: stool | host: Homo sapiens | place: USA: Saint Louis, MO | collected 2011-01-06
CTTCCAGCCCCGGCTGAAAAAACAGCGCACAGGCTTCCGGGGGGCCGCTCAGTTCTGACCAGTTCCTGCGGAGTCAGCCGCCCGTCAGAGGCGGTGGTATGGCTGTGCAGATCGTAAATCACTGCGTATTGGCTGTCGCTCAAAAGGACTCCTGCTGGACATCAACGTAAATAAGCGCATTATCATACCGACAGGCAGAGAAAATCTGCAAACAAGGGTTGACTTTATTCCATTGAACTAGTTAACTAGTACGCAAGTTCACATGAAGGGGTATCACGATGAAAATGCACTTTATCACTCTGCACAGCTGGTGGCGCACCTCCTGACGACGGGCGGCGTGATCGCGTTTTGCATTCAGCATACAGATACCCGGCCCGCCAATGAGCGGGCTTTTTATTGGACAAAAATAATACGAACAGGCGAGAACAATAATGCAAACATCCAAACCGGCACTCGAGCTTCTCACCAGCGACGCCATCTACCGGGAGAACCCGACGGCGTTATTCCACCAACTGTGCGGCGCCCGTCCGGCGACGCTGCTGCTGGAATCCGCTGACATCGACAGCAAAGATTACATAAAAAGCATGCTGCTCGACGATAGCGCGCTGCGCATTACGGCCCATGGTGACACTGTCACTATTCAGGCCCTCTCCGCCAACGGCGCGGCGCTGCTGGAACTACTGGACGGCGCGCTGCCCTCCGGGATCAACAATCAGCGCCAGCCCAACGGCCGCATCCTGACCTTCCCGGCCGTCAGCGCCCTGCTCGATGAAGACGCCCGTCTCTGCTCACTGTCGGTGTTTGACGCCTTCCGTCTCCTGCAGGAGCTGGTGAGCGTTCCGGACAACGAGCGCGAAGCGATGTTCTTCGGCGGCCTGTTCGCCTATGACCTGGTGGCCGGTTTTGAAGATCTTCCCCAGTTGCAAAGCGACACCGCCTGCCCGGACTACTGCTTCTATCTGGCGGAAACCCTGCTGGTCATCGACCATCAGACCAAGCATACCCGCATTCAGGCCAGCCTGTTCACCCCGCTGGAGAGTGAAAAACAGCGCCTGGAGCAGCGCCTGAGCCAGCTGCGTCAGCAGCTGAACGAGCCGCCGGCGCCGCTACCGGTTACCACCGTGGCCGAAATGCGCTGCGACGTTGACCAGAGCGATGAAGAGTACGGCGCGGTGGTGCGCAAAATGCAGCGCGCGATCCGCGCCGGGGAAATCTTCCAGGTGGTTCCTTCCCGCCGCTTCTCGCTGCCCTGCCCATCGCCGCTGGCCGCTTATGATGTGCTGAAGAAGAGCAACCCCAGCCCGTACATGTTCTTTATGCAGGACAATGATTTCACCCTGTTCGGCGCCTCGCCGGAAAGCTCGCTGAAGTATGATGCCGTCAGCCGTCAGATTGAGATCTACCCCATCGCCGGCACCCGGCCACGCGGCCGCCGCGCCGACGGCTCGCTGGATCGCGACCTCGACAGCCGCATCGAGCTGGAAATGCGCACCGATCATAAAGAGCTTTCCGAACACCTGATGCTGGTGGACCTGGCGCGTAATGACCTGGCGCGCATCTGCACCCCGGGCAGCCGCTATGTCGCTGATTTAACCAAGGTTGACCGCTACTCCTTCGTGATGCATCTGGTCTCCCGTGTAGTAGGCGAATTGCGTCAGGATCTCGACGTCCTCCACGCCTATCGCGCCTGCATGAATATGGGCACCCTCAGCGGCGCGCCGAAGGTCCGCGCCATGCAGCTGATTGCCGCCGCCGAAGGTAAACGCCGCGGCAGCTACGGCGGCGCGGTGGGCTATTTCACCGCCCACGGCGACCTCGACACCTGCATCGTCATCCGTTCCGCCTACGTGCAGGAAGGTATCGCTACCGTCCAGGCCGGAGCCGGCATTGTGCTCGACTCGGTTCCCCAGTCGGAAGCGGATGAGACCCGAAATAAAGCCCGCGCGGTGCTGCGCGCCATTGCCCAGGCCCATCACGCGAAGGAGATTTTCTGATGGCTGACATTCTGCTGCTCGATAATATCGATTCCTTTACCTATAACCTGGCAGACCAGCTGCGCGCCAACGGCCATAACGTAGTGATTTATCGCAACTCCGTTCCGGCGCAGGCGCTGATTGAGCGTCTGGGCACCATGGACAACCCGGTGCTGATGCTCTCCCCGGGCCCGGGTACGCCAAGCGAAGCCGGCTGCATGCCGGAGCTACTGACCCGTATGCGCGGCAAGCTGCCGATCATCGGCATCTGCCTCGGCCACCAGGCCATTGTCGAAGCCTACGGCGGCTATGTCGGCCAGGCGGGGGAGATCCTCCATGGCAAAGCCTCCAGCATTGAGCACGACGGCCAGGCGATGTTTGCCGGTCTGGCTAACCCGCTGCCGGTGGCGCGCTACCACTCGCTGGTCGGCAGCAATATTCCCGCCGGGCTGACGATTAACGCCAATTTCAACGGTATGGTGATGGCGGTGCGTCACGATGCGGACCGGGTGTGCGGCTTCCAGTTCCATCCGGAATCGATCCTTACCACCCAGGGCGCACGGCTGCTGGAGCAGACCCTGGCCTGGGCGCTGCAGAAGCTGGAGCATACCAACACCCTCCAGCCGATCCTCGAGAAGCTGTACCAGGCGGAAACCCTGAGCCAGCAGGAGAGCCACCAGCTGTTCTCCGCCGTCGTGCGCGGCGAAGTGAAGCCTGAGCAACTGGCCGCCGCGCTGGTCAGCATGAAAGTGCGCGGCGAGCAGCCGCAGGAAATTGCCGGCGCCGCTACCGCGCTGCTGGAAAACGCCGCGCCGTTCCCGCGCCCGGACTACCTGTTTGCCGACATCGTCGGCACCGGTGGCGACGGCAGCAACAGCATCAATATCTCCACCGCCAGCGCCTTTGTCGCTGCGGCCTGCGGGTTGAAAGTGGCGAAACACGGCAACCGCAGCGTCTCCAGCAAATCAGGCTCTTCTGACCTGCTGGCGGCCTTCGGCATTAATCTCGATATGAACGCCGATAAATCCCGCGCCGCGCTTGATGAGCTGGGCGTCTGCTTCCTGTTCGCGCCGAAGTACCACACCGGTTTCCGCCACGCGATGCCGGTCCGTCAGCAGCTGAAGACCCGCACCCTGTTCAACGTGCTGGGCCCGCTGATCAACCCGGCGCATCCGCCGCTGGCGCTGATTGGCGTCTACAGCCCGGAACTGGTGCTGCCGATCGCCGAGACCCTGCGCGTGCTGGGTTATCAGCGCGCGGCGGTGGTGCACAGCGGTGGGATGGATGAAGTTTCACTGCATGCGCCTACGGTGGTGGCCGAACTGCATAACGGGGAAATTAAAAGCTATCAGCTGACCGCCGACGACTTCGGCCTGACGCCTTACCATCAGGCGCAGCTGGCGGGCGGCACCCCGGAAGAAAACCGTGACATTCTGACGCGCTTGCTACAAGGTAAAGGTGAAGCCGCTCACGAAGCCGCCGTCGCCGCCAACGTCGCCATGTTGATGCGTTTACACGGGCATGAAGATCTGAAAGCTAACGCTCAGCAGGTACTGGATGTGCTGCACAGCGGCGCGGCCTATGACAGAGTGACCGCCTTAGCGGCAAGAGGGTAAATAATGCAAACCGTTTTAGCAAAAATCGTTGCCGACAAAGCGATTTGGGTGGAAGCCCGCAAACAACAACAACCGTTAGCCAGTTTTCAAAATGAGATCGTTCCGACGCAGCGCAATTTCTATGACGCACTGGCCGGCACCCGCACCGCGTTTATTCTCGAGTGCAAGAAGGCCTCGCCGTCGAAGGGGTTGATTCGCGAGGATTTCGATCCGGCAGCGATCGCCAGCATCTACAAGCACTACTCCTCGGCGATCTCTGTGCTGTGGGATGAGAAATATTTCCAGGGCAGCTTCGATTTCCTGCCGATCGTCAGCCAGGTCGCGCCGCAGCCGATCCTGTGTAAGGACTTCACCATCGACCCTTACCAGATCTACCTGGCGCGCTACTATCAGGCCGACGCCTGCCTGCTGATGCTCTCGGTGCTCGACGATGAACAGTATCGTCAGCTCTCGGCGGTGGCTCACAGCCTGAATATGGGCGTGCTCACCGAAGTCAGCAATGAAGAGGAACTGGAGCGCGCCATCGCCCTGAAGGCGAAGGTGGTGGGCATTAACAACCGCGACCTGCGCGATATGTCGATTGACCTTAACCGCACCCGTCAGCTGGCGGCGCGTCTCGGCCCGGATGTCACGGTGATCAGCGAATCCGGCATCCATACCTATGCCGAAGTGCGCGAGCTGAGCCACTTCGCCAACGGCTTCCTGATCGGCTCCGCCCTGATGGAGCAGGCGGATCTGGAAACGGCGGTTAAACGCGTGCTGCTCGGCGAGAACAAAGTGTGCGGCCTGACGCGCCCGCAGGATGCCCAGGTGGCCTGGGAGTCCGGCGCCGTTTACGGTGGGCTGATCTTCGTCCCGACCTCGCCGCGAGCGGTGAATGACGCCCAGGCCAAAGCGGTGATCGCCGCTGCGCCGCTGCAGTACGTCGGCGTCTTCCGCAATGCGCCGCTGGAGGAGGTGGTCGCCCGCGCGCAGGCTCTGGGGCTGGCCGCCGTGCAGCTGCACGGTGATGAAGACCAGGCCTATATCGACGCGCTGCGCGACGCCCTCGCGGACAACGTCCGCATCTGGAAAGCGCTGAGCGTCGGCGAAACCTTCCCGGCCCGTACGCTCCACCATGTCGACAAGTACCTGCTCGACAACGGCCAGGGCGGCAGCGGCCAGCGCTTTGACTGGAGCCTGCTGCAGGGCCAGGATCTGCGCAACGTCATGCTGGCGGGCGGCCTCGGCGCCGATAACTGTGTGGAAGCGGCCAAAAGCGGCTGTGCCGGACTCGATTTCAATTCAGGCGTAGAGTCGCAACCCGGGATTAAAGACGCCAGCAAGCTGGCCTCCGTATTCCAGACGCTGCGCGCATATTAAGGAGCAATAATGAGCACTTTACTGAACCCCTACTTCGGCGAATTCGGCGGCATGTATGTGCCGCAGATCCTGATGCCCGCCCTGCGCCAGCTGGAAGAAGCCTTTGTCAGCGCGCAGAAGGACCCGGCCTTTCAGGCGGAATTCACCGACCTGCTGAAAAACTACGCCGGTCGTCCGACGGCCCTGACCAAATGCCGGAATCTGACCGATGGCACCCGCACCACCCTGTACCTGAAACGCGAAGATCTGCTGCACGGCGGCGCGCACAAAACCAACCAGGTGCTGGGCCAGGCTCTGCTGGCCAAACGGATGGGCAAAACCGAAATTATCGCCGAGACCGGCGCCGGCCAGCACGGCGTCGCCTCAGCGCTGGCCAGCGCCCTGCTCGGCCTGAAATGCCGTATCTACATGGGGGCCAAGGACGTCGAGCGCCAGTCGCCGAACGTCTTCCGTATGCGCCTGATGGGCGCCGAGGTGATCCCGGTGCACAGCGGCTCCGCCACGCTGAAAGATGCCTGTAACGAGGCGCTGCGTGACTGGTCCGGCAGCTACGAAAAGGCGCACTATATGCTGGGCACCGCCGCCGGTCCGCACCCGTTCCCGACGATTGTGCGTGAATTCCAGCGCATGATTGGCGAAGAGACCAAAGCGCAGATCCTTGAAAAAGAGGGCCGCCTGCCGGACGCGGTGATCGCCTGCGTCGGCGGCGGATCAAACGCCATCGGCATGTTCGCCGATTTTATCGATGATGCCGACGTTGGGCTTATCGGCGTGGAACCCGCCGGCCTGGGCATCGAGACCGGCCAGCACGGCGCGCCGCTCAAGCATGGCCACGTCGGCATCTACTTCGGCATGAAAGCGCCGATGATGCAGACCGCCGAAGGCCAGATTGAAGAATCCTATTCAATCTCCGCCGGGTTGGACTTCCCGTCCGTCGGGCCGCAGCACGCCTTCCTGAACAGTATCGGCCGCGCCGAATACGTGTCGATCACCGACGACGAAGCGCTGGACGCGTTTAAAGCGCTTTCCCGCCACGAAGGGATTATCCCGGCGCTGGAGTCCTCTCACGCTCTGGCCCACGCGCTGAAGATGATGCGCGAGAACCCGGAAAAAGAGCAGCTGCTGGTGGTTAATCTCTCCGGCCGCGGCGACAAAGACATTTTCACCGTACATGACATCCTGAAAGCGCGAGGGGAAATCTGATGGAACGCTATGAGACGCTGTTTGCCCAACTGAAAAATCGCCAGGAAGGCGCCTTCGTCCCCTTTGTCACCCTTGGCGATCCGGGACCGGAGCAGTCGCTGAAAATTATCGATGCGCTGATCGAAGGCGGCGCCGATGCCCTTGAACTGGGGATCCCTTTCTCCGACCCGCTGGCGGACGGCCCGACCATCCAGGGCGCGGCCCTGCGCGCCTTCGCCGCGGGAGTGACCCCGGCGCAGTGCTTTGAGATGCTGGCGGCGATCCGCCAGAAGCATCCGACCATCCCAATCGGCCTGCTGATGTATGCCAACCTCGTCTTCAGCCCGGGCATCGATGCGTTCTATGCCCAGTGCGCCCGCGTCGGCGTCGACTCGGTGCTGGTGGCCGACGTGCCGGTGGAAGAGTCCGCCCCGTTCCGCCAGGCGGCGATGCGCCATAACATCGCGCCGATTTTCATCTGCCCGCCCAATGCGGATGACGACTTACTGCGCCAGATTGCCTCTTATGGCCGCGGCTACACCTATCTGCTGTCGCGCGCCGGAGTGACGGGTGCGGAAAATCGCGCCGCGCTGCCGCTGCACCACCTGGTGGAGAAGCTGGCGGAATATCACGCCGCGCCGCCGCTGCAGGGCTTTGGTATCTCCGCGCCGGAGCAGGTGAGCGCCGCTATTGACGCCGGAGCCGCCGGGGCTATCTCCGGTTCCGCCATCGTCAAAATCATCGAACGCCACCTCGATGAGCCGCAGACCATGCTCGACGAGCTGAAAGCCTTCGTCCAGAGCCTGAAGGCAGCGACCAAAACCGCCTGACCATCAGCCGCCTGGCATCGCGCCAGGCGGCGATGATTTCTGCAAACTGTCGGCGTATTTGCGCGTTAAGCGAAACAGCGCCTGCACTTCATCTTCCGGCCACTGCGCCAGCACCTGATTCATTAACCGCCGCCGCGCTACCGCAATACTGTCGATCATCTGTTGTCCGCTGGCGCTAAGCGTCACTTAGCTGATCCGTCGATCATGACGGTTCGGTTGCTTACAGGCGAGTCCCTGGGCTTCCAGTTTTTTCACCTGGCGGCTGACGGTGGTGTAATCGCGCCCTAAATGATCCGCCAGCTCAACCACCCCCACCGGGCCATGGCGCCCTACCGCCACAAGCAGCGGAAACAGCATCTGTTCCAGCTGGACGCCGGCTGCCTGCAGGATCTGCTCATCGCGCAGCGGCTGATTCATTACGCTGATGATATCCAGCAGCGCGCCGTGAAAGTCGGTAATGTCGTAGTCATTATGTGCATCTTGCATGTATTAATTTTCCGCGTATAGTGCTGCAAAACAATATGTGTATTTTACACATAATTCCCGACAGGAGATAATTTATGAAAGCAGCCGTGGTTTTTGATCTCGCAGAAGGCCCGGTTTGGGCAGATTTTATCGACCCGCAGCCCGCGCCCGGCCAGACGCTCATTGACGTCCGCGCCGCCGCTATAAGCCATGTGGTTAAGGCCCGGGCATCCGGACGCCATTACAGCTTCGACGGCAATCTGCCCTTTGTGCCTGGTATCGATGGCGTCGGCACCACACCTCAGGGCCAGCGCGTCTACTTCGCCTTCCCCACCGCCCCCTTCGGCAGTATGGCGCAGCGGGCGCCGGTCGCCCTGCAGAATTGTCTGCCGCTGCCGGATGCGCTCGATGATATCCAGGCGGCGGCAATGGCCAACCCCGGTATGTCCGCGTGGGCATCGCTGGTGACACGCGCCCAGCTTCAGGCCGGCGAAACGGTGCTGATTAATGGCGCCACCGGCAGCGCCGGTCAGTTGGCGGTACAGATTGCCCGCTATCTGGGGGCGAAAAAAATCATTGCAACCGGGCGCAATGCGCAGTCGCTCGCGGCGCTGGACGCCGATGAGTGTATTCAGTTAACCGCTGATGATAAAACCTTGAGCGGGCAATTTTCAGCGGTCAGCGCCGCGCAGATCGATGTGGTCATCGATTACCTGTGGGGACACAGCGCGGAATTATTATTGCCGGCACTGGCGAAATATACCCCTGCCGGCAGTCCGGTGCGCTATGTGCAGGTGGGTTCCCTGGCTGGCGCCGATATCGCGTTAAATGGCGCAGTGCTGCGTTCCGCCCCGCTCCTGCTGATGGGCAGCGGGATCGGTAGCCTGTCGGTATCGCAACTGCTGGCGGCGACCGGCGAAATGCTGCAGGCGGCGGTGCCGGGGAAATTGACCGTCGCCACCACCCCGCGGCCGCTGCAGGAGATCGCGGCGGCCTGGCCACAGGACGACAGCCAGAAGCGCACGGTTTTCACCCTCGGATAAAAAATCGCTTCCGCACAAAAGATGGGGTTGATATCTTAAATGAGAAATATTATCTTTCTCATCACTGAATAGTTGAGTAAATCACTCAGGTATTCAGTACGACATTGCTCACATTGCTTCCAGTATTTTTGCCCGCACTTGTGCGGGCTTTTTTTACTCGCGACACACCTCACGCACCCGCTGCCGCAGCCAGCGGTGGCCGGGGCCTGCTCCAGACGCGGATGCCACGCCTGCGAAACCGTAATCACCTCGGTACTGACCGGCAGCGGATCGAGAGCCGCCAGCAAATTAAAATCGGGATCGTTCATTATCGCTCCAGTCGCCAGACAGGGCGTTTGCTGCAAGATATGAGTGCACTGGCGGCGTCTTCCGCCCGATCTCGGGCCTGATTATAGTGAAGACCTCCTTTCTGCAGCGAGAGACATCATGAAATCCGATCAGCACAACACTATCCTCATCGTCGGCGCCTCGCGCGGCCTTGGCCATGCTATGGCGGCGACGTTCCTGCAGCACGGCTGGGAGGTCATCGGCACCGTGCGCGATTTATCATCCCACACGCCGCTCCACGACCTGGCCAAGACGCATCCCCTGCGGCTACGCCTGGCGACGCTCGACATTCGCGATGAAGCCCAGCTGGCCGCGCTGCAGGCGACGCTTCCCCCGGCAAGCCTCGATATGCTGTTTGTCAACGCCGGTACCACCAATCGTGACCCATCGCAGACCATTGGCGACGTCTCCACCGAGGAGTTTTACCAGGTGATGCTCACCAATGCCCTGGCGCCGATGCGGGTTATCGAGCGCCTGCAGCAGGCCGTTAAACCGCAGGGGCTGCTCGGCGTGATGTCCTCTGGCCAGGGGAGCCTGACCAATAACCTTACCGGCCAGCGGGAACTCTACCGCGGGAGTAAAGCTGCGCTGAATATGTTTATGCGCAGCTTTGCCGCTCGCCCCTCCTCGGCCTCCCATCCGCTGGTGGTGATGGCCCCGGGATGGATCCGCACCGAGCTCGGCGGGGCAGATGCCCCGCTGACCATCGAAGAGACGATCCCACGCCTGGTGAACGTCCTGCTCGACAAACGGCAACGTCCGGGACTGGAGTATCTGGATTACCAGGGCCGTACCGTGCCCTGGTAATCCGTGCCGGAACAACCATCATATGGCCGCCCGGAAGTTAACCCCGCCCGGCGCGGCTTGCTACCGACCTTATTCTGCAGCACATTCCCTATATTTCCGCTTTATCGTTCAAAAAATGTGAATTATGTAAATCGAATTGAAGAAAGTTGTTTTAAGGTCAACTTTTCTATGTAAATATTAAGGCAAATGATAACTATTCTTTTTATCATTTATAGAATCACGCCGGGTCAGCGCAAGCCAGACGACGAATAACGTCGCTTTTGCGCGGTGTGATATGTGCTCATAACAAAAAATAAGCCTGCATTTATCATGGAAAAAAACGCTTCTCTGCCTTTCGGCAGTTTCAACTAATTGGCATTGTTTACAGGTCTGTGTCTGGGAGCCTCGCCGGCAGCAGGCATCGCAGCGGAAAATTCGGTCAAAAATAGTGAAGAGACGCTGGTAGTGGAAGCCGCTCCGCCTTCACTCTACTCCCCCGGCGCTTCCGCCGATCCCAAGTTCAATAAACCGCTGGTCGATACCACCCGCACCATCACCGTGATCCCGGAACAGGTGATTAAAGATCAGGGCGTCACCAACCTGACTGACGCCCTCAAAAACGTTCCCGGCGTGGGGGCGTTTTATGCCGGGGAGAATGGCAGCTCAACCACCGGGGATGCCATCTTTATGCGCGGCGTGGATACCTCTAACAGCATCTATGTGGACGGCATTCGCGACATCGGCAGCGTGACGCGCGATACCTTCAATACCCAGCAGGTGGAAGTCATCAAAGGGCCCGCCGGCACGGACTATGGCCGCAGCGCGCCCTCCGGCTCGATCAATATGATCAGCAAGCAGCCGCGCCTTGACTCCGGGATCGACGGCTCGGCCAGCATCGGCAGCGCCTGGTCGCGCCGGGGCACTCTCGACCTGAACCAGGCGTTTAGCGACAACGCTGCGTTCCGTCTGAACCTGATGGGGGAAAAAACCCATGACGCTGGTCGGGACCGCATTGAAAACGAACGCTATGGCATCGCACCGTCGCTGGCCTTCGGCCTTGATACCCCAACTCGTCTGTATCTGAACTATCTGCACGTCCGGCAGAACAACACCCCGGATGGCGGGATCCCTACCGTCGGCCTGCCGGGCTATTCGGCGCCTTCGCCGAAGTATGCCGCACTCAACTCCGCCGGGAAGGTCGATACCAGCAATTTCTATGGCACCGACTCCGATTACGATAAATCTACTACCGACAGCGGTACCCTGCGCTTCGAACACGATCTGACGGAGAATACCACCGTGCGCAATACCACCCGCTGGTCGCGAGTGAAACAGGAGTATCTTTTGACCGCGGTGATGGGCGGCGCGAACAATATCACCGCCCCCGATATCAATGACGTCAACACCTGGAGCTGGTCGCGTCTGGTTAATACCAAAGATGTCAGCAACCGCATTCTGACCAACCAGACCACTATCACCTCGACCTTCGATACTGGCTCGATAGGCCATGACGTCAGCGCCGGCGTGGAGTTTACCCGGGAAAACCAGACCAACTATGGCGTTAACGCCAGGACCGCGCCGGCGGTGAATCTCTACCATCCGGTGAGCAACCTGTCGATTGGCGGGCTGGACAGAAACGGGGCGAACGCCAACGGCCAGACCGATACCTTCGGGATTTATGCCTTTGATACGCTGACGCTGACCGAGCGGATTGAGATCAACGGCGGGCTGCGTCTCGACAATTACCATACCAAATATGACAGCGCCACCGCCTGCGGCGGCAGCGGACGCGGGGCTATCGCCTGCCCGCCCGGACAGTCGACCGGCAGCCCGGTCACCACTGTCGATACCGCTAAATCCGGCAATCTGGTTAACTGGAAAGCCGGGGCGCTGTACCGCTTAACCGAGCAGGGCAATGTCTACGTCAACTACGCCATCTCACAGCAGCCGCCGGGAGGCAGCAGCTTCGCCCTGGCCGCCAGCGGCAGCGGCAACAGCGCTAACCGAACCGACTTTAAGCCGCAGAAGGCAAAATCCAGCGAGCTGGGCACCAAGTGGCAAATCTTCGACAACCGTCTGCTGCTCAGCGCGGCATTATTCCGCACCGATATTGAAAACGAAGTGGCCGCCAACGATGACGGAACCTGGTCGCAGTACGGCAAAAAGCGCGTGGAGGGGTATGAACTCTCCGCGACCGGAAACCTGACCCCGGACTGGACGATTATCGCCGGCTACACTCAGCAGCATGCGACAGTGACGGAGGGACAGAACGTTGCACAGGAGGGATCTTCCGCCCTGGCCTACACCCCGAAACATGCCTTTACGCTGTGGACGCAGTATCAGGCCACCAGCGATCTGTCCGTCGGCGGCGGTGTGCGCTATGTCGGAAGCCTGCGCCGGGGCAGCGATGGTGCGGTCGGTACCCCGGATCACACCGAGGGCTACTGGGTTGCCGACGCCAAACTGGGCTATCGGGTCAACAGAAACCTCGATCTGCAGCTCAATATGTATAACCTGTTTGATACCGATTACGTGGCCTCCATCAACAAGAGCGGCTATCGCTATCATCCGGGCGAACCCCGGACCTTTATGCTGACGGCGAACGTCCATTTCTGAGTCTGCGCGTGGGGCCGTTGCGCCCCACCTTTTAGAGAGAACACCGCGATGATGTATCACATTCCTGACGTGCTATCGACAGACCAGGTGGCGGAATTTACCCGGCAGCTGGCGCAGGCCGAGTGGGTCGACGGGCGGGTTACGGTGGGTAGCCAGGGGGCGGCCGTCAAACAGAACCAGCAGATCGATACCCGAACGCCGCTGTATGCCCGCCTGCAGGCCGCTGTGCTCGATATGCTGCGCGGCCATCCGCAGTTTTTTTCCGCCGCGCTGCCGCGGACGATTTCCGCGCCGTTGTTAAACCGCTAGGGGCCAGGGGAGACCTATGGTTTTCACGTCGATGGCGCCGTTCGCCAGAACGGCGAGGCGGGCTGGATGCGCACTGATCTGTCAGCGACGCTGTTCCTTTGCGATCCGGAGAGCTATGAGGGTGGCGAACTGGTGATTGAAGACACCTATGGCCAACATCGGGTGAAGCTCCCGGCCGGGCATCTGGTGCTCTATCCCGCCAGCAGCCTGCACTGCGTCACCCCGGTCACCCGCGGCGTCCGCCAGGCCTCTTTCCTGTGGATCCAGTCGATGGTCCGCGACGATAAGCAGCGTGCGATGCTTTACGACCTGGACCGCACCATCCAGTCTCTGAAGGCCCGCTTTGGCGACGGAGAAGAGGTCCTCTCCCTGCTCAACATGTATCACAACCTGCTGCGCCAGTGGACGGAAGTGTGATCCGCTGTTGATGACAGAGGCTTGCGGCAGACAGGTGTGACGAGACAATGAACTGGCCATCCGTTGGCCAGTTTACAGAAGAATTTAGAACCGATAGCCTGCGGAGAACATAAACACCCACGGATCCAGACGGGTGCTGACTTTCTGGTCCACGCCGCCGGCTTTGAATTTCACATCGGTATCGATATCCATGTACCACACCGACATATTCAGCAGCCAGTCGCGGTTAATCAGATAATCGAGGCCGACCTGCCCCGCCGCGCCCCAGGAGTCCTTCAGGCTCAGATCGGAAAGCCCGGCCGCCTTGCCGGTATCGTTAAAGTCTTCATTAAAGAAGGTGGTGTAGTTGATACCGGCCCCCACGTACGGGCGCACCTTGCTTTGCGCATCGCCAAAGTACCACTGCGCCATCAGGGTGGGCGGCAGCTGATGGACGGTGGCGATAGTCCCGGTTGGCCCGGTGCCGACCTTATGGCGGAACGGCGTCGCGGCAAGCAACTCCACGCCAATGTTATCGGTCGCCATATAGGTAAAGGTTAAACCCAGCTGGGTATTGTTACTGACGTTGAAACTGCCAAGGCTGCCTAACACATTGTCAGAGCCCTCCGTCGGTCGGACGGTGGCGGTCCCGGCACGAATGAAAAACTCACCCGCTTCATGCGCCCAGACGCTGCCGGTAGAAAGCGTGCCAAGAATCAATGCCGCCGCTGCTAACTTCTTCATATCCACTTCCTCATTATGGTTTTTCAGCGCGGCTAAATATACCTATAACGAGTTACGTTTGATCTGTTTTAGATCACACTAAGTCCTCAGATTTAACATTTATTGATCCAGATTAATTTTCGCTACCGATCGCAATGCCTTGAATTGTTCGCACATCAATTGTCACTTTTCTCGCAAAAATTTATTTCTGCCCCTCTTGCCGTCGCTGAGGCGGCTGGATAAGTTAACTGCCGACAATCTGTGTTGATGCGTTTTTTTCAGGTGTAATTATGAGTGAAATCAACCCGTGCATGACGTGCGGTGCCTGTTGTGCGTATTTTCGAGTCTCTTTCTACTGGGCGGAAGCCGACGATGCGGGCGGCCTGGTGCCCTCCGCGCTGACCGAACCGCTGACCCCTTTCCTGCGCTGCATGAGCGGCACCAATCAGCGCCAGAGCCGCTGCGCGGCCCTGTCTGGCGATATCGGCGACGCCGTTCACTGCACTATTTATGAAAACCGGCCTTCGCCGTGTCGCGAATTCGCCATGTCCGGGGAAAATGGCGAGGAAAACGATGCCTGCAACCGGGCGCGGGCGCGCTACGGCCTGCCACCATTGCGGCCTCTTTACAAAGATATACCTGCCCTGACCGGCGCAGAGAGTGCTACGACGGAACGATTTGCGGTACAATCGCCGGCTAGTTAACACCTGCGACACTCAAGGAGAATGCATGTCTATCACGGCGAAGTCCGTCTACCGTGACACCGGGAATTTTTTTCGTAATCAGTTCATTACTATTTTACTGATTGCGCTGTTGTGCGCGTTTATTACGGTAGTACTTGGCCATGCCTTTTCACCCAGCGACGAGCAGCTGTCGATACTCAGCGAAGGCGATAACCTCGCCGGTAGCGCCGGGCTGTTCGAGCTGGTGCAGAACATGACGCCGGAGCAGCAGCAGGTTCTGCTGCGCGCCTCGGCGGCATCAACCTTCTCGGGTCTGGTAGGTAATGCGATCCTCGTCGGCGGCGTCCTGCTGCTGATCCAGCTGGTCTCCGCCGGTCATCGCGTTAGCGCCCTGCGCGCCATCGGCGCCTCGGCGCCGGTACTGCCCAAGCTGCTGCTGCTGATCCTGTTCACCACCTTCCTGGTGCAGATGGGGATGATGCTGGTGCTGGTGCCCGGCGTGCTGCTGGCCATCGTGCTGGCCTTTGCGCCGATCATGCTGGTACAGGACAAAATGGGCATCCTCGGCGCCATGCGCAGCAGCATGCGCCTGGCGTGGGCCAATCTGCGGCTGGTGGCGCCGGCTATTATCGGTTGGCTGGTGGCGAAAACCCTGCTGTTACTGTTTGCTTCCAGCTTTGCCGCCCTGACGCCAAACGTCGGCGCGGTGGTGATTAATACCATCAGCAACCTGATTTCCGCCCTGTTGCTGATCTATTTATTCCGCGTGTATATGCTTATCCGCAGCTAATTTTAACCAGGACCGGGGCCTTCCCCGGTCCGTCCTGAAAGACGGGATCGAGGTATGAAGCAGGTTCTGGATTTTTTACCGCTGGTGGTCTTCTTTGCCTTTTATAAGCTTTACGATATCTACGCCGCCACCACGGCGCTGATTGTGGCGACCGCCGTCGTGCTGATCTACAGCTGGGTGCGCTACAGGAAAGTGGAAAAAATGGCGCTGATCACCTTCGTGCTGGTGGCCGTCTTCGGCGGGTTAACCATCTTCTTCCATAATGATGAGTTTATTAAATGGAAGGTGACGGTGATCTATGCCCTGTTCGCCGGCGCGCTGCTGTTCAGCCAGTGGGTGATGAAAAAGCCGCTGATCCAGCGCATGCTGGGTAAAGAGCTGAGCCTGCCGCAGCAGGTCTGGTCGCGACTTAACCTGGCCTGGGCGCTGTTCTTTATTCTCTGCGGGCTGGCCAATATCTATATCGCCTTCTGGCTGCCGCAGAATATCTGGGTTAACTTTAAGGTCTTTGGTTTAACCGCCCTCACGCTGGTCTTTACCTTGCTGAGCGGGATCTACATCTACCGTCATATGCCGCAGGACGACCACCACTAACCCCTCCGCCGGCGCGCCATCGCGCGCCGCGCTCGCCCCCTATAAGCTTACTGCACTGGCAAACATTCCCTGCAACCACACAACCTCAGCGCATACGCTGACAGCTTCCCGGCCACACTGTGCAGGCTCTCTTCACGATTTCTCTCAACTGCATAAAAAGTTGCGGTAATTGTGAGGATTTTATGGAGATTCATCTCGTTACATTGTAATGATAATTGTTATCATTAATATTCTCGATCTCATTTTGCATTGTTTTGAAAAGGATATTTACATGAGATCGCCGCAATATTCTGTGCCCACGACCCTGGCGCTGGTCATATCCAGTCTCCTCGCCCCTAACGCCTTTGCTGAAGAATCAGAACAAGATACCGAAACGATGATTGTGCGCAGTACGGCGGAAGAGGCGCTTAAGCAACAGCCCGGGGTGTCGATTATCACGGCTGAGGATATTGCTAAGCAGCCGCCGGTCAACGATCTCTCAGACATCATCCGTAAAATGCCCGGGGTGAACTTGACCGGCAACAGCGCCAGCGGCAGTCGGGGCAACAACCGCCAGATTGATATCCGCGGCATGGGGCCGGAGAACACCCTGATCCTGATAGATGGGGTACCGGTCACGTCACGTAACGCGGTTCGCTATAGCTGGCGCGGCGAACGCGATACCCGGGGCGACAGCAACTGGGTACCTGCCGAAATGGTCGAACGGATTGAAGTTCTCCGCGGTCCGGCAGCCGCGCGCTATGGTTCCGGCGCGGCGGGCGGAGTGGTCAATATCATTACCAAACGTCCGACCAACACCTGGCACGGTTCGCTGTCTTTCTTCACCAACCAGCCGGAAAACAACAAAGAAGGCACGACCAATCGCGCTAACTTCAATCTCAGCGGCCCACTGGCCGGCGAGGCGCTGACGATGCGCCTGTATGGCAATATCAATAAAACGGAACCCGACGCCTGGGATATTAACCATGCGCAAAACGGCTCTTACGCTGCGGGGCGCGAAGGGGTCCGCAATAAAGACATTAACGCGCTACTGTCATGGAAAATGACCCCGCAACAAATTCTCGATTTCAGCTACGCCTATAGCCGTCAGGGGAATATCTATGCTGGCGATACCCAGTACAGCAACGGCAATCTTAGCCCGAACGGGCTGGTGGACTCCCTGTACGGCCACGAAACTAATCGCCTCTATCGCCAGTCCTGGGGACTGACCTACAACGGTCTATGGGATTGGGGCCAGTCCAAAGCCGGTGTTTACTACGAGAAAACCAACAATACCCGCCTGCAGGAAGGCTCTACCGGCCGCGTCGAAGGCATGATCAACAGTGAAGATTATGCCACCAGCCGTCTGGAATCCTGGCGTACTACCTCGGAATTCAATGTGCCTTTCTTCTGGCTGGCGGACCAGACGCTGACGCTGGGAATGGAATGGAACCATGATCAGCTCGACGACCCGGCATCGATGCAGGCCACTAACAGCAACGGCGAGACTATCCCTGGGACCTCGGGCGACCCTACGCAACGCAGTACCAAAAACAGCGCCACCCTCACCGGTATCTATCTGGAAGATAATATCGAAGCCGTGCCCGGCACCAACCTGATCCCCGGCATTCGCTTCGATTATCATAATCAGTTTGGCAGTAACTGGAGCCCCAGCCTCAATCTGTCCCAGGAGCTCGGCGATATGTTCACACTGAAGGCCGGTATCGCGCGCGTGTTTAAAGCGCCAAACCTCTATCAATCCAGTAAAGGCTATTTGCTCTCCACCCGCGGCAACGGTTGTCCAAACACGATCGCTGAAGGCAGCTGCTACCTGCTGGGTAACCCTGACCTCGACCCGGAGATCAGTATCAACAAAGAGATCGGTATCGAATTTAACCTTAATGGTTACGCTGCCGGGGTCACCTGGTTTCGCAACGATTACAAAAACAAAATCGTCTCCGGAACAGAGGTACTGGGCTATACCTCCAGCGGCAATAATATTTTGCAATGGCAGAACGGCGGCAAAGCCGTGGTCGAGGGGCGGGAAGGAAATCTGCTGATCCCGGTGCGGAGAGATGTCCGCAGCTGGCGGACCAATGCCACCTGGATGCTCAAATCTGAAAGTAAAGAGACAGGCAACCCGCTGTCGGTTATCCCGAAATATACCGTTAACACGATGCTCGACTGGCAGGTAAACGACGCCCTGTCTGCGAATGTGAACTGGACGCTTTATGGCCGTCAGAAGCCGCGTCAGTATGCGGAGATCCGCAACGAAACCGGGACCCTTGCCACCACCGAGGTTGGCGCCTATTCCATCGTGGGTATTGGTACTCAGTATCAGCTAAACCGGGATATTCGCCTGAATGCCGGAATAAGTAATCTATTTGATAAACAACTGTATCGCGAAAATGCCGGCGCCTCGACCTACAATGAGCCTGGCCGCGCGTATTACGCCGGCGTTACCCTCTCCTTCTGAACCACCGCGCCCGCGCCAGCGGGCGTATTCCCCTATTCTCACTGCGCTATTTTCATAGTAGCATCCCGCTGATCGTCTTTGACCACAGCAGAGTAGAGCATGACAACAACAGATCTCGCCCCAAAGGGCGAAATGGTTTTACGCACCCTGGCAATGCCGGCGGATACCAATGCCAACGGGGATATTTTTGGCGGCTGGCTGATGTCGCAAATGGATATTGGCGGCGCCATTATGGCCAAAGAGATCGCCCAGGGTCGCGTGGTGACCGTGCGGGTGGATGGGATGACCTTTTTACGTCCGGTCGCCGTTGGCGACGTGGTGTGCTGCTACGCCCGCTGCGTGAAGCGCGGCAACACCTCGGTGACAATCAATATCGAAGTGTGGGTGAAAAAAGTCTCTTCAGAACCGATTGGCCAGCGCTACAAGGCGACGGAAGCGCTGTTTATCTACGTTGCCGTTGATAATCAGGGAAAACCACGTCCTCTGCCAGCGGAATAAGAAGGTGCCCGGCTTGCCGGGCACCTGACTTACAGAAAGCCCAGCAGCGAAAAGAAGAAGTAACCGATGACAATCACGATCACCGGCAGCACGTACAGTGGGAAATACTGCACCAGGATCGTATGGCGCGGTACCACAATGCGTTCAGCGAGCTGCTCGCGGGTTAACCCATCTGCGCCTTTAGCCTGTTCGAGGATCAGCTGATCCTCAATCCCCTCGCGAAGAAATTTCGCCTGCCGCGCCATTCGCGCGCCGGAAGCCTGCAGGGCCATGCCGACAAACACCAGAATGAAGATGATCCAGAAGCCGATGTTCAGGCTATGGTGAAAATCCGGCAGCGGCGAGTTGTACCAGAAAAAGTTCAGGAACGGCGTGTTAAAGCGCATCATCTCAATCATCACGTGCGCAAAATCCATCATTACCGCATCAATGCCGGGTTTCTTTTCACTGTGCTCATACATAAATTTGAACACAGAAATCAGCGTCGACAGCACGGCGGGAATAAAGATAACCCATCCTAAAATGCGTTTGATAACCGCTATGCGTCCAGCTTGTTGGTACGTCATGAGTTCCCCTTGTTAAAGACGCGTTGGTGGTTCGCCTGCTGCCTGTTGCGTGGCGCTGGCTTCCCTCGCTCCCCCGAGTATGTCGGGTATAAGTCTATCTGCCACGGCGAATTTCGCCCAATAATGCGCGGTATGATATACCATGATTGCCGATTCGTTTATCTGATTACGCAACAGGAGAAGGACATATGTCAGCGAAGCGCCGCATTGAGGCCGCGATATTTGATATGGACGGGTTGCTGATTGACTCGGAGCCGCTCTGGGATCAGGCGGAGGTCGAGGTCATGGAGAGCCTGGGAGTGGATACCCGTCGCCGCGATGAACTGCCCGACCTGCTCGGTCTGCGAATCGACCTGGTGGTGGATCTGTGGTACGCGCAGCAGCCGTGGCACGGCGTAGACCGGGCGGAAGCTACCGCGCGCATTATTCGTCGCGCCATTGAGCTGGTGGAAGCCTCACGCCCGCTGCTGCCGGGCGTACGCGAGGCAGTGGCCCTGTGTAAAGCTCAGGGCTTAAAGGTGGGCCTGGCCTCGGCCTCGCCGCTGATGATGCTGGAGAAAGTGCTCGATATGTTTGAACTGCGCGACCAGTTTGATGCTCTCGCCTCCGCGGAGCATTTACCCTGGAGCAAACCGCACCCGCAGGTCTACCTCAACTGCGCCGCTGCCCTGGGAGTCGACCCGCAGCGCTGCGTCGCGCTGGAGGATTCGGTCAACGGCATGATCGCCAGCAAAGCCGCGCGCATGCGGTCTATCGTGGTCCCGGAAGCGGAGAACAGCCGCGACCCGCGCTTTGCGCTGGCGGACGTCAAGCTTCCGTCACTGCTGGCACTCACTGCTGAGAACTTGCTCGGCTAAGACCGCTGGCGGGTGCAACAATCGCTGTCACGCCGCCAGCAACAAAATCAAAACATTGTTTCATTTTAATTGTAATTTTGTTTTCCTCCCTCTATGCTGGTCACAGGTGGCGTCATCGTACGCCAGTAGATCAGCTGACAGAGGTGAATATGGTACTGAACGCCTTCGACCTGACGGGTAAGGTCGCCATCGTGACCGGTTGCGATACCGGCCTGGGACAGGGAATGACGCTGGGCCTGGCGCAGGCCGGGTGCGATATCGTCGGCATCAACCGTAAAATTCCCCATGATACGGCCGCCCAGGTGCTGGCGCTGGGCCGCCGCTTTCACGCCATTCAGGCGGATCTCAGCCAAGAGAATGATATGAGCGGTCTGGTCGACCAGGCGGTGGCGGCGATGGGCCGGGTCGATATTCTGGTCAACAACGCCGGAATTATCCGCCGCCATGATGCCCTGACCTTCACGGAAAGCGACTGGGACGCGGTGATCGACCTGAATCTCAAAGCGGTTTTCTTTCTCAGCCAGGCGGTCGCCAGGCAGTTCATTCGCCAGGGGGAAGGCGGGAAAATCATTAACATCGCCTCGATGCTCTCGTTTCAGGGCGGGATCCGCGTCCCCTCCTACACCGCCTCGAAAAGCGGCGTGCTGGGTTTGACCCGTCTGCTGGCCAACGAATGGGCTGGCCAGGGTATCAACGTCAACGCCATAGCGCCCGGGTATATGGCCACCAATAACACCCAGGCGCTGCGCGAAGATGAAGAGCGTAACCAGGCGATCCTCGAGCGCATTCCCGCTGGTCGCTGGGGAGCGCCGAAAGACCTGCAGGGGCCGGTGGTGTTTCTCGCCTCATCAGCGGCCGACTATATTAACGGCTATACGCTGGCCGTCGATGGCGGATGGCTGGCGCGCTGAGAGTTTGTGACAAAGAGTTACACCGTCACCTCTTCCGTACACTGTATAAAAACCCTATACTGTATGAATCGACAGTTTAGGGTGTGTTATCATGACGGCGGAAGGCCATCTCTTCTTTTCAATCGCCTGCGCAGTATTTGCCAAAAACGCAGAGTTAACGCCGGTGCTGGCGCAGGGCGACTGGTGGCATATTGTGCCCTCGGCGGTATTGACCTGCCTGCTGCCGGACATCGATCACCCCAAGTCGTTTCTTGGCCAGCGGCTGAGCTGGATCTCAAAGCCCGTGGCGCGGGCCTTTGGCCACCGCGGCTTCACCCACAGCCTGCTGGCCGTCTTTGGCGCGCTGACGCTGTTCTATCTGAAAGTGCCTGACAGCTGGATTGTCCCGGCAGACGCTCTCCAGGGCCTGGTGCTGGGCTATCTCAGCCACATTCTCGCCGATATGCTCACCCCCGCCGGTGTGCCGCTGCTGTGGCCCTGTCGCTGGCGCTTTCGGCTGCCGATCCTTGCGCCGCGCAAGGGCAATCAGCTCGAACGCGCCTTGTGTATGGCACTGTTCGTCTATGCCGTCTGGATGCCGCAGACGCTGGCGGATAACAGCGCGATACGCTGGTCATCCGGGGTGATCAATTCCCTGCAGATCACCTTCAATCGCTTTATAAGTCACCAGAGTGGGCGATAAAGCGGCGGAAAACGCCATTTGGTTATAACCCATTCCATTTGAATATAAGTCCTTGATAACGCCTTCTGCTAACCTTGCCGTCATAAGAGCTGGTTATCCACCAGCCCAGGTTATAAAAATATCAGGGAGAACGGGGATGAACTTTCCATTAATAGCGAACGTAGTCGTGTTCGCCGTATTACTGTTTGCGCTGGGGCAAACACGCCATAAACAGTGGAGCCTGGCCAGAAAAGTGCTGGTCGGTCTGGCGACTGGCGTGGTATTTGGTCTGGCGCTGCAGCTGATCTACGGGTCTGACAGCCAGGTGCTGAAGGATTCCATCCAGTGGTTCAATATCGTCGGCAACGGTTACGTCCAGCTGCTGCAAATGATTGTTATGCCGCTGGTCTTCGCCTCCATCCTTAGCGCGGTGGCCCGCCTGCACAATGCCTCGCAGCTGGGGAAAATTAGCTTCCTGAGCATCGGTACTCTGTTGTTCACCACCCTGATCGCCGCCCTGGTTGGCGTGCTGGTGACCAATATGTTCGGCCTCACCGCCGAGGGTCTGGTCCAGGGCAGCGCGGAGACCGCCCGTCTGAACGCCATCCAGAGCAACTATGTGGGGAAAGTAGCGGATCTCAGCGTCCCGCAGCTGATCCTTTCCTTCGTGCCGAAGAACCCGTTTGCTGACCTGACCGGGGCTAACCCAACCTCCATCATCAGCATCGTCATTTTCTCGGCGTTCCTCGGCGTCGCAGCGCTTAAGTTGCTGAAAGAGGATGTGGAAAAAGGCCAGCGCGTGCTGACCGCGATCGATACCCTGCAGGGCTGGGTAATGAAGCTGGTTCGTCTGGTCATGCAGCTGACCCCTTACGGTGTGCTGGCCCTGATGACCAAAGTGGTTGCCGGGTCGAATTTGCAGGACATCATCAAGCTTGGCGGCTTCGTGGTAGCCTCGTACATTGCGCTGGGTATTATGTTTGTCGTCCACGGCCTGCTGCTGGCGATTAACGGCGTCAGCCCGCTGAAGTACTTCCGTAAAGTCTGGCCGGTGATCACCTTCGCCTTTACCAGCCGCTCCAGCGCCGCCTCCATTCCGCTGAACGTTGAGGCGCAAACCCGTCGTCTCGGCGTACCGGAGTCGATTGCCAGCTTCTCCGCCTCCTTTGGTGCCACGATCTGCCAGTACGGCTGCGCCGGTATCTATCCGGCAATGTTGGCGGTGATGGTCGCGCCGACCGTGGGCATCAACCCGCTGGATCCGATGTGGATTGCCACCCTCGTGGGCATCGTCACCGTCAGCTCGGCGGGCGTCGCCGGGGTGGGCGGCGGCGCGACCTTCGCCGCGCTGATCGTCCTGCCGGCGATGGGCCTGCCGGTGACCCTGGTAGCCCTGCTCATCTCCGTCGAACCTCTGATCGATATGGGGCGTACCGCGCTGAACGTTAACGGCTCAATGACCGCCGTGACGCTGACCAGCCAGTGGCTGCGCCAGACCGACAAGTCGATCTTCGATAGCGAGGAAGAAGCCGAACTGGCGCATCGCTAAACGGCAAGCACAAAAAAAACCGCTGATCATTCAGCGGTTTTTTTATTTCTGCAGCCGACTCAGGCTTCAATCTCACCTTCCTGACGCACCTGGTTAGCCCAGCGCTGCGCCGACTCCGGCACGCTGAATGCCGGTGAGCGACGGAAATGCTCCCCCATCAGCAGAAAAGCGACATACTTCCCGCGCAAAATCCAGACATCGCGAAAATGGTCCATTTTCACGGCATGTTCCGGGGGCGCAGGCTCCACGCGCGGCACGTAGCTAATGACAGGGCGATTTTGTTGGCGCAATGGTTTCATAACAAATGGATTCACTAAACATAGCGGGAAACAGAAACCTCTATCATAGCCGATTGTGGCCCCGTTCGTCGCCCCTTCGCCGCCGATGCGCATTTTAGGATAACTCCCTGCCCCCTCGCCGGGCGCAGACAGCGTAATGTTCTATAGTTAGAAGGGTTTTGGTCTATCAACGACCACTTTTAGCAATGAAAGCAGGAGACGAGTAATGTCTGATAAGCACCCGAACCCTCACCAACAGCAGGCACCGGTCCACGACAGCGAGGAAGCGCAGCCGGGTCTCGATTCGCTGGCGCCGGACGATCGGGAGTGGCGCCCCACGCCGAAACCTACCGCTCCGGGCGTCGAACCCACCGCCCCAGGCAGCCTGAAAGCGCCCGATACTCATAACAGCAAACTGGATTCCCTGGAGGCGCAACGCAAAGGGGGGGAAGATTTTCCGCTGACCACCAACCAGGGCGTGCGCATTGCTGACGATCAGAATTCGCTGCGCGCCGGTAGCCGCGGCCCAACGCTGCTGGAAGATTTTATCCTGCGGGAGAAGATCACCCACTTTGACCACGAGCTTATTCCGGAGCGTATCGTTCATGCCCGCGGCTCTGCCGCCCACGGCTACTTCCAGCCCTACAAAAGCCTGGCTGCGTTGACTAAAGCCGATTTTCTTTCGTCAGCCGATAAAATCACCCCGGTGTTTGTACGCTTTTCCACCGTGCAGGGCGGCGCGGGGTCGGCGGACACCGTCCGCGATATTCGCGGCTTCGCTACCAAGTTTTACACTGACGAAGGGATTTTTGACCTGGTGGGCAACAACACACCGGTCTTCTTCATCCAGGACGCGATGAAGTTCCCCGACTTTGTCCACGCCGTGAAGCCTGAACCCCACTGGGCCATCCCACAGGGGCAGAGCGCCCACGATACTTTCTGGGACTATGTTTCCCTGCAGCCGGAAACGCTGCACAACGTGATGTGGGCGATGTCGGATCGCGGCATCCCGCGCAGCTATCGCACCATGGAAGGCTTCGGGATCCATACCTTCCGTCTGATTAATGCCGAGGGCAAAGCCACCTTCGTTCGCTTTCACTGGAAACCGGTCGCCGGCAAGGCGTCGCTGGTGTGGGATGAAGCGCAGAAGCTGACCGGCCGCGACCCCGATTTTCATCGCCGCGATCTATGGGAGGCCATCGAAGCCGGGGACTACCCGGAATTTGAGCTTGGCCTGCAATTGATCCCCGAAGAGAATGAATTTGCTTTTGACTTCGACCTGCTCGATCCCACCAAGCTGATCCCCGAGGCGGTGGTGCCGGTGCAGCGGGTTGGCAGAATGGTCCTCAACCGCAACCCGGATAACTTCTTTGCCGAAAATGAACAGGCGGCCTTCCATCCCGGACATATCGTCCCGGGCATTGATTTCAGCAACGATCCGCTGCTGCAGGGGCGTCTCTTCTCTTACACCGATACGCAAATTAGCCGCCTGGGTGGGCCGAACTTCCATGAAATCCCCATCAACCGTCCGACCTGCCCGTATCATAATTTCCAGCGTGACGGGATGCACCGGATGGACATTGACACCAATCCGGCCAACTACGAGCCCAACTCGATTAACGACAACTGGCCGCGCGAGACGCCGCCTGCCGCCAAACGCGGTGGCTTTGAGTCCCTCGCCGAGCGCGTCGACGGCGAAAAAATCCGCCAGCGCAGCCCTTCGTTCGGCGAATATTACGCCCAGCCGCGTCTGTTCTGGCTGAGCCAGACGCCGATTGAACAGCAGCATATTATCGATGGTTTCAGCTTCGAACTCAGCAAAGTGGTCCGCACCTGGATCCGCGAGCGGGTGGTCGATCATCTGGCCCACATTGATACTAAGCTTGCGGAAGCGGTTGGGGCGAACTTAGGCATCGAACTGAGCGACGATCAGCGCAACATTACCCTGCCCGCCCCGGTCAATGGCGTGGAGAAAGACCCCAGCCTCAGCCTCTACGCCGACGCCGAAGGCGATGTGAAAGGTCGCGTGGTGGCAGTCCTGCTCAACGAACGCACCTCAGCGCAGGATCTGGTTCAGCTCCTGCAGGCGCTGCAGGCCCAGGGCGTGCACAGCAAGCTGCTCTACTCGCGAATGGGCGAAGTCATTGCCGACGATGGTTCTCCGCTGCCGATCGCCGGCACCTTCGCCGGCTCCCCGTCGCTGACGGTGGATGCGGTGGTGGTGCCCGGCGGCGACCTCAGCGCCCTGAGTCAGAGCGGTGACGCGCGCTATTACCTGCTGGAAGCCTATAAACATCTGAAGCCGATCCTGCTGGCAGGGGATGCGCGGCAGCTGACGTCCGTTCTGCATGTTCCGACCCAGGGTGAAGAGGGGGTCATCGTCACCGATGCGCTCGACACGCCAGCGGCGGACAAACTGCTCGCCCTGATGACGGCCCACCGCGTGTGGTCGAGAAGCCCGAAAATCGCCGCTATTCCGGCGTAGTAAAAAGCCCGGCACGCTGTGCCGGGCTTGATTCACTTTCCCTTTCCCCCGTCGGGCTTACACGTCGCGGTAGGTTCCCAGACGATAACCCCGCTCGGCCACCGCCGCTTTCAGCGAGGCAGATGTCAGCACATCAAGCTCATCCAGTCGCGGATAGCAGTAGGCGCTGCCCATAATGATCCGATCGACATAAGCCGGATGACACATCACCTCCAGGGAGCGCTCCCCGCGGGCGATGGAGGCATCCAGCGTCTGCAGAAACAGTTCCTCAGAGACCGCTTCGCCGTAAAACTCGCTGCTGAAGCCGGCGCTGCTGCGCGCCGCCTGCTGGTCGAGCCCACTCTGCGCCGCCACCTGGCGGTCAATGCGTAACGCAATGCCCTTCTCGCGGGCAAAGGCCGCGACGATGGGATAAATCTGGGCGAACATATGCACATGGTGATGGCTGTCGATATGCGTCGGCTCATGGCCGAAGAGTTCGACAAAACGACGGTACTGACACGCCAGCTCGTGGGCGATCTCTTCCAGCGGCAGGCTATCTTCTTCCGCCTGCTGCCAGATCCATTTGCCCAGCCGGCCATCGCGGGTTAATCCCGGCATGGCCGACAGCGGCTCGCCCAGCGTCAGCACAAAGTGCATACCGACCGCCAGCTCCGGAGTACTGCGGCTCAGCTGGGCGGCGTGGTCAATGGCCGCGCCGTTGACCAGCGCGGTGGTCGATGTCACCACGCCGTTGCGACAGGCCTCGATAATGCCGTAGTTCTGCCCTTTACTGAGGCCGAAGTCGTCGGCATTGACGATCAATACGCGTTCCATTTGCTACTCCCGTTACGATTTTAGTTTTTCGATCGTCGCCGCAAAGTTCGGCAGCCATTTTTCATGCGCCAGAATCATCTCCCGCGCCAGCTGTTCGGCGTCACGATCGGAATGGATCAGCGGGCTTAAGTTCAGCGCCAACAGGACATCGTTCAGCTCACCGCTGATCGCCGCCTGGCTGGCCGCCACTTCGAACCCCTTGATGGTGTAGATAAGCCCTAACACCTTCTCATCGAAATGAGTAATGCGCGGCGTCGGCTTCGCGCCGTCGCGGCCTAAGGTGCAGCTCATCTCTACCGCCCAGTCCGCCGGGATATTATCGACATGACCATGATGCGGGATATTCACATAGTGCTCAGTCTGCTTGTCGTTATAGATGGCATTGATTACTTCGCAAGCGGCATCAGAGTAATAGGCCCCGCCGCGCTGCTCCAGCTCCTTCGGCTTAACGTTAAGATCCGGGTTTTTATACAGCTCGAACAGCTGTTTCTCCACCTTCTGCACCACCTGGGCGCGCGCACCGCCTTTGTAGTACTCGCCCATCTCAATCGCCAGCATCTCTTTTGGCTTAAAGTAGTAGAGCAGGTAAGAGCATGGGATCAGGCGCAGGGAGCGGATCAGCCCTTCGCTAAACGGCAGGTCGAAGATGTTTTTCACCGAGTTCGCGGTCAGACGGCCGGAGGCCACGCCGTCCAGCAGCTCATCGAAGCGCGAGACACCGTTAACCAGCACGTCGCGGACGAACACCAGGTGGTTCAGACCAAACAGGTCGATATTCAGCTCATCGCTCGGGCTCAGCTGCAGCACGTCGGTGATGAACATCTTCATGCCGATAGGAATGTTGCACACGCCGATAAAGCGTTTGAAATTGGTGTGGCGATAGACCGCCTCGGTGACCATGCCCGCCGGGTTGGTGAAGTTGATGATCCATGCGTCGGGGCAAATTTCCTGCACATCTTTCACGATATCGAAAATCACCGGGATGGTGCGCAGTCCTTTAAACAACCCGCCCGCCCCGTTGGTCTCCTGGCCCAGGTAGCCGTGACTCAGCGGGATGCGCTCATCTTTTTCACGCGCCTTCAGCTGGCCCACGCGCAGCTGGGTGGTGACGAAATCTGCGCCCTGCAGCGCTGCGCGGCGATCCAGCGTTTTATAGACTTTCATCGGCACGCCGGCTTTTTCCACCATCCGCTCGCACAGCGCGTGGATAATATCGAGCTTCTCCTGTCCCTCTTCGACGTCTACCAACCACAGTTCGCTTACCGGCAGTTCATGATAACGTTTCAGAAATCCTTCCAGTAATTCCGGGGTATAGCTGCTGCCGCCGCCAATAGTGACTACTTTTAATTTCTGGCTCATCTTTTTCTCCCTTAGGCGCTGCGCCTGGACGCAGGCCGCTCTCCGCAACAATGCGGACAGTTAACTTGAATGATTTTCGGTATAAACCTGGCGGCGAACGCCGCGCGGGTTTAATTAATACTGGTCAAATGTTTGCGATAACTGCTCGGCGTAAACGACGTCAGTTTTTTAAAGGTTTTAATAAACAGGCTCGGGCTGCTGTACCCTGATTCATACGCAATATCCGTCACCGAATAATTGGTAATTTCCAGCTGTTTTTTGGCAAAGTTGATACGGATATCATTAATTATCTGCATCGGCGTTTTACCATAATAGCGCTGGGTCGCCCGGGTTAAATATTCCTGCGTTTTTCCGGATAAGCGAACCATATTTTCGAGAGCGCCTTCACCGAATTTCAGCTTATCATGCATGGCTTCCACGGTATTTTTTAACCATTGAGGCGTCACGTCGGCAACAGGCTCTTCACGATAGTGACGTAAACGGTTAATGACATAAAAGGAGACCAGCTCGATAAATTCGTCAAATTCCGTTTCGCGAAAATTGAGTGAGGCGATGACCGACTCAACGTAGCCGAGAAAAGCGCTCTGCACGGCGTAGACTTGCGAAGCCACCAGACCTAACCGCAGCAGCGGCAGGTAGTGTTTCTCAAAGAAGCGTCTGCTGATGCCGACGTTAAGGATGCGCGTCGCCCCGAACTCGTAAAAGCTCTGGTGGTGCGAGCCCATCGGGATAAAGACGAAATCCCCGCGCTCCAGCAGCACCCGTTTGCCATTGATCTCCTGGTAATAGCGCCCGGTTAACACCACGGTAAATTCGTAGTAATCATGCTGGTGAAGCCCGCTCACGCTTTCCGTTTTGTTATAGATGACCACATGAAAGTTCTTCCCGTTGAACAGCTGTTGTTCTCTGGCGGTACTGATCTCGGTGGTCATCATTCTGGGCTGCCTCATCGTCGCGATGGCCTATTGTACCTTCTCGTGCAGCTCAATCAATTCGGCCACCAGCTCACGAGCCAGCATGGAGGTCATCAGATGGTCCTGGGCATGCACCAGCACCAGGCTGACCTTCATTTTCCCTTCGCCCTCGTCGCTTTCGATAAGCTGGGTCTGCACGCGATGCGCCTCGCTCAGCGCCTGGCGCGACTGCTCCATCATCGCTTTCGCTGCGGCAAAGTCGCCCTGCTTCGCCTGCTTCAGCGCGCCATAGGCCAGGCTACGGGCTTGTCCGGAGTTGATAATCAGCCCCATCACTACCTCTTCGAGGTCATTTTCCGGGGTCTCTACCGCGTCGATGTTGTCCAGATCAAACATAATATTTCCCTCATTTATCAGGCGGTACGGGACGCTGCCCGTACCGCGCGGTATCAGAATTTCAGTGCGTTAGCGATGTCTTCTTCGCTCTCTTCCTGCTCGATAACGGTCTGCGCTTTATTCGACAGCACCACAAACGGCAGGTAGACCAGGGTAGCGACGCCAAGGTTGAACAGGGCCACCAGCAGGGCGGCAACGCTGCCGTTACTGTTAAAGAACGCTCCCAAACCGGTCGGCATAGTCCACGGCGCCAGGTTGGTCACCGGTGGGATAATCCCTAGGCTGTAGGCCGCCAGCGTAATGGCCGCCAGAATCGGCTGAACCAGCACGAACGGGATGAACATCACCGGGTTCATGATGATCGGCAGACCAAACAGAATCGGTTCGTTAATCTGGAAGATGCCTGACGGCAGCGCCAGCTTGGCAACCTGACGATGGTCAGCGCGGCGAGAAGCGATAAAGATGGCGATAATCAGACCCAGCGTCGCCCCGGAGCCACCCAGCAGGATGTAGGAGTCGAGCATCGGTTTAGCCCAGAAGTGGAACTGTTTGCCCGCTTCGATGGCCGCATCAACAGAGCCGTACTGGTTGTACAGCGCGATGTTTTCCAGCGCCCACGGCGTCATGATGCCGTTATCCAGGGCGGTAAGCGCCAGAGAACCGTGCACACCGAAGAACCACAGCAGAGAGTTAAAGATAACGTATGCCCAGCCAACCACGCTGCCCATCGCCGCCAGCGGCGTCGAGATAGAGTCCATGATGATCTGGTGGAAGTTGCTGCCATAGCTCGCCAGGGCCCACGAGATAATGCCGAAGATGGAGAGGATCAAGAAGCCCGGGATCAGCGCTGAGAAAGAGCGTGATACCGACCCCGGCACGCTGTCCGGCAGTCTAATCACCCAGTTGCGACGGATCACGAAGGTGAACAGTTCCGCAACGACCAGACCGATAATCATCCCGGAGATGATGTTCTGCCCGCCCAACCAGTTGGCGCCCACCGCATAGGCTTCGCCCACGCTATACGGGGTCACGGTCATGAAGGCCGCCACCGCCAGCAGGCCAGCTGCCATCGGGTCAACTTTACGCTCTTCCGCCAGCGCGGAGCCGATAAAGAACGGCGCCATTAGCGACATAATCCCGAGGGTGCCGTTATAGACGTTTCCGCCGATAGCCTTAAAGCCGTTTAAGGTTTCAATGGTGGAGGCATCCAGGCGAATGCCCATGGAATAAAAGAAAGAGCCTTCGCCGAAGCTCAGAAAAACGTTGTTAATTAACACAAACATGGCCCCGGCGAGGGTCAACGGCATTAATTTAATAAATCCATTTTTTATTGCATTAATATGCGGCTGCTTTCCTATTTTCACTGCAAAAGGAAGGAGTACCTTTTCAAGCGAATCGATCACTTTACTCATAGTCAATACCATTAAAAGCCGCAATAAACTATTACGGCGATGATGTATGAAATTACTCTTTGACGGGAAAATAAACTCATTATTTTTTGACGTCCGGCAACAGTCAGCCGCCAGGCGTCAAAATACATCGAGTTTTAAAAGTTAAAATTATTGTGCTGCAGCTTTCTTAATAGCCGCGACGGCGGCTTTCAATACCCCTAAACCATCAACTTTGCCATAGAGAAGGGAGTCGATAACTTCAACCGGTTTATTCGGCAGCAGGCGCTGAATTTCCGGTAACATATACGCAATTTGTGGCCCTAATAATACT
>OKFF01000009.1_pt1 | contig 30120 bp, 30 predicted proteins | sample 1611481 | NCBI WGS metagenome assembly OKFF01 (sample SAMN04436747, study PRJEB24849) | human gut metagenome | biome: human gut; feature: NICU; material: stool | host: Homo sapiens | place: USA: Saint Louis, MO | collected 2011-01-06
CTTTTTTTGTTTAAGAATCAGCTAATTAAACTTTTCATTTTCGCGATGCGAATTAATTCTGTTTCTGCGCGGTAATAAATAGCGCTTCTGATGTTTCCTGTCACATACAAAAAACCAATGTAATCGCTTTCAATGATTGCGTTTTTCCCTGATTTTGCAATGACTTCCATAACAAAATCATCAGAGATAAGACTGTAACAAAACGACATAAAATATGTGCGCTTTGTCATAATCTTAAGCTTTGCCTCACGAAAAACATTGATAATTCGCGTCACGAAAAATAGTCTATCTACAGTGGTTTCGCGGTCTTTTTTACCGCCCCACATTTTGCAGTTTTATTTATTTTTTAGCGATTGACCGCTGGTCTTCGCCTTTTAAAACGTCAAAGAGGATATGCACATGCGTACGTTTAGTGGCAAACGTAGTACGCTGGCGCTGGCTATTGCCGCCGTCACCGCGATGTCGGGCTGGGTTGTGGCTCCACAGGCCAGCGCAGCAGGCTTTATCGATGATTCAACCTTAACCGGCGGTATCTATTACTGGCAGCGTGAGCGTGACCGTAAAGATGTGACCGACGGCGACAAATACAAAACCAACCTTTCCCACTCTACCTGGAACGCCAACCTGGACTTCCAGTCCGGCTATGCCGCCGATATGTTTGGCCTTGATATTGCCGCGTTTACCGCGATTGAAATGGCGGAGAACGGCGATAGCGGCCACCCGAACGAAATTGCCTTCTCGTCACGTAACAAAGCCTATGACGAAGACTATTCCGGCGATAAGAGCGGCATCAGCCTGTATAAAGCCGCAGCGAAATTCAAATATGGTCCGGCGTGGGCACGTGCGGGCTATATCCAGCCAACCGGCCAGACTCTGCTGGCCCCGCACTGGAGTTTTATGCCAGGTACCTATCAGGGGGCGGAGGCCGGGGCTAACTTCGACTATGGCACGGCGGGCGCGTTAAGTTTCTCCTATATGTGGACGAACGAGTATAAAGCGCCATGGCATATCGAGATGGACGATTTCTATCAGAACGATAAGAAGACCAAAGTCGATTATCTCCACTCCGTCGGCGCTAAATATGATTTCAAAAATGACCTGGTGCTGGAGGCGGCATTTGGTCAGGCTCAGGGCTATATCGATCAGTACTTTGCTAAAGCCAGCTACAAGTTTGACGTCGCCGGCGCGCCGCTGAGCACCAGCTACCAGTTCTACGGCACCCGCGATAAGGTCAGCAACGGCGGGGTCAACGACATCTATGATGGCACCGCATGGCTGCAGGCGTTAACCTTTGGTTATAAGGTGGCGGATGTCCTGGATCTGCGTCTCGAGGGAACCTGGGTGAAGGCTGATGGCCAGCAGGGCTACTTCCTGCAGCGTATGACCCCGACCTACGCCTCTTCCAATGGTCGTCTCGATATCTGGTGGGATAACCGCTCCGACTTTAACGCCAACGGCGAAAAAGCGGTCTTCTTTGGCGCGATGTATGACATGAAAAACTGGGATATGCCGGGCTGGGCGTTCGGCGCGTCTTATGTCTACGCCTGGGATGCGAAGCCGGGCCGAATGTCCTCTCCGGATGCGTACTATGACCCTGACTATCGCCTGAAAGAGTCGGCCTATAGCCTGGATGCAATGTATACCGTACAGGAAGGGCGGGCGAAGGGCACCCTGTTCAAACTGCACTTTACCCAATACGACAACCATTCCGATATTCCGAGCTGGAGCGGCGGCTACGGCAACATCTTCCAGGATGAGCGCGACGTGAAGTTCATGGTTATCGCCCCGTTCACTATTTTCTGATGCCTGCGCGGCGGGCGTGAGCCTGCCGCACCTCTGGGAGAACGACAATGAAAAAAATGCTGCTTATTGCCATGATGGCAGCGGGCCTGGTGGCCTGCACCACGTCGCCGGCGCCGAAAGAAGACACCAAACTGAAAGATGCCTATAGCGCCTGTATTAATACGGCGGAAGGGAATCCGGACAAGATTGAAGCCTGCCAGAGCGTACTGAATGTGCTGAAAAAGGATAAACAGCACCAGCAGTTCGCCAACCAGGAGAGCGTTCGCGTCCTGGATTACCAACAGTGTGTTCAGGCCACCCGCACCGGCAACGATCAGGCGGTGAAAGCGCGCTGCGATCAGATCTGGAAGGAGATCCGCAGCAATAATACGACCCATTAAATCAGACGACAGCGGCAAACGGGCGGGGCATATCTCCGCCCGTTTGTTTTTTTTGCGCTGACTCTCCGCCGGCTGATAGCCGCGGCTCAGCCGCACGAACAGTAGCGCGGTGGCAATGAATCCGCACAGCGCGGCGCACATTAGCCACCAGCCCGGCGGGCTTTTATCGCCGGTGAGCTCGACCAGGGCGGTGGAAATAGCTGGCGTCAGGTCGCCGAAAATGGCAGTAGCGAGACTAAAGGCCAGCGAAAAGCCCACGGTGCGGACGTGTACCGGCATCACTTCGGTAAGCGCCGCGACCATCGCGCCGTTATACATGTCAAAGAAGAACGAGAACCATAGCAGGGCCAGCGTCATACGGGTGAAATCGGGCGCGACGGTGAGCCAGTGCATCACCGGGCAGGTGGTGAGCAGCGCCAGCACGGTAATGCCCATCAGCACCGGACGACGACCGATCCGATCAGAGATCGCCCCGCTGGCGAATTTCCATATCAACTCTCCGGACAAAGCGGGGATGAGGAAAGTCACCCCAGGGGCGTGTGCGGGAAGGGCGCCACAGGCGCCCATAAAAAAGCCAACCGGCAGGTTGGCTTTTCAGTCTCAGCGAAACGGGGAATTATTTTTCCACCGCGTCGTGGGCGTGTTCGTCCTCGCGGCAATCCCCTTCCGCACAGTGACCGTACAGATACAGACTGTGGTTGGTCAGGCGGATGCCGTGGCGGGAGGCAATTTCACGCTGGCGTAATTCGATCGAGTCGTCGCTGAATTCGATCACTTTGCCGCAGTCGAGGCAGATCAGGTGATCGTGGTGATGCTGCTGGGTCAGTTCGAAAACGGATTTTCCGCCTTCGAAATTATGACGAGTCACGATGCCGGCGTCATCAAACTGGTTGAGGACGCGGTAAACGGTCGCCAGACCGATCTCTTCGCCCATGTCGATCAGGCGTTTATATAAGTCTTCCGCACTGACATGATGGTTATCCGGTTCCTGCAGCACTTCAAGGATTTTTAGTCGAGGAAGTGTGACTTTCAGGCCAGCCTTCTTTAATGCGGTATTGTTGTCAGTCATGCGGAATCTGTCCTGTTGCTAAACGATCTACTTCCTTCAACGGAAGTCATACAGAAATTAACCCGACGTAATGCGTCTCATTATAGAACTGCCACTGGTAAATGAAAACTGCAAGCATCAGGCCTGGTTTGCTGTCAAAAACGAGGCACCAGCTACAAACTGCGTCACGTGCCTCGTAGAATCAGAGGACATTGTACAGATATGTGATTAAAAGTTAAAAACTTGTAGCTATTAGTTTGATTGCTTTTGTCTATTAATGCAGCGCAACTCAATGATTGCGCCGCTTAATCATCAGGCGTTTTTGATTTCTTCGAGGTGCAGCTCTTCGGCAACCTGCTTCACCCATTTCTCAACGCGCTCGTTGGTCAGCTCCGGCTGGCGGTCTTCATCGATGGCGAGGCCGACGAAGTGGTCGTCATCCGCCAGGCCTTTGGAAGCCTCAAAATGATACCCCGCCGTTGGCCAGTGACCGACGATGGTCGCGCCGCGCGGCTCAATGATGTCGCGGATGGTGCCCAGCGCGTCGCAGAAGTATTCTGCGTAATCTTCCTGGTCGCCGCAGCCGAACAGCGCCACCAGTTTGCCATTGAAGTCGATCTCTTCCAGCGTCGGGAAGAAGTCATCCCAGTCACACTGCGCTTCACCGTAGTACCAGGTCGGGATACCGAGCAGCAGGATGTCGTGGGCTTCCAGGTCTTCTTTGCTGCTTTTGGCAATGTCGTGAACATCAGCAACATCTTTACCAAGCTGCTTTTGAATCATTTTTGCAATATTTTCGGTGTTGCCGGTGTCGCTGCCAAAAAAGATGCCGATGATTGCCATGAGTAAAATAACCTCTTGAAACTTAAATGATGTGGTAGGGACGCAATGCCCATAGATAACGGCAATCATAGCAGAACAGGCAAGGGCGCGGAAACAGCAATCACGCCCGACTGCACACTCTGCTACATGAATGCGGGTTTTTCGCGGAAAGTTAGACTTTTCCCTGGCTGCGCAGGGCGGTTAACTGGGTCATCAGCATCTCTTCAATGAGATCGCTGCGGCTCATATTACGCGCTTCCGCCAGCTCGTTGAGCGCATCGACCGCATCGGCGTTGAGTTTTAACTCCACGCGCTTCAGCCCGCGAACCTTATCGCGTTTCAGCTGGTTACGTTTGTTGATGCGCAGTTGTTCATCGCGCGACAGCGGATTGGTTTTCGGTCTTCCCGGGCGACGCTCGTTTGCGAACAAATCTAATGTCGTACGGTCCGTTTGTTCTTTTGCCATGATTCTGAGTGACTTCGGGGAAACAAGCTGCCGGGCTCTAGCCGGCGCAGATAGCGCGCCATCATACATCAGGCGAACGGCTGCGCCAACGACCGCGGGCATTCTGCGGCGCGGTCGGGCATATTTTAGCCAATCAGGCGGCGATGCTCGTCAGATAGCGGCGGATGGCGCGTAACACCGCCTCGGGTTTCTCAGCATGGACCCAGTGTCCGGCGCCGGCGATGACGTGGGCCCGGGCCTGCGGGAACTGGGCCAGCAGCGCGTCGCGGTAGGCGTCGGTCACATAGGGCGAGTTGCCGCCGGGAATAAACTGCGTCGGGTGCGGCCAGGCCGGGATGGTTTCCCAGCCGACGATATGCGGATACTGGTCCCACAGCACCGGCACGTTGAAGCGCCAGTCGCCGTCGACGAATGATTTCAGCAGGAACTGAATCACGCCTTCTTCCTGCAGGTGCTCGCGCATCACCTGCGCCGCCTGCTGGCGGGTGCTGGCGGCGGATTCGCTGACGGCGCGGATAGCGGCGAAGATCTCATCATGGCGGCGAACGTGATAATCCACCGGCGCGATATCGATCGCCACCAGACCGCTGATGCGTTCAGGCGCCAGGGCGGTAAGCGCCATTACCGCTTTCCCGCCCATCGAATGGCCGATAAAGGTGGCGCGCTCGATCTGGTGCGCGTCGAGCGTATCAAGCAGATCCTGCGCCATGGCGGGGTAGGTCATCTCTGGCGACCGCGGCGACAAACCGTGGTTGCGCATATCGACCTGCACAATATCATGGTCGGCGATCAGGTCGCGGGCGAGGATGCCCAGGTTGTCCAGGCTGCCAAACAGACCGTGGACCAGCACGATCGGGGAGTGGTTGTGCGGATTCTGTGCAGATTGCGCTCGGCTATTTAATTTCATGGCAAAGTTCTTTTTTTCGCTCCGTCGGGTTAGGGTATTATGTTGGACATTCTGCCATCCGGCTGCAAGACCCAGAAGTTTTCTGAGTTTTACCGCCATCCTGGTTTGACGCTATCCGCGGTTGGGATTTGTACTTATAATCCCAACGATTTGTATTCAGAAAAGATATCGCACTGGATTAAGATGAAAACAATTGAAGTTGATGATGAACTCTATCGCTATATTGCCAGCCACACTCTGCATATCGGCGAGAGCGCATCCGACATTTTACGGCGTATGCTAAAATTTTCCGCCGTTTCCCAACCGGCTACACCGGTCAGCAAAGCCGCGCCGACGCTGGCGCCAGCGCCTGTCGCTGAGGTGAAACCCGCTAACCCGGTGAAAGATAAAGTCCGCGCCATGCGCGAGATGCTGTTATCTGATGAATACGCCGAGCAGAAGCGCGCGGTGAACCGTTTTATGCTGGTGTTGACGACCCTCTACTCCCTGGACAGTAAAGCATTTGCCGAGGCCACCGAGTCTCTGCACGGCCGCACGCGCGTTTACTTCGCGGAAGATGCGCGTACGCTGCTGAAAAGCGGTAATCAGACCAAACCGAAACAGGTTCCTGGTACACCGTGGTGGGTGATCACCAATACCAATACCGGCCGTAAATGCAGCATGATTGAGCACATCATGCAGTCGATGCAGTTCCCTGCGGAGCTGATTGAAAAGGTTTGCGGCACGATCTAGCTTTTTAACATTTGCACCAGAAGGATCAGGCAATGGCAATCGATAAACGTGCGGGGCAGCCTGCGCAACAGAGTGATTTGATTAACGTCGCCCAACTGACTGCTCAGTACTACGTGCTGAAGCCTGAAGTCGGTAATGCGGAGCATGCGGTAAAATTCGGCACCTCTGGCCATCGCGGTAGCGCGGCGCGCCACAACTTCAACGAACCGCATATCCTGGCCATCGCCCAGGCCATTGCGGAAGATCGTGCGAAAAACGGGATCACCGGTCCGTGCTATGTCGGCAAAGATACCCACGCCCTCTCCGAGCCGGCGTTTATTTCGGTGCTGGAAGTGTTAACCGCCAACGGCGTCGACGTGATCGTGCAGGAAAACAACGGCTTCACCCCGACGCCGGCGGTCTCCAACGCGATTCTGGTGCATAACAAAAAAGGCGGTCCGCTGGCGGACGGCATTGTGATCACCCCGTCACACAACCCGCCGGAAGATGGTGGTATCAAGTACAATCCGCCAAACGGCGGCCCGGCTGATACCAACGTCACCAAAGTGGTGGAAAACCGCGCCAACGAACTGCTGGCCGCGGGCCTGCAGGGCGTGAAACGCATTTCTCTGGACGCGGCGCTGGCTTCTGGCCACGTTAAAGAACAGGATCTGGTGCAGCCGTTCATCGAAGGGCTGGCGGATATCGTCGATATGGCCGCAATCCAGAAAGCCGGCCTGACGCTGGGCGTCGATCCGCTGGGCGGGTCCGGTATCGAATACTGGAAACGCATTGGCGAGCACTACAAGCTCAATCTGACCATTGTTAACGATCAGGTGGATCAGACCTTCCGCTTTATGCACCTCGATAAAGACGGCGCCATCCGCATGGATTGCTCCTCAGAGTGTGCGATGGCCGGCCTGCTGGCGCTGCGCGATAAGTTCGATCTGGCGTTTGCTAACGACCCGGATTACGACCGCCACGGGATTGTGACCCCGGCGGGGTTGATGAACCCGAACCACTACCTGGCGGTAGCGATCAACTACCTGTTCCAGCATCGTCCGCAGTGGGGCAAAGAGGTGGCGGTGGGTAAAACGCTGGTCTCCTCCGCGATGATTGACCGCGTGGTGAACGATCTGGGCCGCAAGCTGGTGGAAGTGCCGGTGGGCTTTAAGTGGTTTGTCGACGGCCTGTTCGATGGCAGCTTCGGCTTCGGCGGCGAAGAGAGCGCCGGGGCCTCCTTCCTGCGCTTCGACGGCACGCCGTGGTCCACCGATAAAGACGGCATCATCATGTGCCTGCTGGCGGCGGAAATCACCGCGGTGACCGGGAAAAACCCGCAGGAGCATTACAACGAACTGGCGGAACGCTTCGGTGCGCCGAGCTACAACCGTCTGCAGGCTTCCGCGACCTCCGCGCAGAAAGCGGCGCTGTCCAAGCTCTCTCCGGAAATGGTCAGCGCTGACACCCTGGCGGGGGATCCGATCACTGCCCGTCTGACCGCGGCGCCGGGCAACGGGGCGGCGATTGGCGGCCTCAAGGTGATGACCGACAACGGCTGGTTCGCGGCGCGTCCGTCAGGCACCGAAGACGCCTACAAGATCTACTGCGAAAGCTTCCTCGGCGAAGAGCATCGCAAGCTGATTGAAAAAGAAGCGGTAGAGATTGTCAGCGAAGTGCTGAAGAACGCTTAACAACGCACTACCATCAGGCCCCTTGCGGGCCTGATTTTTTTCGCAAGGATAGCGATGAAAATACAACGGAAGTCCCTGTTTTTGTTCTGGGCGTGGATGGATCTCTTTTTCGTCCTGCAATTCTTATGGTGGAATATTGCCCACCGCCGCCTCCCTTTTTACGACGATCTGCTGGCTTATCTCCAGCTGCTGCACACCTGGGGCTCCGCGGCGGTCTGGCTGTACCCGCTGAATGTTCTGCTGATTATCAGCATCCCGCTATCGATGATCTTTTTTTCCGCCAGAGCCGCTATGCGCTGTGGCTGGCCTGGGGGCAGGCGCCGCTCAGGCTGCTGTTTATGCAGCCTTCGCTATCGCTGGGCCTGTGGCTGATTCAGGCTGCCGGCGTCCGGCATGTAGCGCTCCTGGCAGGCTTTCTGCTGCTCTCTGAAGGGCTGAAAATCGCCAGCCTCTGGTACTGCAGAGGCGGGATTCAGGGCATAAAGCGATAGCCAATCCCGGTTTCGGTCAGCAAATGCTGCGGCCGTGCCGGATCGGCCTCCAGCTTTTGTCGCAGATGACCCATATAGATCCGCAGATAGTGGCTGTGCTCCACGGCGTTAGGCCCCCACACCTGATTCAGCAGCTGGCGCTGGGTAAGCACTTTGCCGGGATTATTCAACAGCGCCGCCAGCAGGCGAAACTCGATAGGCGTCAGGTGGATCTCTTCGCTGCCGCGCAGGATGCGGCGGGCGGGGATATTGACCTCCAGGTCAGCGAAGCGCACCACCGGCTCATCGGCCTGCGCCGCGCCGTGGCGACGCAGCGCGACGCGCAGGCGGGCCTGCAGCTCGCCGATGCCAAAGGGTTTACTTAAGTAGTCATCGGCGCCGGCATCCAGGGCGGCAATTTTGTCATGCTCTTCGCTACGCGCTGACAGGACGATAATCGGCATCTGGCTCCACTGACGCAGGTCGCGAATAAAATCAATGCCGTCACCATCCGGCAGGCCGAGATCGAGGATCGCGAGGTCGGGCTTACGGGTGGCGGCTTCAATCAGCCCACGCTGCAGGGTTTCCGCTTCAAATACGCGCATGCCGTCGGCTTCCAGCGCGGTGCGCAGAAAGCGTCGGATAGCGTGTTCGTCTTCGATAATCAGAACGTTAATCACAATTCCTCAGGTAGCTCTTCCAGTTCAGGGGGCGTTTCTCCCGGCAGTGTAACACGGAATGAGGCGCCGCACTCGGGCCGGTTCCTGGCGGAGATGGTCCCGCCGTGGACGTCGACGATGGCCTGACAGATGGCAAGGCCCAGCCCGACGCCAGGGATCGCCGACTCTTTGTTGCCGCGGGCGAATTTATCAAAGATAGTCTGCTCCTGGCCTGCCGGGATCCCAGGACCGTTATCCCATACCTCCAGCGACAGCTGCCGGGCGTCCGCCTCGGCGCGAATGCCGATGCTCGCCCGGGAGCCGGCATACTTATGGGCATTTTCCAGCAGGTTGATCAGCACCCGCTCGAACAGCGGCCCGTCGACATGCACCAGCTGGAGGGGATCGGGTAAATCCAGCTGAATATGCTGGCCGCCGAGGCTTGGCTCGAGCATGCGCAGCGCGCTGCCGACCACTTCCTCCAGCGTCAGCCACTCCTTATGCAGATTAAAGCCGCCGGACTGGATCCGCGCCATATCCAACAGATTGTTCACCAGCCGGGTGGTGTTGAGCACATGCTGGCGGATTTCGTTGGCCTGCGGGGCATGTTTTGAACCTTCGCTGGCCAGATCGAGGGTCAGAATTTCCGCCTGGCCAAACAGCACGGTCAGCGGAGTACGCAGATCGTGCGACAGGGCGGCGAGCAGCGAGTTACGCAGGCTTTCCCGCTCGCTGGTCAGACGGGCCTGCTCTTCGCTGGCGGTCAGGGTGAGGCGCTCCAGAGCGCTGGCCACCAGCAGGGTAAAGGTCTCCAGCAGCCGCTGCTGCTCCGGGATCATCAATTGGCGCAGATTCTCCGGTTCCACCACCAGTAGTCCCCAGGTGCGGGCGGCGCTCTTCAGGGGCAAGATCTGATACGGCACGCCGGGCAGGGTATCGGTGCCGGCGCCGGCAGGTTGGCCCTTATCAAAGCTCCAGCGGGCGATGGCATCATCCCACGGGGTCAGCCCTGGCTGGTGGGTTAAGGGCAGCAGTTTTCCCTGGGCGTCCGGGAGCAGCAGCTGGCTGCGGGCCTGAAAGGTGGAGGCGATAAACCGCTCGCTGGTGGTGGCGATATCCTGCTGGCTACGACCCACCGCCAGCGCTTTAGACATCTCATACAGATGGCGGGTACGGCGTTCACGGTAGCGCGCCACCCGCGCCTGGTAGCGCACGCCGGCGGTGAGGTTGCCGATAAGCAGGCCCACGGTGAGCATCACGCCGAAGGTGAGCAGATACTGGACATCCGACACCGCCAGCGTCCCGCGCGGGGCGACAAAAAAGAGATCGAAGCTGATGACGTTGATCACCGTCGCCAGCACCGACGGCCAGCGGCCATAGACCAGGGCGATGATCACCACCCCCAGCAGATAGAGCATCACCAGGTTGGCGGCTTCGAAAGCCATCAACCACTGCATGGCCACCAGGGTAATGATGGCGCATAGCGCCACCGCCACCGCGCAGCCCTGCAGCTGCAGGCGCCATTTCTCCAGCGCCGGACGGCTGTCGCTGGCGCGTGCGGCAAGGGGGAAGGGTTTCTCATCGAGGGCGATCACCACCAGATCGAGGTCCGGCGCATGGCGAGCCAGACGATCGGCGAAGCCGCTGCGATCCCACCAGCGGCGTTTGCTTTGGCGGCCAATGACGATTTTGCCGAGGTTATGTTCGCGGGCGTAATGGAGGACCGCTTTCTCTTCCGACGGGTCGGAGAGGGTGGCGGTTTCGGCCCCCAGCTCCTGGGCCAGACGCAGCGCGGCGAGAATAGCCCGCCGCCGGCCTTCCGGCAGCCGGTGCAGGGAAGGGGTCTCGACATACACCGCATGCCAGACGCTGCCCAGGCGGGCGGCGAGCCGGGCGGCGGCGCGCACCAGCTTTTCGCTGCCGGTGTTGTGCCCGATACAGAGCAGGATCGCATCGCGGGTGTGCCAGACTTTCTCCTGGCCCTGACGGTCGCGCCAGGCGCGCATCTGCTCATCGACGCGGTCGGCGGTGCGGCGCAGGGCCAGCTCGCGCAGCGCAATCAGATTGCCCTTGCGGAAAAAGTTTTCGATAGCGCGCTCGGCCTGGCCGCCGATGTAGACTTTGCCCTCACTGAGCCGCTGGCGCAGATCGTCAGGGGGGAGGTCCACCAGCACCACGTCGTCCGCGGCGTCAAAGAAGGGATCGGGAACCGTCTCCCGCACCTGCACGCCGGTGATCCCGCTGACGACGTCATTCAGGCTTTCCAGATGCTGGACGTTAACGGTAGTGAAAACATCTATCCCGGCCTCCAGCAGTTCATCCACATCCTGCCAGCGCTTTGGATGGCGGGAGCCTGGCGCATTGCTGTGCGCCAGCTCATCCACCAGAATCAGCGCCGGACGGCGGGCGAGGGCGGCGTCGAGATCGAACTCATAGACGTACCGCCCGCGATGGGCAAGCCGCCGCGGCGGCAGAGTGCTCAGGCCCTGCAGCATCGCGGCGGTCTCTTTACGGCCGTGGGTCTCCGCCACGCCAATCAGAATATCCAGCCCCTGGGCGCGCAGCCGCTGCGCTTCCGCCAGCATCGCCCAGGTTTTCCCCACCCCGGCGCAGGCGCCAAAGAACACTTTCAGTTTGCCGCGATGCGGGGCGGCGGTATGCTGCAGCAGGCGGTCAGGGTCCGGGCGCAGCGGCTCGTCACTCATTTACTTATCCTTCAGGGCATCCAGCGCCATATTGAGTTGCAGTATATTGACCACCGGCTGGCCAAGGAAGCTCAGCAGCGGGGTTTGTGTGGCCTGATTCACCAACTGGGTTACCTGCTCAACGCTCAGCTGGCGCGCTTGAGCCACCCGGGGCACCTGCCACAGCGCGGCGGCCGGAGTCAGGTTGTTATCGAGACCGCTCGCCGAGGTGGTGACCAGTTCGACCGGCACCCGCGGGTCGGCGTCCGGGTTGGCGGCGCGCAGGGCCTGCACGCGCTCGCTCACCGCTTTATCCAGCGCCGGGTTGCTGGCGGCGAGGTTGCTGCCGCCAGAGGCCATGGGATTATCCGCCGTCTCCGCGGTGGCCGACGGGCGGCCCTGGAAATAGCCTGCGGCGGTGAAGTTCTGGCCAATCAGCGCCGAGCCGCGCACTTCACCGTTCAGGCGGATCAGCGAGCCGTTGGCCTGTGAGTTAAACCACCATTGTCCCAGGCTGGTGGTAAGCAGAGGATAGACGCCGCCGGTGAGCAGCGTTAACAGAATAAATAGCACAAGTGCTGGACGAATCAATGACATAGTTTGTTCCTCACACCAGACCGCTCAGGGTCAGCAGCAGGTCGATGGCTTTAATACCGATAAAGGGCACCAGCAAACCGCCGAGGCCGTAGATCCACAGGTTGCGGCGCAGCATCGCCGAGGCGGAGAGCGGGCGATAGCTGACGCCTTTCAGGGCCAGCGGGATCAGGAAGACGATGATCAGCGCGTTGAAGATAACGGCGCTGAGGATCGCCGATGAGGGCGAATGCAGGCCCATCACGTTCAGCATGGCCAGCTGAGGATAGACCGCGGCAAACGCCGCCGGAATAATGGCGAAATATTTCGCCACGTCGTTGGCAATACTGAAGGTGGTCAGCGAGCCGCGCGTCATTAACATCTGTTTGCCGATATGGACCACCTCAATCAGCTTGGTGGGGTTGGAATCCAGGTCGACCATGTTGCCCGCTTCCTTCGCCGCCTGGGTGCCGGAGTTCATGGCTACCGCCACGTCGGCCTGAGCCAGCGCGGGCGCGTCGTTGGTGCCGTCGCCGGTCATCGCCACCAGCCGACCTTCCGACTGGTACTGGCGGATCAGCGCCAGCTTGGCTTCCGGCGTCGCTTCGGCGAGGAAATCATCGACGCCGGCCTCGGCGGCGATCGCCGCGGCGGTCAGGCGGTTATCGCCGGTGATCATCACCGTTTTAATGCCCATTTTGCGCAGTTGGGCGAAACGTTCTTTGATGCGGCCTTTGACCATATCTTTGAGCGCAATAATACCCAGCACCTTTTCGCCTTCGGCGACCACCAGCGGCGTGGCCCACTGGCGGGCGCCCTCTTCCACCTGCTTATCGACATCGACAGGGAAGTGGCCGCCGTTGGCCTCCACGTGGCGGCGAATGGCGTCCACCGACCCTTTGCGGATCATGCGCTGATCGATATTGATGCCGCTCATCCGCGTTTGCGCGGTAAAGGGGACAAAGGTGGCGTGCAGCGACTGCAGATCGCGTTCGCGCAGATTAAAGCGCTGTTTCGCCAGCACCACGATGCTGCGCCCCTCAGGGGTTTCATCCGCCAGCGAGGAGAGCTGGGCGGCGTCGGCGAGGGTTCGCTCTTCCACGCCGCGCGCCGGCAGGAAGGCTGAGGCCTGGCGGTTGCCGAGAGTAATGGTCCCGGTTTTATCCAGCAGCAGAACATCGACGTCGCCAGCGGCTTCCACCGCACGGCCGCTGGTGGCGATCACGTTGGCGCCGAGCATACGGCTCATCCCGGCGACGCCGATGGCCGACAGCAGCCCGCCGATGGTGGTCGGGATCAGGCACACCAGCAGGGCGACCAGTACGGTAACGCTGACCGCATTGCCGCTCCACGCCGAGAAGGGCCAGATGGTGGCGGTGGCCAGCAGGAACACCAGCGTCAGGGCGATCAGCAGGATCGTCAGGGCGATCTCGTTCGGCGTTTTACGGCGCTGGGCGCCTTCCACCATGGCGATCATCCGGTCGAGGAAGGTTTCTCCCGGGTTCACGCTGCAGCGGATCACCAGCCAGTCGGAGAGAATGCGTGTCCCGCCGGTCACCGAGGCAAAATCGCCACCGGATTCACGGATCACCGGGGCAGACTCGCCGGTAATGGCGCTTTCGTCCACCGAGGCGCCGCCTTCGATGACTTCGCCATCGCAGGGGATAATATCCCCGGCTTCCACCAGCACCACGTCGCCTTTGCGCAGATCTTCCGCCGGCACGTGGTCGACCGGCGCGTTATGCTGCGGGGCGCGCAGTTTGCGGGCGAAGGCCGTTTTTTTCACCCCTTTCAGGCTGTTGGCCTGGGCTTTGCTGCGGCCTTCCGCCATCGCTTCGGCAAAGTTGGCGAACAGCACGGTAAACCACAGCCAGATACTGACGGCGGCGGTAAAGGTGGCGCTACCGGTCAGGGCGCCGCCAGCCATGGCGATCGCCAGCAGGGTGGTTAACAGACTGCCCACCCAGACGATAAACATCACCGGATTGCGCCATTGCACCATCGGGCTGAGTTTTTTCACGGCATCCAGCAGCGCCTGGCGCACCAGCGTCGGCTCCAGCAGGGCTAATTGTTTGCGACTCATAACAGGGTGCTCCGCATCGCTCAAAGTAAGGAAAAGTGTTCAGCCAGCGGGCCAAGCGCCAGCGCAGGAATAAAGGTCAGGGCGCCCACCAGCAGCACGGTGCCGATCAGTAAACCGATAAACAGGGCGTCGTGAGTGGCCAGGGTGCCGGGGCTGGCCGGTTGAATTTTCTTCGCCACCAGCGAGCCGGCGATGGCCATCACCGGAATGATGACGGCGAAGCGGCCGACCAGCATGCAGAACGCCAGCAGCAGGTTCCAGAACGGCGTCGCCGCGCCCAGGCCCGCGAAGGCGCTGCCGTTGTTATTGGCCGCCGAGGTGACGGCGTACAGCACTTCGCTAAAGCCGTGCGGTCCAGGGTTGAACATCCCGGCGCGGCCGGCGTCGGTCATCATCGCCAGCGCCGTGCCGAGCAACACCAGCGTCGGGGTGACCAGAATGGCGAGGGCGATCATTTTCATTTCCCGGACATCGATTTTCTTCCCGAGGTACTCCGGGGTGCGGCCGACCATCAGCCCGGCGATAAATACCGCCAGCATAACGAACAGCAGCATGCCGTACAGGCCCGAGCCGACCCCGCCGAATACCACTTCGCCAATCTGCATCAGCCACATCGGCACCATGCCGCCCAGCGCGGTGAAGGAGTCATGCATGGCATTGACCGCGCCGCAGGAGGCGGCGGTGGTGATCACCGCGAACAGACTGCTGGCGAGAATACCGAAGCGACTCTCTTTACCTTCCATATTCAGGCTGCTGTCGGCACCCAGCGTCAGCAGATGCGGATTGCCGCGGGTCTCCGCCCACATCACCACGGCGACGCAGAGGATAAAGATCAGCGTCATTGCCCACAGGATGGCGCGTCCCTGACGCCGATCGCTTACCACCTCGCCGAAGGCGAAGCACAGCGCCGCCGGGATCAGGAAGATCGCCAGCATCTGCACGAGATTGGTCAGCGCGGTCGGGTTTTCAAACGGATGGGCGGAGTTGGCATTGAAGAAACCGCCGCCGTTAGTGCCCAGCAGCTTAATCGCTTCCTGTGAGGCGACAGGCCCCATCGGCAGCAGCTGGTGCACCCCTTCGAGGGTGGTAAAGGGCTGGTAGGCCTGCAGATTCTGCGGCACGCCCTGCTGAATAAAGAACAGGGCCACCAGCAGAGAGAGCGGCAGCAGCAGCCACAGGGTAATGCGCGTCAGATCGACCCAGGCATTGCCGAGGGTCGACATTTTCTGCCGGGCGAAGGCGCGGGTCAGGGCGAAGACCACGGCGATGCCGGTGGCGGCGGAGAGGAAATTCTGCACCGTCAGGCCGACCATCTGGCTGAGATAACTCATGGTGCTTTCGCCGGCGTAAGCCTGCCAGTTGGTATTGCTGACAAAGCTGATCGCGGTATTGAGCGCCAGATCCCATGACAGCCCCGGCAGGTGCTGCGGGTTAAACGGCAGCACGCCCTGGAGCATCAGCAGGGCAAACAGCGCCAGGCCGCCGAGGGCGTTAAACAGCAGGAGCGCCAGCAAATACTGCAGCCAGCCCATCTCTTCGGCGCGGATCCCGGCCACGCGCCACAAGACGCGCTCGACCCCGGCAAGGCCGGGAAGCGGGATGTCATTCACTATTCTTGCCAGACACATCCCCAGCGGGCGCGCCAGCACCAGCAATACCAGCAGATAGCTGGCTAATAATAAAAATCCCTGGGCAGCCATCAGAATGCATCCGCATGTATCAAGGCATAAACCAGATAAGCCAGTAACAGGCCCACCAGCCGAACGCCAGTGAGTCCGCCTGCAGTCACAATCCACCTCCGGGTGTGTTTTCGATTTACCTGGAGGATAGAAATTACGGCGCAAAGATTTCGCAAAAATCCGCGGGTGCGGTGTAAAAAAAGTATAAAAATGACAAAGGCACAAATTAACTGATGGTTAGTATTAATTTAACTTTTTCGTAACTAATTTACGTGGCGAATGTAAATTAAGTATAAATACGTGCTTTTTAGTGGTCGGATGAGTAGTAAAATTACAAGCAGAGCGGTATTATTTTGCTCAGACAAACATGATTAATTTTACCGGCGCTGCTTGCCGGCCTGACAAAGGGGAGAGAAATGATGGCGTTGTACAAAACTTATCCTGCTCATATTATTTTGCTGCGTCGTGCTTTCGCCGTCGTGGCTGGCGTCGCAGCGCTGCCGGTGATGCTGTTCTGGAAAGATCGCGCCCGCTACTACAGCTGGCTGCACCGGGTGTGGTCGAAAACCAGCGAGCAGCCGGTGTGGATGGCGCAGGCGGAGAAAGCCGCTCACGATTTCTATTAATCCTCCTGCTGCGAAGAAAATAACAAGACCGCCGGGTTGCCCCGGCGGTTTTTTTTCGCCGCTTGTCTACACTCGTTTTTATGCGCCGCCTTGGAATTGGCAGGTGCGTATTTTGCCGGAGCGCGCTATTTTTGCCGGCTTAGATCATAAGATGAGTATTGCTGACGGATAATAAGGAGTGATATGGCCACCCATCTGGTCTGGTTACGCACGGATTTACGCATTCACGATAACCTGGCGCTGGCTGCCGCCTGCCGCGATCCGCAGGCGCAGGTGCTGGCGCTGTATATCGCCACCCCGGGGCAGTGGCGTGAACATCACCTGGCGCCACGGCAGGCCGCTTTTATCGCCAGCCATTTACAGAGTCTGCATGCCGCGCTGGCGGAACGGGGCATACCGCTGTGGGTAGAAGAGGCGGACGATTTTACCGCCAGCGTCGAACGGCTGGCCGATTTTTGCCAGCAGCATCAGGTCAGTCACCTGTTCTACAACTATCAGTACGAATTCAATGAACGCCAGCGCGATGCCGCCGTTGAGAACACCTTGTGCGACGTGATTTGCCAGGGCTTTGACGACAGCGTCCTGTTGCCGCCCGGCAGCGTACTGACCGGTGGCGGCGAAATGTATAAAGTCTTCACCCCGTTTAAAAATGCGTTTATTCGCCGTCTGCGGGACGGACTGCCGGCGTGCGTGGCGGCCCCGAAGCCGCGCCAGGCGCCTGCCCGCCAGGCGCCGCCGCTGCCTGAGCTTAACTACCCGCAAACGCCGTTTGACGGGCTGCTGTTTGCCGCGGATGAAAAAACGGCGCTGGCGCGTCTGCGCGCGTTTTGTCAGCAAGCGGCGGCGGATTACGAGGGGCAGCGCGACTTCCCGGCCGTGGAAGGGACCAGTCGCCTGTCGCCCTGCCTGGCCATCGGCGTGCTGTCCCCCCGCCAGTGCCTGCATCGTCTGCTGACGGAACATCCCGCCGCGCTGGACGGCGGAGCCGGCGCCACCTGGCTTAACGAGCTGATCTGGCGCGAGTTTTACCGCCATCTGATGGTCTACTATCCGAAGCTCTGTAAAGGACGGCCATTTACTGCCTGGACAGATAAGGTCGCCTGGCGCGCAGAGGAGGCCGCCCTGCAGGCCTGGCAGCGCGGGGAGACCGGTTTTCCGATTGTTGATGCCGCCATGCGCCAGCTGAACGCCACCGGCTGGATGCATAACCGGTTGCGCATGATTGTCGCCAGCTTCCTGACGAAAGATTTGCGCCTCGACTGGCGGGCGGGCGAGCGCTATTTCATGAGCCAGCTGATTGATGGCGACCTGGCGGCGAATAACGGCGGCTGGCAGTGGGCGGCTTCAACGGGCACCGACGCCGCGCCCTATTTTCGCATATTTAACCCCACCACCCAGGGCGAAAAGTTTGATAAACAGGGGGTGTTTATACGTCGCTGGCTGCCGGAGCTGGCAAAGGTGCCGGAGAAGGCCCTGCATCAGCCGTGGGCGTGGGCGGATAAACAAGGGATCACGCTGGACTATTCGCGCCCGATAGTTGATCACAAGCAGGCGCGGCAGGAGACGCTGGCGGCCTGGGAGGCCGCCAGAAAAGGAATTACTCCACCGCCAGACGGCGGGTCCTGACTTTCAGCGAATGATACAGCCAGATGACCAGCACCACGCCGACGCAGGCCAGCGCGCCCCAGGTGATCTGGCTGAAGACGGTAATGTAGGCGTCAATGGAGTAGTTCACCGCTCCGGCGGCGTCGAATGACGCCTGCGAGGTCTGGTCGGCGATAACGCCGGCCAGATAGTTGGCGATGGCCCCTGAGAGCAGCATATAGATACCGGTCAGCACCCCAGTGACACCCGGGATCTCAATGCGGGTGATCTGCGACATCGCGACCGGGTCGATAAACAGTTCGGCAAAGCCAATCACCGCCAGACCCAGCACCATCAGCGGCATGGACGACTGACCATAGGCCGCCGACCAGCGGGCGCTGAGGGTCAAAATGCAGAACCCGGCGCTCATCAGGCCCAGACCGAGGGCAAATTTCCCCCAGATGCGCACGGTGCGATTGCCGTTCACGCTCTCTTTCACCAGCCACGCCAGCACCATCCCGCAGAGCATCACCGCGAAGGCGTTGATTGACTGGAACATAGCGGTAGGGACTTCGTAGCTCATGATATGGCGGTTAACGAAGCGGTCAATATACAGGCTGATGGAGCTCCCGCCCTGTTGGGCGAAGGCCCAGAACAGCAGGCTGAAGGCGGTCAGGACGACGATCAGGCGCAGATCCTTGCGCTGTTTATCGGTTTCGGCGCGCAGGTAGATCCGCGCCAGTACCGCGAGGCCAATGGCCGTGGCCACGATCAGGGCATACACCGACCACTCCTGCCAGAACAGTACCGCAATCAGCAGCGGGGCGGTAACCAGCAACACCAGCAGCCAGCCCCAGTTCGGCAGCAGGAAGCGGCGCGCGCACAGCGCCTGGCGGTTGACGCCAGCGGTATGCTGGAAATGACGGTTGCCGCAGAGGAAAATCACCAGCCCCGCGACCATGCCGATGGCCGCCAGGGCAAAGCCCATCGCCCAGCTATACTCCTCCTGTACGTAGCCGCAGGCGATCGGCGCGATAATCGAGCCGATATTGCCGGCGGCATACATCAGCGAAAAGCCGCCATCGCGACGCGGATCGGCGGGTTCGTACAGCTCGCCCAGCAGACAGCTGACGTTGGATTTAAACAACCCGTAGCCGCAGACGATGATCGCCAGCGACAGGTACAGGAAAAGCGGAGCGGTTTCGCTGGCCCCGAGCACCAGATGGCCAATGGCCATCAGCAGCGCGCCGAGCATGACCGCCATCCGGTTGCCTAACAGCTTATCGGCCAGATAGCCGCCGAGGATCGGTGTCACATAGACCAGCGAACAGTAGGCGCTGAACAGGGCGTAGGCATGGTTATCGTCATATTTGAGCTGATTGGTGAGATAGAGGATCAGCAGGGCGCGCATGCCGTAAAAGCTAAAATACTCCCAGATTTGCAGCGCCACGACGTAGTAGATCGCCCGCGGTTGCGATGATGTTGTCTGCATATGAAGTGTGTTTCCTGGCGTAAAGCGAAAGTCGATCGTTCTGCATGAATAGCGATTTATCAGTCATATTCATGGCTTGAGGGGCTTTCTGATTATTTAATATGCTTTATTAGTGCATAAATATACACTAATGCGCGGCGGGATGAATAGACAAATTGCGGGATTCGTTAAAAAGTCATGGTCAGTGCCGGTAGCGGACTATCGACGACCCGAATGGATATGGTTATGTTATGCCTTTGTATAACCTGATTATCTGCTGGAGTGGCGATGAAAAATAGCGAACTGGAACAACTGATTAACGACAAGCTCAATAGTGCGGCCATCAGTGACTTCGCCCCTAATGGTCTGCAGGTGGAAGGACGCGAAACGGTGCACAAGATCGTCACCGGAGTGACGGCCTGCCAGGCGCTGCTGGATGAGGCCGTCCGTCTGCAGGCGGATGCGGTGATTGTTCATCACGGCTATTTCTGGAAAAACGAATCGCCAGTGATCCGCGGCATGAAGCGCCGTCGCCTGAAAACCCTGCTGGCCAACGATATCAATCTCTATGGTTGGCACCTGCCGCTGGATGCCCATCCGGAGCTGGGCAATAACGCGCAGCTGGCGCATCTGCTGGGGATTAACGTGCTCGGCGAAATCGAACCGCTGGTGCCGTGGGGCGAGCTGTCGATGCCGGTTTCCGGCCTCGAACTGGCCTCGTGGATCGAAGCGCGACTGGGGCGCAAGCCGCTGTGGTGCGGCGATACCGGGCCGGACACCGTCAGCCGCGTCGCCTGGTGTACCGGCGGCGGCCAGAGCTTTATCGACGCCGCGGCGCGCTTTGGCGTGGACGCCTTTATCACCGGCGAAGTGTCGGAACAAACTATTCACTCTGCCCGCGAGCAGGGCCTGCATTTTTATGCCGCCGGCCACCACGCCACCGAGCGGGGCGGCATTCGCGCCCTCAGCGAATGGCTGACGGAAACGACCGATCTGGATGTTACCTTTATTGATATTCCTAACCCTGCCTGACGGGAGAGAAGAAAGTGCAGCGAGCGCGTTGTTATCTGTTAGGTGAAACGGCGGTGGTCCTGGAGCTTGAGCCTCCGGTGACCCTGGAGAGCCAAAAACGTATCTGGGGACTGACGCAGCGGTTGACCGATCGCGAAGAGGTGGTTGAAGTGATCCCGGGGATGAACAACATCACCGTTGTGCTGCGTCGTCCGCAGGAGATGGCGTGGGAGGCGATTGACAAGCTGCAGCGCTGGTGGGAAGAGAGCGATGCGCTGGAGCCGGAATCCCGTGAGATAAGTATCCCGGTTATCTACGGCGGCGAGGCGGGACCAGATCTTGGCGACGTCGCGCGCCATAGCGGTTTGAGCGAAAAGCAGGTGGTCGAACTGCACTCTTCGGTGGAGTATATGGTGTGGTTTCTGGGTTTCCAGCCGGGGTTTCCGTATTTTGGCGGCCTGCCGGAGCAGCTGGCGATGCCGCGTCGCGCCGAGCCGCGCGTACTGGTACCGGCGGGATCCGTCGGCATCGGCGGATCGCAAACCGGTATTTATCCGCTGGCGACGCCGGGCGGCTGGCAGCTACTGGGGCGCACGCCGCTGGCATTATTCGATCCAAAACGTGAAGAGCCGGTGCTGCTGCGTTCCGGCGATCGCGTGCGCTTTGTGCCGCAGAAGGAGGGGGTATGTTGAAATTTATCCGCGCCGGCATGTATACCTCGGTACAGGATGGCGGCCGGGAAGGCCAGCGCCAGTGGGGGATTAGCCGCTGCGGCGCGCTGGATAAACCGGCGATGACCATTGCCAATCTGCTGGTGGGCAATGCGCCGGAGGCGGCGGCGCTGGAAATTACGCTGGGTCAGATCGATGTGCAGTTTACCCGCCACTGCTGGTTCGCGTTGACCGGCGCCGCCTGTGAAGCGACGCTCGACGGCGCGCCGGTTTGGTTGGGCTGGCGAATGGAGGCGAAGGCCGGGCAGCGGCTGGTGCTGAAAAATCCTCAGCATGGGATCCGCAGCTATCTGGCGGTCTCGGGCGGTATTGATGTCCCTGAAGTTTTAGGTTCCCGCTCTACCGATCTGAAAGTCGGTATCGGCGGAATCGAAGGGCGCCGGTTGCAGGATGGCGATCAAGTGAAGATTGGGAAATCGTCCCGCCGCTTTAGCGCCTCGCGCGGCGTTAAACAGCTGCCGATAGGCAATATTATTCGCGCGCTGCCGGGGCCGGAGTATCACGAATTCGACAGCGTGTCGCAGGAGTCTTTCTGGCGCTCGCCGTGGAAGCTGAGTCCGCAGAGCAACCGTATGGGCTACCGCCTGCAGGGGCAGCCGCTCAAGCGCACAACCGACCGGGAAATGCTCTCTCATGGCCTGCTGCCCGGCGTGGTACAGGTACCGCATAACGGCCAGCCGATTGTGTTGATGAACGATGCGCAAACCACCGGCGGCTATCCGCGTATAGCCTGCATTATTGAAGCCGATATGTACCAACTGGCGCAAATTCCGCTAGGTCAGCCGATCCATTTCGTCCCCTGTTCGCTGGAGGAAGCGCTAAAAGCGCGCGCCGACCAGCAGCGCTACCTTGAACAACTGGCCTGGAGATTAAGCGATGAAAATTGATTTAAATGCCGACCTCGGCGAAGGCTGCGCCAGCGATAGCGCGCTGCTGCAGCTGGTCTCTTCCGCCAATATCGCCTGCGGCTTTCACGCCGGCGATGCGGTTCTCATGCAGCAATGCGTGCGCGAGGCGCTGAAAAACGGCGTCGCTATTGGCGCACACCCGAGCTTCCCGGACCGGGAAAATTTCGGTCGAACCGCGATGCAGTTACCGCCAGAGACGGTCTACGCCCAGGTGCTGTACCAAATTGGCGCGCTGGCGGCAATCGTACACGCCCAGGGGGGCGAGCTGCGGCACGTCAAACCGCATGGCATGTTGTACAACCAGGCGGCGAAAGAGCCGCCTTTGGCCGACGCTATCGCTCGTGCGGTGCGCGATGCCGACGCCGACCTGGTGCTGGTTGGGCTGGCGGGCAGCGAGCTTATCCGCGCCGGACAGCATTATCAGTTGACGACGCGCCAGGAAGTCTTCGCCGATCGCGGCTATCAGGCCGACGGCAGCCTGGTGCCGCGTAGCCAACCGGGCGCGCTGATTGAGAGCGAAGAGCAGGCGCTGGCGCAAACGCTGGAAATGGTGCAGCACAATCGGGTGCGCAGCCTGAGCGGCGAATGGGCGCATGTAAAGGCGGAAACGGTCTGCCTGCATGGCGATGGCGCTCACGCGCTCGATTTCGCCCGACGCTTGCGCGCCGCGTTTGCCGGGCGGAATATCGACGTCAGCGCGGACCTCGAGTAATAGTCCGCCTAAGTTATTAATAATAATTAAATCAAATAATTAACAACACTCACAATACTCACAACTGAACAGGACGTTATTATGCAAGAGGCGATATCCCTCTGGCCGCTAATCGGCATTGCCGTGATTGTGGTCGGTTTTGTATTACGCTTTAACCCGGTGCTGGTGGTGATTATCTCCGGGATCGTCACCGGCGTGGCGGCGCATATGCCAATAGCCACTATTCTGGAGAAACTGGGCGAGGGCTTCCTGAATACCCGTAATCTGCCGTTTATTCTGCTGCTGCCGCTGGCGGTGATCGGGCTGCTGGAGCGCCATGGTCTGAAAGAGCGGGCGCAGGCGTGGATCGCGAAGATCCATAGCGCGACCGCCGGACGTCTGCTGATCGTCTATCTGTTTGTGCGCGAAGCCACCGCCGCTCTGGGGTTGACCAGCCTCGGCGGACATCCGCAAATGGTGCGCCCGCTGCTGGCGCCGATGGCGGAGGGGGCGGCGGAAAAGCGCTTTGGCCCGCTGCCGGGCAATGTACGCTACCGCCTGCGCGCGATGTCGGCGGCGACCGATAACGTCGGGCTGTTCTTCGGCGAAGATATTTTTGTCGCCTTCGGCGCGATCATCTTCATGCACAACTTTATGCTGGAGTCGGGTGGGATCCAGACAGAACCGTTGCATATTGCCCTGTGGGGGATCCCGACGGCGATCTGCGCCTTTCTGATCCACGCCGCGCGCCTGTGGCGACTCGATCGCCATCTCCAGCGCGAGCTGGACCGGATAAACGCCGGGCAGGCGAAAGGCGGTGCGGCATGAATTTCCAGCAAACCTATTTATACTGGCTGGCCGGCGCGGTACTGCTGGTCGTGGCTATCATGTCCTGGCGCGACAAAAGCAATCCGCGGCGTCTGACAACCGGTCTGTTCTGGGGCCTGTACGGGCTGGTGTTCTTGCTCGGCGACTGGACATATCAACTGGTGGGCGATAAGCGTACGGTGAATATCGCTGTCGGCGGGGTGGTGGTCGTCCTGGCGCTGATCGCCGGTTTTGGCGGCGTGCGCCTCGGCAGCTACCATCAGCGTACCCAGGAAGAGAAAACCGCCAGCGCGAAACGCCTCGGCAACAAACTTTTCTTTCCGGCGCTGGCGATTCCGGTCGTCACCGTCATTGGCGTACTGCTGTTTAACAATCTGCCCTCATGGCAGGTGGCGCTCTTCGGGCCGGGCAACCACGCGACGCTGATTACTCTGTTCTCGATGACTGTCGGTACGCTGATTGGCCTGGCGATGGCGATTCGTATGACGCATGAAACGGTGGCGCAGCCAATGCAGGAAGCGCGCCGTTTGCTTGATTCCGTCGGCTGGGCCTTTATCCTGCCGCAAATCCTCGCGGTGCTGGGGCTGCTGTTTACCGCAGCGGGCGTCGGAACCAGCATTTCATGGCTGACCGAGCACTATCTGGCGGTCGATAACCGCTTTATCGCCGTGGCTGTGTATGCCATCGGCATGGCGGTGCTGACAATGGTGATGGGCAACGCCTTTGCCGCTTTCCCGATTGTGACCGCCGGAGTTGGCATTCCGATTTTAGTCCTGCAGCACGGCGGCAATCCGGCGGTAATGGCGGCGATTGGTATGTTTTCCGGCTACTGCGGCACGCTGATGACGCCGATGGCGGCGAACTTCAATATTGTCCCGGCGGCGCTGCTGGAACTGCCGGATAAAAATGCGGTGATTAAAGCCCAGATACCGACCGGTATCCTGCTGCTTATCGTCAATGTATTCTTACTCTATTTCCTGATGTTCCTGTAAGGAGGGATGATGGCTGGCGTATTGATTACCGGTTTTGAGCCGTTCGGCGGCGAAACGGTTAACCCTTCATGGGAAGTGGTTAAGCAGCTGGATGGCATGATTATTCGCGGACAGCAGGTGGTGGCTAAACAGTTGCCCTGCGTATTCGGCGAAGCGCTGACGGTGCTGAAGGCGGCGCTGGAAACCTATCAACCGCGGCTGACGATTGCCGTCGGACAGGCCGGCGGCCGTGTCGATATTACCGTCGAACGTGTAGCGATCAATGTCGATGATGCGCGGATCCCCGACAATAAAGGCCAGCAACCGATCGATGAGCCGATCGTTGCTAATGGCCCTGCGGCCTGCTTCAGTACGCTACCGATCAAAGCGATCGTCAGCGCGCTGCGCCAGCAGGGGATCCCGGCCTCGGTGTCGCAAACCGCGGGCACCTTCGTCTGCAATCACGTGATGTATGGTTTGCTGCATCAGCTGCAGGGAAAAAGCGGGCAGAAGGGCGGTTTTATCCATATTCCTTATCTGCCTGAACAGGCGGCGGCCCACCCGGGGCAGGCGAGTATGTCGGTCGCGACGGTACGCGCGGCGCTGGAAACGGCGATTGCCGTCGCCCTTGAACAGGATGACGATGTCAAAATTGGCGGCGGCGCCACCCATTAACAGAAGGATGACAGTATGCCGGAAGGTCCGGAGATCCGCCGTGCGGCGGATAAACTGGAGGCGGCAATCAAAGGCGAACCCTTAACCAACGTCTGGTTCGCCTTTCCTCAGTTGCAACCCTATCAAACTCAGCTAACTGGTCAGCGGGTGACCCATATCGCCACCCGCGGCAAGGCCCTGTTAACCCACTTCTCCGGCGGATTGACCCTGTATAGCCATAACCAGTTGTATGGCGTCTGGCGCGTGGTGGATGCCGGCGTTGAGCCGCAATCGAACCGCGTACTGCGCGTCAGGCTGCAGACCGCCAGCAAGGCGATTTTGCTCTACAGCGCGTCGGACATTGATATCCTCACGGCGGAGCAGGTTGCCAACCATCCGTTCTTGCAGCGCGTCGGACCGGACGTGCTGGACATGACGTTAACCGCGGAGCAGGTGAAAGCGCGGCTGCTGTCGGCCAAATTCCGCAATCGTCAGTTTTCCGGCCTGCTGCTGGATCAGGCTTTTCTTGCCGGGCTCGGAAACTATCTGCGGGTGGAAATTCTCTGGCAGGTGGGATTAAGCGGTAAGCGTAAAGCCGCTGAACTGAGCGACAGTCAGCTGGATGCGCTGGCGCACGCGCTGCTCGATATCCCGCGGCTGTCCTATCGTACTCGCGGTCTGGTGGATGACAACAAGCATCATGGCGCGCTGTTTCGCTTTAAGGTCTTCCATCGCGATGGGGAAAGGTGCGAACGCTGTGGGGGAATCATTGAGAAGACGACGCTCTCCTCGCGGCCATTTTACTGGTGTCCAGGATGCCAGCATTAAGCCGGCTGGCGGGCGATTTCAGCATGAAGCGCGTTATCAGGCATAAAAAAACGCGCCAGCAGGCGCGTTTTTATGATCCGGACAGTGAGATTAACGCTTAATGTCGGACTGGAAATCGCGTTTGGCGTAGCCGGTATACAGCTGACGCGGACGGGCGATCTTCATGCCATCGCTGTGCATTTCGTTCCAGTGCGCAATCCAGCCCACGGTACGCGCCATGGCGAAGATAACGGTAAACATGGAGGACGGAATACCCATCGCTTTCAGGATGATACCGGAGTAGAAGTCGACGTTCGGATACAGTTTCTTCTCGATGAAGTACGGGTCGTTCAGCGCGATATGCTCCAGCTCCATGGCCACCTGCAGCAGGTCGTCTTTGGTGCCCAGCTCTTTCAGCACTTCATGGCAGGTTTCACGCATCACGGTGGCGCGCGGATCGTAGTTTTTGTAAACACGATGGCCGAAGCCCATCAGGCGGAAAGAGTCATTCTTGTCTTTCGCACGACGAACAAATTCCGGAATGTGCTCAACGGAGCTGATCTCTTCCAGCATTTTCAGCGCCGCTTCGTTGGCGCCACCGTGTGCCGGTCCCCACAGGGAGGCGATGCCCGCAGCGATACAGGCGAACGGGTTAGCGCCGGAGGAGCCCGCGGTACGTACCGTGGAGGTCGACGCGTTCTGCTCGTGATCGGCGTGCAGGATCAGAATACGATCCATCGCGCGCTCCAGCACCGGATTGACTTCATACTCTTCGCACGGTGTCGCAAACATCATGCGCAGGAAGTTGCCGGCGTAGGAGAGGTCGTTGCGCGGATAAACAAACGGCTGGCCGATAGAATACTTGTAACACATGGCTGCCATGGTTGGCATTTTGGACAACAGACGGTAGGCGGCAATCTCGCGGTGACGCGGGTTATTCACGTCGAGGGAATCATGATAGAACGCCGCCAGCGCGCCGGTGATCCCGCACATCACCGCCATCGGGTGGGAATCGCGACGGAACGCGTGGAACAGACGGGTGATCTGCTCATGAATCATGGTGTGGCGGGTGACGGTAGTTTTGAATTCGTCATATTCGGCCTGGGTCGGCTTTTCGCCGTACAGCAGGATATAACAGACTTCAAGATAATTAGATTCGGTCGCTAACTGGTCGATCGGGAAGCCGCGGTGCAGCAGGATCCCCTCGTCACCATCGATAAACGTAATTTTAGATTCACAAGAAGCCGTTGATGTGAAACCTGGGTCAAAGGTAAATACGCCTTTTGAACCAAGACTACGAATATCAATAACATCCTGACCGAGCGTGCCTTTTAGCACATCCAGTTCAATAGCAGTGTCACCACCCAGGGTGATTTTTGCTTTAGCATCAGACATTTATGGTCTCCTTAGCGCCTTTATTGCTTAAGACTGCCGGGTGGTGGATTTGCTTTCGGCCCGCGCCTGCATACGTTACCAGTTTGTTATGTTGCACACAGCTCTGCGTCAGCGAAAAGGGCAGGGTACAGAGCAACGGCGCTTGATGGCACGTCCTTCAGGGCTGCGGTGAAACAACAGCAAATCAGCGTTTTAGCAGTCCGAATATTAAAACCTATATACCACTAATAACTGTCCTGATTACATCGGTCAATACTGACACACTGTTACATAACTTATTCTCAGGTGAAAGAGTGACCCCATAACTTTTGAGCATTATTGCATTTAACTGGTAATGGTTGTAACAAGAATGTTTAATATTTGTCAAATCAGGTGATTAAAAATTAAAAAAATGTTGGTATCGTGACCTTGATCACTGTTCCGGAGAAAACCCAACAAACTATATGTAGGTTAATTGTAATGATTTTGTGAACGGCCTATACTGCGGCCAGGTCTCCGTAACACCCTGCAATCCCGAGCCACCCAGCGTTGTTTAGTGATGTTTTAATGCCTGAAAAGACGTTTTAACATGACTTCTGGTTATAGAAAGGACGCTGTCTGACCCGCAAGCAGACCGGAGGAAGGAAACAATAAGAACAGCATGTGGGCGTTATTCATGGTAATAAATGTGAAAAAACAAAGACCTGTCAATCTGGATCTACAAACGATACGGTTCCCAATCACGGCGATAGCGTCCATTCTCCATCGCGTTTCCGGTGTCATCACCTTCGTGGCGGTCGGAATTCTGCTTTGGCTGCTGGGCACCAGCCTTTCCTCCCCAGAAGGTTTTCTGACGGCGGCCTCCATCATGGATAGCTTCTTTGTGAAGTTCATCATGTGGGGCATTCTCACCGCACTGGCCTATCACGTCGTTGTCGGTATTCGCCATCTGATGATGGACTTTGGCTACCTGGACGAAACCCTCGAAGCAGGGAAACGTTCCGCCAAAATTTCTTTTGTTATTACTGTCGTGCTTTCACTTCTCGCAGGAGTCCTCGTATGGTAAGCAACGCCTCAGCACTGGGACGCAACGGCGTACATGACTTTATCCTGGTCCGTGCTACCGCCATCGTTCTGACCCTCTACATCATCTACATGGTTGGCTTCTTCGCCACCACCGGTGAAATCTCATGGGAAGTGTGGACCGGATTCTTTGCCTCCGGCTTCACTAAAGTCTTCACTCTGCTGGCTCTCGTTTCCATTCTCATCCATGCCTGGATCGGGATGTGGCAGGTGTTAACAGACTACGTTAAACCACTGGCTCTGCGCCTGGTTCTGCAACTGGCTATCGTTGTGGCGCTGGTGGCTTACGTTCTTTATGGATTTGTTGTGGTGTGGGGTGTGTAATGAAATTGCCAGTCAGAGAGTTTGATGCTGTTGTCATCGGTGCCGGCGGCGCAGGTATGCGCGCGGCGCTGCAAATTTCCCAGAGCGGACAGACCTGTGCACTGCTCTCCAAAGTGTTCCCTACCCGTTCCCATACCGTATCCGCGCAGGGTGGCATCACCGTCGCGCTCGGTAACTCCCATGAAGATAACTGGGAATGGCATATGTACGACACCGTAAAAGGGTCGGACTATATCGGCGACCAGGACGCCATCGAATACATGTGTAAGACCGGCCCGGAAGCGATTCTTGAGCTGGAGCACATGGGACTGCCGTTCTCTCGTCTTGACGATGGCCGTATTTATCAGCGCCCGTTTGGCGGCCAGTCGAAGAACTTCGGCGGCGAACAGGCGGCGCGTACCGCGGCGGCGGCTGACCGTACCGGTCACGCCCTGCTGCACACTCTGTATCAGCAGAACCTGAAAAACCACACCACTATCTTCTCCGAATGGTACGCCCTCGATCTGGTGAAAAACCAGGACGGCGCGGTAGTCGGTTGTACCGCCCTGTGCATCGAGACCGGCGAAGTGGTCTACTTTAAAGCCCGCGCCACCGTGCTGGCGACCGGCGGCGCAGGCCGTATCTATCAGTCCACCACCAACGCCCACATCAATACGGGTGACGGCGTCGGGATGGCCATCCGCGCCGGCGTGCCGGTGCAGGATATGGAAATGTGGCAGTTCCACCCGACCGGTATCGCCGGGGCTGGGGTTCTGGTTACCGAAGGTTGCCGCGGCGAAGGCGGTTACCTGCTGAACAAACACGGCGAACGCTTTATGGAGCGTTATGCCCCGAACGCTAAAGACCTGGCGGGCCGTGACGTGGTGGCGCGTTCCATCATGATCGAAATCCGCGAAGGCCGCGGCTGCGACGGTCCGTGGGGCCCGCACGCGAAACTGAAACTGGATCACCTCGGTAAAGAGGTTCTGGAATCTCGTCTGCCGGGTATCCTTGAACTTTCCCGTACCTTTGCCCACGTCGATCCGGTGAAAGAGCCGATCCCGGTTATCCCAACCTGTCACTACATGATGGGCGGTAT
>OKFF01000035.1_pt1 | contig 21472 bp, 23 predicted proteins | sample 1611481 | NCBI WGS metagenome assembly OKFF01 (sample SAMN04436747, study PRJEB24849) | human gut metagenome | biome: human gut; feature: NICU; material: stool | host: Homo sapiens | place: USA: Saint Louis, MO | collected 2011-01-06
TCTCCCGGTCTGGCGCAGAAATAATCCCGAGAGGCAGGTAGGGATCATTTTTAGATCTGAGTGGACCGGCTCTGGGGGCTGCATGGATTTCGCGATACAACTCATTATTATATTAATTTGTCTGTTTTATGGTGCCCGAAAAGGAGGTATTGCGCTGGGGCTGCTGGGCGGCATCGGTTTGGTGATCCTCGTCTTTGTTTTTCATCTCCAGCCGGGCAAACCGCCGGTTGATGTGATGCTGGTGATTATTGCAGTGGTAGCCGCCTCGGCGACTCTACAGGCGTCCGGCGGGTTAGACGTGATGCTGCAGATTGCCGAGAAGCTGCTGCGGCGTAACCCGAAATATGTTTCTATCGTGGCGCCTTTCGTCACCTGCACGCTGACCATCCTCTGCGGTACCGGCCACGTGGTGTATACCATCCTGCCGATTATCTACGATGTGGCGATTAAGAATAACATTCGTCCGGAGCGTCCGATGGCAGCCAGCTCCATTGGCGCTCAGATGGGGATCATCGCCAGCCCGGTCTCGGTGGCGGTGGTATCGCTGGTGGCGATGCTGGGAAATTTTACCTTTAACGGGAAACACCTGGAGTTTCTCGATCTGCTGGCGATAACCATTCCGTCCACGCTGCTGGGTATTTTAGCCATCGGTATCTTCAGCTGGTTCCGCGGCAAAGACCTGGATCAGGACGAAGCCTTCCAGGCGTTTATTGCGCTACCGGAGAACCGCCATTACGTCTATGGCGATACGGCGACGCTGCTGGACAAAAAGCTGCCGACCAGCAACTGGATAGCAATGTGGATTTTTCTGGCCTCTATCGCCGTGGTGGCGCTGCTTGGCGCTTTTTCTGAACTGCGCCCGGCCTTTGACGGTAAACCACTGTCGATGGTGCTGGTTATCCAGATGTTTATGCTGCTCTCCGGAGCGCTGATCATCATCATTACAAAAACTAACCCGGCATCGATTTCCAAAAATGAGGTCTTTCGTTCGGGAATGATCGCTATCGTCGCGGTGTACGGCATCGCGTGGATGGCGGAGACCATGTTTGGCGCGCACATGACCGAGATTAAAGGCGTGCTTGGTGAGATGGTAAAAGAGTATCCGTGGGCTTATGCCATCGTGCTGCTACTGGTTTCGAAATTTGTGAACTCCCAGGCGGCAGCGCTGGCGGCGATTGTGCCAGTAGCCCTGGCCATCGGCGTCGACCCGGCCTATATCGTGGCTTCTGCGCCGGCCTGCTATGGCTATTATATTCTGCCGACCTACCCAAGCGATCTGGCGGCGATCCAGTTTGATCGCTCAGGGACCACCCATATCGGCCGCTTTGTGATTAACCACAGCTTTATCCTGCCCGGGCTCATCGGCGTCGGCGTCTCCTGCGTGTTTGGCTGGGTATTCGCGGCGATGTACGGCTTTCTGTAAGAAGGACGGGCGCCGGCAGCGACGCCCGTTAAATCCGTGAGATTATTGCGCGAGGGGCAGACGACGATAGAGTTCAATCATGTCGGTCGCCAGATCCTGAATGACCATAGCGTTCATCAGATGGTCCTGGGAATGCACGGTGATCAGGTTAACCGGCAATTTACCGCTGCCTTCATCCATGCCGATAAGCTGGGTCTGAATTTTATGCGCATGTTTGACGAACTCATGGGATTCAGCCATGGCCTGCTCCGCGGCGGCAAAATCGCCTTTTCGCGCCAGCTGTAGCGCCGTCAGCGCCGCGCTACGTGCGGAACCCGCGTTAACCAGCAGCTCCATGATGATCGTTTCTAAATCTTCCATCGATTACTCCAGCATCTTAAGGGCTTTATCCAGAACGGCATCACCTTTCATCATGCCGTAGTCCATCATATCGATCACGGCGACCTTCTTGCCGAACGGGTCGGCCAGTGCCTGCAGCTTCGCCTGCTCATATTTCACCTGCGGGCCGAGCAAAATAATGTCGGCGGCGGCCAGATTATCTTTAAACTCAGCGACCGGTACGGCCTTGATAGAGACCTCAACACCCTTCTTCTGCGCGGCATCTTGCATACGCTGAACCAGCATGCTGGTAGACATACCGGCGGCACAGCACAAAACGATATTCTTCATAGTCAGTGGCCCTTGTGTTCCGTGATGTCTTATCTTTATCGCGGCCCTGGCGATGCGACAACCGCTTTACCGTGATTGTGTGTAAGGCATCACACAAAAATTGAAACCGGTTTCATTTTTTCCTGAAAAAATAAAAAAGCCCACCGAAGTGGGCGGTGGCGGCGCTGAAGTCTTACGCGCGCAGGATACGGTTTTTACCCTGCTGTTTGGCTTTGTACAGCGCTTCATCGACGCTCACCACCAGCTTATCCAGTGGCTCCATATTCCATTCCCCGAGGCCGGCGCTGAAGGTGACCGTCAGGCCATCTTCGCGCCAGGTGCGTCGTTCGACGTTTACCCGCCATGTTTCCAGCAGCGTGCGGGCGTTATCGATATGTTCGGCAGGAAAGACCACCGCGAACTCTTCGCCGCCGTAGCGATAGAGAGATATCTCCAGCGGCTGGAGGACCTGCAGCCCTTCGCGGGCGACGTTACGCAGGACGATATCGCCATTGAGGTGGCCCCAGGTGTCGTTGATCGATTTAAAGTTATCGATATCGACCAGCGCGAGGGCGAACGGCTGGTGATCGTTCATCAGGGCGGCAATATCGCTGTCGAAGGCGCGGCGGTTTTTGCAGCCGGTGAGAGCGTCGATGGTCGCCTGGCGGACGTAGGACAGTTCGCGCTGTTTATTGGTTTCAATCGCTTTACTCAGCATCGCCTCAAGGCGCGGGGCGCGTTTGACGTCACCGGTTTTAATCGCATTGATGATATTCATCAGCACGGTACGGGAAGCATGACGCAGATAAAGACCGAACAGGATAATAATGATCGCTGCGAGAGTGAAACCGCCGATCACTAAATTGGTCTCATGACGTGTCAGATTGACCAGGGTGGCGTTATCGACACGGAAAATCACAAACCAGTCGGGATTGGTAAAGGAGTAATAGTAATACCAGGTGTCGCTCCCGGGATCGTAAAGCTGCCCCTCTCCGCTGGTCATTTTATCCATCAGCTCGTCCCTGACGAAGGGTTTAAACAGCGCGCCCGGGTCGGAGTGCAGGACCACTTTGCCATCCCGTTGCACCACAAAAAATTCCCCCTGTACGGGCGCCACCATCTGGCGCAGCGCGAACCCCATGGAGGTGAGATCGAGATGAAAGGCCAGGCTGCCCTTGAGTTTCCCTTCGGGGGTAATGATGGGTTTGAAAATGGTAATCGTCGGATGGTGGGTGAAATAATCCATATACGGACTGGTGTAGTGGCTGAAGGTGCTGGCTTCCGCCTGTTTGATAAACCAGGGCCGCGTTTTGGGATCGAAAGCCCGGCTGTCTTCATTTTCCAGCACCTCCGGGGCGCGCAGATAGTGGCCCTCGGTATCCGCCAGCGAGATGGATGAGACGCTTGGCATCATGTTCTGTAACTGCATCAGCGTGGTTAACCCTTTCTCCGGCTCCACATTGACTGCGCGATTCAGTTCGTCATTGCGGGCAAAGAAGGCGGCTGCGCGCCCGAGGATAAAATCATTTTCCCGCAGCAGGGTTTCCGTATAGTTGATCGCCAGGTTATGGGTAAAATTGCGGTTAATATCGTGATAATCTTCGAGAAAATCTTTCTGTTGCGCCAGAGTCACAAAAATAGCGATCAGCATAAAACTGAGCAAAATACCGGCAAACCCCACGACGATCGGCGTCGTAAAAGAGAGCTTTCTGTTGTGTAGAGCCATGAATCGTTAATCGTCCCGGATGTATAAACCATGGGTCCGAACGCAGGTTGCGTCTGGGACGCCTGCCGATCGAATCAGTTCACTATTGCTCAATTATAACTCTGAGGCCTTCATGTATCGTGATTTATATTCGGCGATAATGTGCAGGCCTCTGCTCAGCGCGGAGAGGCAGGGCGAAAATGAGGAAGAAAAGGTTCGCCCTGGTCAGCGTCCGCTGCTGACCCGGGCAGAATAGAAAAACGGCGTCGGGCGGGCCAGCCTCCGTTTTTCATCTCTCGTGCAGGCGCGCAAAATTATAAGGCGTTTACACTGTACATCATGAGGTTTGCGAAGCGCGTCCCAGCCAGCTATCCCAGTCTTTCCATACCGGCTGCAGGCCGCGGGCGGCCAGCGCGCTGGCGACCTCTTCAGGGCGGCGATCGTCGTGCGGGGCAAATTGCTCGAGCTCCGGATGATCGTCGGCGTAGCCGCCGGGCTGGGTTTTAGAGAAGGCGCTGACGTTATTGATCGCCAGCGGGATCACCCGGTCGCGGAACCAGGGTGATTCGCGAGTGGATAGCGACAGCTCAACCTCTGGCGCCAGCAGGCGGAAGGCGCAGATAGTTTGCACCAGCTGTCGCTCATCCATCAGCGAAGCCGGTTCAATACCGCCGGCGCAGGGACGCAGGCGCGGGAAGGAGACCGAATAGCGGCTGCGCCAGTAGCGCTGCTGCAGCCACAGCAGGTGCTCAGCGACTATAAAGCAGTCCACTCGCCAGCTGTCGGAAAGGCCGATGAGCGCGCCAAGGCCGATCTTATCGATCCCCGCCGCGCCTAAGCGATCCGGCGTATCCAGCCGCCAGAAGAAATCCTGCTTTTTTCCTTTCAGATGGTGTTGGGCGTACATGCTTTCATGATAGGTCTCCTGATAGACCATCACCCCGTCGAGTCCCAGGGTTTTCAGCTCGGCATACTCTTCAGTCGCCAGCGGCTGCACCTCCATATGCAGCGAGGCAAACTGGCTGCGGATAGTCGGTAGGTGCTGACGGAAATAATCCATTCCCACCTTACCCTGATGTTCGCCGGTCACCAGCAGCAGATGCTCAAAGCCCAGGTTGCGGATTGCGGCGCACTCGCGGGCAATCTCGGCGGCATCCAGCGTCTTGCGCTTAATGCGGTTGCTCATCGAGAAGCCGCAGTAGGTGCAGTCGTTAGCGCACAGGTTGGAGAGATACAGCGGCACGTAGAAGCTGACGGTATTGCCGAAGCGCTGCCGGGTGAGGCGCTGCGCGCGCTGGGCCAGCGGTTCAAGGTAATTGGCCGCGGCAGGCGAGAGCAGGGCCATCATATCATCGCGGGTGAGCTGTTTGGCCGCCAGCGCCCGTTCGACGTCGGCGGCGGTTTTGCTGTTGATGCGCAGGCGGATATCGTCCCACTCCAGCTGCCGCCAGCGATCGCTAAAGGTTTTCATGCCAGCGCCTCCAGGAATCCGGTGAGCGGGCTGGTGGCCTGCGCCTGCGTACTGCGTGCCCCCGGTCCGGCCTGACGCGCCAGTAATCCGGCATCGATCGCCATACGGAAGGCGCGGGCCATGGCCACGGGGTCGTCGGCGACGGCAATGGCGGTATTGACCAGCACCGCGTCCGCGCCCATCTCCAGCGCCTGCGCCGCATGGCTCGGGACGCCGATCCCGGCGTCGACCACCACCGGGACCGTCGCCTGCTCGATAATAATCTCCAGCATGGCTTTGGTTTCCAGCCCCTGATTGGAGCCGATCGGCGCACCCAGCGGCATCACCGCCGCGCAGCCTACCTCTTCCAGTCGTTTACACAGCACCGGATCGGCGCCGCAGTAGGGCAGCACCACGAACCCTTCGCGGACCAGCAGCTCCGCCGCTTTCAGGGTTTCAATCGGGTCGGGCAGCAGCCAGCGGGCGTCCGGGTGGATCTCCAGCTTCAGCCAATGGGTACCCAGGGCTTCCCGCGCCAGGCGGGCGGCAAACACCGCCTCTTCCGCCGTCTTGGCGCCTGAGGTATTCGGCAGCAGGTTAACCCCCGCCGCCAGCAGCGGGGCGAGGATTGTGTCATTGCGCTGGCGTAAATCGACGCGCTTCATCGCCAGGGTTACCAGCTGGCTGCCCGAGGCGCGAATCGCCTCAACCATCACCTCCGGGGCGGCGAATTTGCCGGTACCGGTGAAAAGATGGGATTCAAACGTTTTGTCTGCAATACGTAACATGTCAGCCTCCAGCGATAACCTGAAAAAGCAGGACCCGATCGCCTTCCTGCAATAGATGATCTTCCCACCGGTCTCCCGGCAGGATGTGTTGATTGAGCGCCAGCGCAACGCCCGGCTGCTGCTGTTCGAGCTGGGTCAGCAGGGCGCTGACGCTGAGATTGTCGGCGCACGCCAGCGGCTCGTCGTTAAACCAGATCTGCATGCCGCCCTCCGCACACCGGGCAGCTCCGGGAACGCTGTAGCGCAAGGGCGCGCCAGTTGCTGGTGCGGGCGTCGAACAGCCGCAGGGTGTTGCGCGGCGTCGCCATGCCGCTGAGCAGCTTAATTGTCTCCAGCGCCTGCAGGGTGCCCATCATGCCGACCACCGGGCCGACGATCCCCGCGGTGCGGCAGTTGCGCTGCGGTTCATCGCTTTCCGGCCACAGGCAGCGATAGCAGCCCTGCGTCCAGGGCGGGGTGAGCACCATCAGCTGACCGCCGAAGCCCACGGCGCTGGCGGTCACTAACGGGGTATCGAGGGCCACACAGGCGGCATTGATCGCCTGGCGGGTGACCATATTATCGGTACAGTCCAGCACCACGTCCGCTTTCGCCACTTCGGCGCGTAGCGCCTCGCCGCTTAAGCGCTGCTGGAGCGCTACCAGTTTGATCTGCGGGTTTAGCTGGCTGAGCCGGGTCTGTGCCGCTGCGGCTTTTGGCCGATCGATATCCGCGCTGGTGAACAAGATCTGCCGTTGCAGGTTGCTGAGATGCACCGCGTCGTCATCGGCCAGGGTCAGCGTCCCGACGCCAGCCCCGGCCAGATAGAGCGCCGCCGGGGAGCCCAGCCCGCCAAGGCCGATAATCAGCACTCGACTGGCTAACAGCTTCTGCTGCCCTTCGATGGCAATATCCTCCAGCAGCAGCTGGCGGCTATAGCGCATAAAGTCGTGATCATTCATCGCCCGCTCCCGCCAGCGCCAGCAGTTGGTCGGTCGCTGCCCGCCAGTCCGCCGCCTGGGTGATGGCGCTGACCACCGCGATGCTGCCGACGCCGGTCGCCAGTACCCCCGGCGCCTTTTCCAGGCTAATTCCGCCGATCGCCACGGTGGGGTAATCCGCCAGGCGTTGAATATGTCTGGCAAGCTGCTCGAGGCCCTGCGGCGCGGAAGGCATCTGTTTGGTTTGCGTCGGGAAGACGTGACCTAGCGCGATGTAAGAGGGGCGCGCCGCAAGGGCGACATCAATTTCCATATCATCGTGAGTAGAGACGCCAAGACGCAGCCCGGCCTGGCGGATAGCGCTCAGATCGGTGGTTTCCAGATCTTCTTGTCCGAGATGCACGCCATAGGCCTGATGCTTAATCGCCAGCTGCCAGTAATCGTTAATGAACAGTCGGGCGTGATAGCGGCGACCAAGGGCGATGGCGGCGATCACGTCATCCTCCACTTCGCTGTCGCGCCGGTCTTTGATGCGTAACTGAAGGGTACGTACCCCAGCTTCGAGCAGGCGCTCAATCCACGCCACGCTGTCCACCACCGGGTAGAGTCCGAGACGAAACGGGACGGGTGGAAAATCAGGTTGATACATCATGCTTCCTCCTGTTTCAGGTAGATTTCGCCGCCGCGGGCGCGGAAGTTATTCGACATATCGGCCATGCCGGCTTCGATACTTTGCTTCGCGGCGTAGTCGCGGACCTCCTGAGTGATTTTCATCGAACAGTATTTCGGCCCGCACATGGAGCAGAAGTGGGCGACTTTGCCGGACTCCTGCGGCAGGGTTTCATCGTGATAGGCCCGCGCGGTGAACGGGTCGAGCGCGAGGTTGAACTGGTCTTCCCAGCGGAATTCAAAACGCGCTTTTGACATCGCATTGTCGCGGATCTGCGCCCCGGGGTGGCCTTTCGCGAGGTCGGCGGCGTGGGCGGCGATTTTGTAGGTAATCAGCCCCTGTTTGACATCCTCTTTGTTGGGCAGGCCGAGATGCTCTTTCGGCGTGACATAGCACAGCATGGCGCAGCCGAACCAGCCGATCATTGCCGCGCCGATACCGGAGGTGAAATGGTCGTAGCCCGGCGCGATATCAGTGGTGAGCGGCCCCAGGGTGTAGAACGGCGCTTCGTGGCAGTGCTCCAGCTGTTCGGTCATATTGCGGCGGATCATCTGCATCGGCACGTGGCCAGGGCCTTCAATCATCACCTGCACGTCATATTCCCAGGCGATTTTCGTCAGTTCGCCGAGGGTGCGCAGCTCGGAAAACTGCGCCTCATCGTTGGCATCCTGAATGGAGCCGGGGCGCAGGCCATCGCCCAGCGACAGCGACACGTCATAGGCGGCGCAGATTTCGCAGATTTCGCGGAAATGCTGGTAGAGGAAGTTTTCCTGATGATGCGACAGGCACCACTTAGCCATGATTGAGCCGCCGCGCGAGACGATACCGGTCAGGCGCTTCGCCGTCATCGGGACGTAGCGCAACAGTACGCCGGCGTGAATCGTGAAGTAGTCGACGCCTTGCTCGGCCTGTTCCAGCAGGGTATCGCGGAAGACTTGCCAGGTGAGATTCTCGGCGATGCCGTTGACCTTCTCCAGCGCCTGGTAAATCGGCACGGTACCAATCGGCACCGGGCTGTTGCGCAGGATCCACTCGCGGGTTTCGTGGATATAGCGGCCGGTGGAGAGGTCCATCACCGTGTCGGCGCCCCAGCGGGTTGACCAGACCAGTTTCTCGACCTCTTCTTCGATGGAAGAGGTCACCGCCGAGTTGCCGATATTGGCATTCACTTTCACCAGGAAGTTGCGGCCGATAATCATCGGTTCAGACTCCGGGTGGTTGATGTTGGCGGGGATGATGGCGCGTCCGGCGGCCACTTCATCGCGAACGAACTCGGGGGTGATGTTTTCCGGTAGGTGGGCGCCGAAGCCTTCACCTGCGTGCTGCTGGCGCAGAACCTCGCTGCGGATACGTTCGCGACCCATGTTTTCGCGAATGGCGATGAACTCCATCTCCGGGGTGACTATCCCCTGGCGGGCGTAGTGCAGCTGGGTAACGCATTTGCTAGCGACGGCGCGTTTGGGCGTCAGCAGGCCGCTGAAGCGCAGCTCATCGAGACCGTCGTCGGCCAGCCGCGCTTTGGTATAGGCCGAGCTGCGTTCGCTGAGCGGCGCGCAGTCGTTACGCGCGTCGATCCACGGCTGGCGCAGCTTTGCCAACCCCTGGCGGACATCAATGCTAATATCCGGGTCGCCATACGGCCCGGAGGTGTCATACACCGGGATCGGTTCGTTGGTTTCGTACCGGGGGTTATCTTTATCGCCGCCGACGAGAGTTGGGCTGAGCTGAATTTCACGCATCGGGACGCGGATATCCGCTTGTGAGCCGTGAACATAGATGCGGCGTGAATTAGGAAAAGCGGTACCCGCCAGCGTATCAATGAATCGCTGCGCGTGCTCGCGTTGTTCCCGACGGGTTAGTTTGGTAGTAGACATAGCGCATTCCAGTTAAAAAAGGACATGGCTTGTCAGACGACGGATGGAGTAACAGATGCGATCGGCCCTGACGGACTGACGCGAACAGCAGTTTACTCTTGTTCCCTTCGCAGGTATTAGCCTGATCAGGTTCCGCGGATCCCGAATTAACGGTCTCAGCCTTTTCCACGTTAGCCTGCGCATGGAAAATAGGCACTCCGACAAGATGAAATCCCTCCGCAGAGGGATAATGTACGTAAATTACGCGTTAACGGTTCACAACTCAAGCGGTCGGCGCAATATTATCACGCACGTCATTGCTCAGGTTATGGGCGACAGCCAGGGCGATCAGTTTATCTTCCAGCGCGAAACGCGTCTCCAGCGACTCGCCGATATCCGACAGCGCCTGCTGAAATTCAAGATAGTTATCGTGATCGATGGCGTTTTCGAGGCAGGTATCGTAGTAGTCCATCATCTGCTGGGTATTGGCTTCCAGCTGCGGGTAAAGCCGGGTGGCGGCTAAAAGAGGGGTATCGCCTTCCATTTCGCCAATAATGCGTTCATAAATACTAAAATGACCGGATGAGAGGTAATCCACCAGACTTTGGCAAAAGTCATCCAGCGCCTTTTCGTTTAGCCGCATAAACGACTCTTTGCCCGGTTTCAGGCCAACCAGGTTGTAGTAAGCCACGAGCAGATGCTTACGCACTTGTAGCCAGCGATCGACCAGTTCATTACTACCGCCAACGCGCTCCGTCAGATTTTCCAGCTGGTTTAGCATGATTGACTCCGCTAGTTTTGATTTAAATCTGCTCACCAAAATGTAAATATAATGTTAACAACATGCCAGTGAAGCAAAGGTAGTGCAATAGATATGGATCGTATTATTGAAAAATTAGATCGCGGCTGGTGGGTTGTCAGCCACGAACAAAAATTATGGTTGCCTGGTGGAGAATTACCACATGGCGAAGCGGTTAATTTCGATCTTGTCGGCCAGCATGCGCTGCATATTGGCGAGTGGCAGGGCGAGTCCGTGTGGATGGTGCGCCAGGATCGTCGCCATGACATGGGATCGTTGCGCCAGGTGCTGGATCAGGATCCGGGACTCTTCCAGCTGGCTGGGCGGGGGATCCAGCTCGCCGAATTTTATCGCTCGCATAAATTTTGCGGTTACTGCGGCCACCCGATGCATGCCAGCAAAAGCGAATGGGCGATGCTGTGCAGCCACTGCCGCGAACGTTACTACCCGCAAATTGCCCCCTGCATTATCGTGGCAATCCGTCGCGACGATGCGATCCTGCTGGCGCAACATACGCGCCATCGCAACGGCGTGCACACCGTGCTGGCCGGCTTTGTCGAGGTCGGCGAAACCCTTGAGCAGGCGGTGGCTCGCGAGGTGATGGAGGAGAGCGGTATTCGGGTAAAAAATCTGCGTTACGTGACCTCTCAGCCATGGCCGTTCCCGCAGTCGCTGATGACCGCCTTTATGGCGGATTACGCAGATGGCGAGATCGTGGTCGACAAAAAAGAGTTACTGACCGCGGACTGGTATCGCTATGACGACCTGCCGCTTCTGCCGCCGCCGGGGACAGTGGCGCGGCGGCTAATCGAAGATACCGTCGCGATGTGTCGGGCAGAGTTCGAGTGACATGTTACACTGGGCGTATCAACGCTAAAGGAATGTAAAAATGACCGAACTGAAGAACGATCGTTACCTGCGCGCGCTGCTGCGTCAGCCGGTTGATGTCACCCCGGTGTGGATGATGCGCCAGGCGGGCCGCTATTTACCGGAGTACAAAGCCACCCGTGCGCAAGCGGGCGACTTTATGTCGCTGTGTAAAAATGCCGAACTGGCCTGCGAAGTGACGCTCCAGCCGCTGCGCCGTTACCCGCTGGACGCGGCGATCCTCTTTTCGGACATCCTGACCATCCCGGACGCCATGGGGCTGGGGCTGTACTTTGAAGCTGGCGAAGGTCCGCGCTTCACCTCGCCGGTAAAAAGTAAAGCCGACGTCGACAAGCTGCCGATCCCGGATCCGGAGCAGGAGCTGGGCTATGTAATGAACGCCGTGCGCACCATTCGCCGCGAACTGAAAGGCGAAGTGCCGCTGATCGGTTTTTCCGGTAGTCCATGGACGCTGGCTACGTACATGGTGGAGGGCGGCAGCAGCAAGGCCTTCACCGTGATTAAAAAGATGATGTACGCCGAGCCGCAGGCGCTGCATGCGCTGCTGGATAAGCTGGCGAAGAGCGTTACCCTGTATCTCAACGCGCAGATCAAAGCCGGCGCGCAGTCGGTGATGATTTTTGACACCTGGGGCGGGGTGCTGACCGGTCGCGACTATCAGCAGTTCTCCCTCTACTACATGCATAAGATCGTCGATGGCCTGCTGCGGGAAAACGAAGGCCGTCGCGTGCCGGTGACTCTGTTCACCAAAGGCGGTGGTCAGTGGCTGGAAGCGATGGCGGAGACCGGCTGCGATGCGTTGGGTCTCGACTGGACCACCGATATTGCCGATGCCCGCCGTCGCGTGGGTAACAAAGTAGCGCTGCAGGGCAATATGGATCCGTCGATGCTCTATGCGCCCGCCCCGCGTATTGAAGAAGAAGTGGCAACCATTCTTGCCGGCTTTGGCCAGGGGGAAGGCCACGTCTTTAACCTTGGACACGGTATTCATCAGGACGTTGACCCCGAGCATGCGGGCGTCTTTGTTGAGGCTGTGCACCGTCTGTCCGCACCCTATCACCAGTAGGAGATAAGCCCTATGGATTTAGCCGCACTACGTACCCAACAGCAACAGTTAGCCGCGTCGGTAGAGCGTGCGGATCGACTGGATCGCGACCCGCCGGCGTTTATCGGCGGCGCGGACGTCGGGTTTGAGCAGGAAGGGGAGATCACCCGGGCTGCGATGGTGCTGCTGACCTGGCCTGAGCTTGAGCTGGTGGAGTATCAGGTGGCGCGGGTCGCCACCTCTATGCCCTATATTCCCGGCTTTCTCTCGTTTCGCGAAACGCCTGCGCTGCTGGCGGCGTGGGAGCAGCTTTCGCAAAAACCGGACCTGCTCTTCGTTGACGGACACGGCATTTCTCATCCCCGGAGATTGGGCGTCGCCAGCCATTTTGGCCTGATGATTGATGTGCCGACTATCGGAGTGGCGAAAAAACGCCTGTGCGGCAAAATCGGCGACCTGGGTGATGAGCCTGGCGCGCTGGCCCCGCTGATGGATAAAAATGAGCAACTGGCCTGGGTCTGGCGCAGCAAAGTGCGCTGCAACCCGCTGTTTATTAGCACCGGCCACCGGGTAGGCATGGACAGCGCTTTAATGTGGGTTGAGCGTTGCATGCGAGGCTACCGTCTGCCCGAGCCGACGCGCTGGGCCGATGCGGTGGCGTCCCGTCGTCCGTCGTTTGTGCGTTGGCAAGCAAATCACAGCTGATTCAGGTACACTGCGCCTAATTTCTGACTTCGAGAATTCATCATGTTACAAAACCCGATTCACCTGCGCCTGGAGAAGCTGGAAAGCTGGCAGCATGTCACTTTTATGGCCTGCCTGTGCGAACGTATGTATCCCAACTACGCGATGTTCTGCAAGCAAACCGAGTTTGGCGACGGCCTGCTTTATCGTCGTATCCTGGACCTGATCTGGGAAACGCTGACGGTTAAAGATGCGAAGGTGAATTTCGACAGCCAGCTGGAGAAGCTGGAAGAGGCGATCCCGGCGGCAGATGATTTCGACATGTACGGTGTCTATCCGGCCATAGACGCTTGCGTGGCGTTGAGTGAACTGATTCATTCTCGTCTGAGCGGCGAAACGCTCGAGCACGCGATCGAGGTGAGCAAGACCTCCATCACCACCGTGGCGATGCTGGAAATGACCCAGGAAGGTCGCGAAATGACCGACGAAGAGTTGAAAGCGAATCCGGCGGTAGAGCAGGAATGGGATATTCAGTGGGAAATTTTCCGCCTGCTGGCCGACTGTGAAGAGCGTGATCTTGAGCTGATAAAAGGCCTGCGCGCGGACCTGCGCGAGGCTGGCGAGAGCAATATTGGTATAAATTTTCAGCAGTGAGACCAGAAAACGTGATTTACCGCCTGAATTGTAGCGTCTGAAGGCTTCCATTCCGCCCCCCGTCTGGTCTACATTTGGAGGGCGAAAAAAAGTGGCTATCGGTGCGTGTATGCAGGAGGGTGCTTTTTTGGCATTTCCGTCGCACTCGATGCTTAGCAAGCGATAAACACATTGTAAGGATAACTTATGAACAAGACTCAACTGATTGATGTAATTGCGGACAAAGCTGACCTGTCCAAAGCACAGGCTAAAGCTGCCCTGGAATCTACCCTGGCTGCAATTACTGAGTCTCTGAAAGAAGGTGATGCTGTTCAACTGGTTGGTTTCGGTACCTTCAAAGTGAACCACCGCGCTGAGCGTACTGGCCGCAACCCGCAGACCGGTAAAGAGATCAAAATCGCTGCAGCTAACGTGCCGGCATTTGTTTCTGGCAAAGCACTGAAAGACGCAGTTAAGTAAGACCGCGTGGCAGTGAACAGTTTTATCGAAGGGGCTATTAAGCCCCTTTTGTCTGTCTGGCGCCGGCCTCTGGCGCTGGCGGGCATCCTGTTGCTGACTGCCTGCAGCCACGACACGTCGCTACCGCCGTTTACCGCCAGCGGATATGCGGACAATCAGGGAGCGATGCGCATCTGGCGTAAAGATTCTGGCGATGAAGTCCATCTTCTCGCCGCCTTCAGCCCGTGGCGTCACGGGGACACCTCGACCAGCGAATATCGCTGGCAGGGCGATCAACTGGCGCTTATCGAACTCAATGTCTATGGCAAACCGCCGGAACATATTCGCGCCCGTTTCGACGCGCAGGGCGATCTGAGCTTTATGCAACGGGAAGTGGACGGGCAGAAGCAGCAGCTCTCCAGCGACCAGGTCGCGCTATATCGTTATCGCGCCGAACAGATCCGCCAGACCAGCGACGCCCTCCGCCAGGGGCGGGTCGTCCTGCGGCAGGGGCGCTGGAACGCTGCCACGCATACCGTGCTGACCTGCGAAGGGCAGACGGTTACGCCCGACCTCGATAGCCGGGCCCTGGCGCACATTGAACGCCGCCAGAGCCACGCTTCCGCCGCAGTGAGCATTGCCTGGCTGGAGGCGCCGGAAGGCTCTCAACTGCTGCTGGTCGCCAATGAAAACTTCTGCACCTGGCAGCCGACGGAAAAAAGCTTCTAACCTTTACCAGTGGTTCATGCCCATATGACCGCCGGCGCTACCGCGACAGCCGCCATATCCCATTCCTGCGCCGCGGGGAACGCCTGCCTCAGCCAAGGCGATATCAAACTTCACCCGCTGCTGATCCAGCTTCTGGCGTAAGCCTTCCATCTCCTGAGCGACAGCTTCAATCTTCCCGCTGTCCGGCTTTTGCGCCGTGAGCAGCGCATTGTACTCATAGCGTTTGGACTGCAGCTGCTGGCGCAGGGCGCTGGTTTGCGCATAGTAATCGTTATGCAGCTTTTGCACGGTAGCCTGCTGCTCCTGGGTCAGCTGACTGTAGCCCTGGTTGCCCATCCCGTTATTGTTGCCCCAGTGGTGGTTGGCCCAGGCCGCGTTGCTGGCGAAGGTCAGCGCGGCAAAGGTAACGAGGGCGAGAGGTAAGGTACGGTTCCGTTTCATGGCATTTTCTCCTGTGTGGTTTCCCTCGGTATTGCATCTTCCATGCCAGTCTGAAAAAGCCCGTCTGTGTGGGCCTGCCGAAGCCTTTGCCGAGGAGAGCGAGTAAAAATGACCCGTTCCGCCAGGGTCAGGCGAGTCATTTTTACTCGCTTAAGCGCAGGCGATATGTTTGAGAGCAGGATTGGCCGCGCGGAGACATGGCATGATTTCTGCTGAAGGAGCCTGCAGATAGTGAAAAAGAGATGACAAGGACTCGCCGATGAAGATCAAATCTCTCTCCCGGGACGCCGCCGCTGGCGCGCTGAGCTGGCTGCTGACCGGCACGGTTGTGCTGCTGGTCATGCTGTTCTCCGCGATGATCGTCCGCGACTACGGTCGCGAGACGACCGCTGCCCGACAAACCATTGAAGAGAAAGGGAGCGTGCTGATCCGCGCGCTGGAGTCCGGCACGCGCGTCGGGATGGGGATGCGTATGCATCATGCGCAGCTGCAGGCCCTGCTGGAAGAGATGGCCTGGCAACCGGGCGTCCTGTGGTTCGCGGTGACCGATGAAAACGGTAAAATTATCGCCCATAGCGATCCGCAGCAGGTGGGTAAAACGCTGTATAGCCCGGCGCAGATGCGTGCGTTAGCGGTTGGCGAACAGGCCCGCTGGCGCCGGCTTAGCGAACCGCAGCCGGCGCTGGAGATCTATCGCCATTTTCGCCCGCTTAATCCGGCCCGCGGCCACCATATGGGAATGATGAACCGCGGCAATAGCGCCCTGGCTCAGGCCACCGTCCCGCAGGTGATTTTTATCGCCTTTGATAGCCGCGAGCTGGATGCCGCGCAGGCCCGCGGGCAGCGGAATATGGCCATCATGCTGGGTGCCGCCGCGCTGGTGATAGCGGCGACGATCCTCGCTCAGTTCTGGTTCCGCCGCTATCGTCGCTCGCGGAAACAGCTGCTGGAGGCGATGGCCCGCAAGGAAAAGCTGGTGGCGCTTGGCCATCTGGCGGCGGGGGTCGCGCACGAGATCCGCAACCCGCTCTCGTCGATTAAAGGGCTGGCGAAATATTTTGCCGAGCGCACGTCGCCTGGCGGCGAGTCGCATCAGTTAGCCCAGGTGATGGCCAAAGAGGCTGATCGCCTGAACCGGGTGGTCAGCGAGCTGCTGGAGCTGGTCCGTCCCGCCCATCTAAACTACCAAACAGTCGATATCAACGCGCTTATCCGCCACTCATTGCAGTTGGTAAGCCAGGATGCGCAGAGCCGCGGGATCGCGCTGCAATTTACTCCGCGACCTGAGTTAACCACGATCAGCGCCGACCCCGATCGCCTGAATCAGGTGCTGTTGAACCTGTACCTGAATGCAATGCAGGCGATTGGTCGTGACGGCGTCATTCGCGTAACAGCAAGCGAAGCCGATCGTCAGCGGGTGAAAATCGTCGTCACGGATAGCGGTAAGGGGATGAGCGATGAAGAGTTACAGGCTATCTTCACGCCGTATTTCACCACCAAGGCGGACGGCACCGGGCTGGGGCTGGCCGTAGTGCAGAATATTATCGAACAACATGGCGGGACGATCCGCGCCGAAAGTCAGCCGGGAGCTGGAGCGATATTTACGCTTTGGTTACCGGTGGATGCTCAACGGAGGGAAGATGAGCAGCGATAAAGTACAGATTCTGGTCGTTGATGATGACATCAGCCACTGCACGATCCTGCAGGCGCTGCTGCGCGGCTGGGGCTATCAGGTGGGGTTGGCTCACAACGGCCTGCAGGCGCTGGAGCAGATCCATCAGCAGGTCTTCGACCTGGTGCTGTGCGATATCCGTATGGCGGAGATGGACGGTATCGCAACGTTAAAAGAGATTAAGGCCTATAACCCGGCGATACCGGTGCTGATCATGACGGCGTTTTCCAGCGTCGGTACGGCGGTAGAAGCTATTAAGTCCGGGGCGCTGGATTATCTGGTTAAACCGCTGGATTTTGACACCCTGCAGCAGACGCTGGTTCAGGCATTGGCGCACACCCGGCAGAGCGAGAGCGACCCCAGCGTTGCGACGGATTCACGGTGGGGCATGATTGGCGACAGCCCGGCGATGCAGGCGCTTCTTAACGATATTACGCTGGTGGCCCCTTCGGACGCGACGGTGCTGATTTATGGGGAGTCGGGAACCGGTAAGGAGCTGGTGGCGCACGCCATCCACGCCTGCAGCGAGCGTCGTGACAAGCCGTTGGTCACGCTCAACTGCGCGGCGCTGAATGAGTCACTGCTGGAGTCGGAACTCTTCGGCCATGAAAAAGGGGCGTTTACCGGGGCGGATCGGCGGCGGGAAGGACGCTTTGTCGAAGCGGATGGCGGCACGCTGTTTCTTGATGAGATAGGCGATATCTCGCCAGTGATGCAGGTCCGCTTGCTGCGGGCGATTCAGGAGCGGGAGGTGCAGCGGGTCGGCAGCAACCAGACGCTTGCCGTTGATGTGCGGCTTATCGCCGCCACCCATCGCAACCTTGCGGAAGAGGTGAGCGCCGGGCGCTTTCGCCAGGATCTCTATTACCGACTCAACGTCGTGACCATCGAGATACCGCCGCTGGCGCAGCATTTTCTCAAACGCTATACCGAACGCAATCGTAAGACGGTAAAGGGGTTCACGCCACAGGCGATGGACCTGCTGATCCACTACCCCTGGCCGGGCAATATACGCGAGCTGTAAAACGCGGTTGAGCGGGCGGTGTTGCTACTGACCGGAAACTATATCTCTGAGCGAGAACTGCCCCTGGCGATCGCCGGTACGCCGCTGCCATCAGGCGGGAGCGAGGAGGGGGGAATTCAGCCGTTAGTGGAAGTGGAGAAAGAGGTGATTCTGGCGGCGCTGGAAAAAACGGGCGGCAACAAAACCGAAGCCGCCCGTCAGTTAGGCATTACGCGCAAAACGCTGCTGGCGAAACTTAGCCGTTAGCCTTTTCACGTTCGATGGCGCGCCAGCCGATATCGCTACGGCTAAAGCTACCGTCCCAGCGAATGTCGGTCAGCAGCTGATAGGCGCGCTGCTGCGCCTGCGCCACGGAGTCACCCAGCGCGGTGACGCACAGCACGCGCCCGCCGTTGGTGACCACGCGCTGGTCGTCAGACAGTTTGGTGCCGGCGTGGAAGACTTTACCGTCTGCGACTTCCTGCTGCGGCAGGCCGTAGATCTCATCGCCCGTATTGTAGCTGCCCGGATAGCCGCCGGCGGCAACCACCACGCCCAGCGACGCGCGGTCATCCCACTCGGAGGTTTTCTCGTCCAGCTTGCCCGCGCAGGCGGCGAGGCACAGCTCGACCAGGTCGGACTTCATGCGCAGCATGATCGGTTGGGTTTCCGGGTCGCCAAAGCGGCAGTTGAACTCAATCACCTTCGGGTTGCCCTGCTTGTCGATCATCAGACCGGCGTAGAGGAAACCGGTATAGGTGTTGCCTTCAGCGGCCATGCCTTTCACGGTTGGCCAGATAATCCGCTCCATGGTGCGCTGGTGGACTTCGTCAGTAACCACCGGCGCCGGGGAGTACGCCCCCATCCCGCCGGTGTTCGGGCCGGTATCGCCGTTGCCGACGCGCTTGTGATCCTGGCTGGTGGCCATCGGCAGGACGTGCTCGCCGTCGACCATCACAATAAAGCTAGCCTCTTCGCCATCGAGGAACTCTTCAATCACGATGCGGTGGCCTGCGTCGCCAAAGGCGTTGCCGGCCAACATATCTTTGACCGCCGCTTCGGCTTCCTCGAGGGTCATCGCCACGATAACGCCTTTACCCGCCGCCAGACCGTCGGCTTTGATGACGATCGGCGCGCCTTTCTCGCGCAGATAAGCCAGCGCAGGCTCCACTTCGGTGAAGTTCTGGTATTCCGCCGTCGGAATATGATGACGGGCGAGAAAATCTTTGGTGAAGGCTTTTGAACCTTCCAGCTGCGCGGCGCCTTCGGTTGGCCCGAAGATGGCGAGCCCTGCGGCACGGAACGCATCGACCACGCCAATGACCAACGGCGCTTCCGGGCCAACGATGGTCAGATCGATTTTCTCATCCTGCGCGAAGCGTAGCAGGGCCGGAATATCGGTGACGCCGATGGCGACGTTTTGCAGCGACGGCTCCAGGGCGGTACCGGCGTTGCCCGGCGCGACATAGACGGTATCAACCAGCGGCGACTGAGCCGCTTTCCAGGCCAGCGCGTGCTCGCGCCCGCCGTTACCGATTACTAATACTTTCATCTGCTGCTCCAGGAATTAATGGCGGAAGTGGCGCATGTCGGTGAAGATCATGGCGATGCCGTGTTCGTCAGCGGCGGCAATCACTTCGTCGTCACGGATAGAGCCGCCCGGCTGAATAACGCAGGTGATGCCTACCGCGGCTGCGGCATCGATGCCGTCGCGGAACGGGAAGAAAGCGTCAGAGGCCATGGCGGAACCTTTCACTTCCAGACCTTCATCACCGGCTTTAATTCCGGCGATTTTCGCCGAGTAGACGCGGCTCATCTGACCGGCGCCTATACCGATGGTCATATTATCTTTGGCATAAACGATGGCGTTGGATTTGACGAATTTCGCCACTTTCCAGCAGAACAGCGCATCGCGCAGTTCCTGCTCGGTTGGCTGACGTTTGCTGACCACGCGCAGTTCACCTGCGGTGACCATGCCGAGATCGCGGTCCTGAACCAGCAGACCACCGTTAACGCGTTTGAAATCGAGGCCGGCAACGCGAGTATCCCACTGGCCGCAGGTCAGTACGCGGACGTTCTGCTTCGCGGCGGTGATTTTCAGCGCTTCTTCGCTGGCGGACGGCGCGATGATCACTTCGACGCACTGGCGAGCGATGATCGCCTGCGCGGTTTCAGCATCCAGCTCGCGGTTAAAGGCAATGATGCCGCCGAACGCGGAGGTCGGGTCGGTTTTGTAAGCGCGATCGTAGGCGTCAAGAATCGAGTCGCTGACGGCAACGCCGCACGGGTTGGCGTGCTTAACGATAACGCAGGCCGGCTCGTTGAACTCTTTTACACACTCCAGCGCCGCATCGGTATCGGCAATGTTGTTATAGGAGAGCGCTTTGCCCTGCAGCTGAGTGGCGGTCGCCACGGAGGCCTCTTCTACATTCTCTTCTATATAGAAAGCCGCCTGCTGGTGGCTGTTTTCGCCGTAGCGCATATCCTGCTTCTTAATGAAGTTCAGATTCAGGGTACGCGGGAAGCGGCCAGCGGCTTCTTTGCTTTCGCCGTGATAGGCCGGAACCATGCTGCCGAAGTAGTTGGCGATCATGCTGTCGTAAGCGGCGGTGTGTTCGAAGGCTTTAATGGCGATGTCGAAGCGGGTGGCCAGCGTGAGGGAACCTTCGTTGGCGTCCATCTCATTAATGATGGCGTCGTAGTCGCTGCTCTTAACCACGATGGCGACATCTTTATGGTTCTTCGCCGCAGAGCGCACCATAGTCGGGCCGCCGATATCGATGTTTTCCACCGCGTCTTCCAGCGAGCACCCTTCACGAGCGACGGTCTGGGCGAACGGGTAAAGATTCACGACAACCATATCGATAGGCGCGATACCGTGTTGCTGCATGATACCGTCATCCTGACCGCGACGACCGAGGATGCCGCCGTGTACTTTCGGATGCAGGGTCTTCACGCGTCCATCCATCATTTCCGGGAAACCGGTGTAGTCAGAGACTTCGGTAACCGGCAGGCCTTTATCTGCCAGCAGGCGAGCGGTGCCGCCGGTGGACAGCAGCTCGACACCACGAGCGGAAAGCGCCTGCGCGAATTCGACGATACCGGCCTTGTCAGAAACACTGAGCAGAGCGCGGCGGACTGGACGACGTTGTTGCATGGTATTAAATCCCCAGGATTTGAACATTACAGAGAGCGTTAGGTGAGTTTTTGCCTAAAAACTCACCTAACGCACCCAACCGGGCATCCGTGTCATAGCGCGGCATTGTAACGAAAACGTTTGCGCAACGCTCGCGAATTTTTATGTTTCTCTCCAGGCCGGTGATTCTCCTTCTATATAGCTGGCGATCCACGGGGCTAGCGGTCATGTTTTTACGCTCTCCTGTGGATAATTCTGTGTGTAACGAGGTATAAAGCGGGGTTTTGCTGGGGAATGCAGCAGTCAGTCATTTTTCTGCCATTTTTCTATTGCGGACGCTCGAGAACTCCCTATAATGCGCCTCCATCGACACGGCGGATGTGAATCACTTCACACAAACAGCCGGTTCGGTTGCAGAGAAAAATCCTGAAAAACGGGTTGACTCTGAAAGAGGAAAGCGTAATATACGCCACCTCGCGACAGAGCGCTAAAGCGCGTCGCAACTGCTCTTTAACAATTTATCAGA
>OKFF01000036.1_pt1 | contig 21417 bp, 18 predicted proteins | sample 1611481 | NCBI WGS metagenome assembly OKFF01 (sample SAMN04436747, study PRJEB24849) | human gut metagenome | biome: human gut; feature: NICU; material: stool | host: Homo sapiens | place: USA: Saint Louis, MO | collected 2011-01-06
TATCAACCAGTCTATTCTTTCATTGTTTTTATCAAAATCTTCAGATGTTTTTACTTCTGTAGAGATAAGATCGTTGTAAACCTTACCAAACTCTGTATCCATCTGAAGGGTAAAGCCACCCTCTAGCGTGTCCTGGAGTATCTGCACTATCTCAGAGTTCATGGAGCGGCCATTACGCTTGGCTCTCTCGGCTATGGCATCACGCATACCATCAGGGAAGCGGAGCATGAATTTATCGTATTCGCGGACTGGTTTTTCTGACATAAGCACCTCAAAATTTTCTTGATGCTATCACATTGACATTATCCGTAAATTGAGTCACAGTGATATAATGTCACGGTGACATAATTAGTGAGGGTTGATATGGATACTTTATATACTGAAAGAAAAAGCTCTAGCTTCCAATTGCGTTTGCCAGAAGGGATGAAGGAAGAGATCCGCCGTATGGCTGAAATGGATGGGATATCGATTAACTCTGCAATTGTGCAACGTTTGGCAAAAAGCCTGCGTGAGGAGCGCATGAATGGTCAGTAAAAACAGCGAAGCCCCATTGGCGGCAACCTTTGGGGCTTCTATCGAAAATAACCGCGAAGGAAATATCGACATGAACAGTGTACAGAATAAAGAGCTAAGTTTCCACAATGTCACCCTGGTTCCGGCACCTGTTGCGGATGGTATATGGCTGACATCGGCAGATATCGCTAAGGCACTGGGATATGCTTCAAGCAAAAGCGTTTCGACCATTTACTCACGCAATTCAGATGAATTCACAAGCAGCATGTCAATGGTCATCAAAATGAAGACCAATGGAATAAACAATAACTTACGTGAAAAATCGGTCCGCGTGTTCTCTCTCCGCGGTTGCCACCTGATCGCCATGTTTGCCACTACAGACAAAGCCAAAGAGTTCCGCCGCTGGGTGTTGGATATTCTGGATCGGGAAGTGACGCATTCGCCGATTGCGAAGCAGTTCAGTGACGAAGAGCTTTGCTCACTGTCTTACCTGTGGAGATCAAGCGCAGTTATGTACGAAGCCTGCCATAACATTTACCCGTTATTGCTGGCCGCAGAGCACAAATTACTACCTCGCTTTGCCTCGATAGTGACCAACCATGCGAGGACTATAAACAGGACGCGAGATCTTCTTCGCCGCGAAACGAAACATATTGAAGAACACCCATGGGGGGATACTAACTGGAAAAATGTATTTTCATACGGGACGGGAGTATTGCAGTGATGCAAAAAGAAAAACCGCCAGTTGGCGCTGGCGGCTATCACTAACATACATAGAAGGCAAACTCTATGAATTCGATTATCAAACATTTTGAGTTTAAGTCAAGTGAAGGTATGGGTGTAAGCATTGATGCAGCCCGCTTCAAAGGAAAGCCTGTGTTTCTTGCGGTGCCGCTCGCAAGAGCGTTGGGATATACCAACCCAGCAGATGCATTGAAAAAGCATTGTAAGTCGCTGATTAAACTTAATTATAGCGAATCGCGAGAATTGGGGTTCGGTGACAACCCGCGGGGCATTCAACTTGTTGGTCAGGCGGATGTATTTCGCCTCATCATGCGCAGCTCACTCCCTTCAGCTGAACGTGTTCAGGATTGGGTATGTGAAGAGGTGCTCCCGGCGCTGATGGATACGGGAACTTACAACATTTCGAGGGACAAGACTTCATCCGGACTTCCTGAGTACCGTCTTGCCAAAGCCGAACAGCTTAAAGCTCAGGCGCTGGAGAAAAACATCGCATCAGCTCGGGAGTTGATGTCAATGTTTCCGCGGCTTGGTGAATCGGCTAACCAGGTGATTGTTGCCACCCTTGTTAACCCACTTCTCGGTCACGAAGTTGTGCCACTGCCGGCGATTGAAGAGCATTACTCAACGGCGGGTGAAGTGGCAGCGCAGCTCGGTTGCACTGCGAACAAGATCGGTCGCGTGGCCAATAAACACAACCTGAAAACTGAGCAGTACGGCAAGTTCTTTCTGGATAAGTCGAGGCACTCGGATAAGCAGGTTGAGGCGTTCCGTTACAACGCCGAAGGGGTTCAGGCGCTTCGCCACCTGATTCACGGTGCTGATGTGGCATAACTCATTGAAATGAAATCAGAATGTAATTTTGCATTCTGGTAATCACCAACCTCGCTCCGGCGGGGTTTTTTATTGCCAGGAGAAAAGAAAATGGCTGGAACATTTGATGCTGGTAGCGTTATCTATGAAGTGGACATGGATACTTCGCGCTTACTGGCAGCTCGCCGGGAAGTTGATGCGGCGCTGAACGGTCGTAATGGGAGCATGGGGCGTCTGGAGGCCAGTGTTAACCGCACTGAGCGTTCCATTGGCTCTATGGAGCGGACAATGTCCAGCCTCTCTGGCGTTGCTAAAGGTTTGCTTGCCGCGCTTTCTGTGCAACAGGTTGCGAGTTACGCCGATGCCTGGACTGAACTGAATAACAAAGTCGCTAACTCGGTTCGTACTGGAGAGACGCAGGCCGAAGTTATGCAGCGGATCTTTGATGTTTCACAAGCAACCCAGTCATCCCTGAACGGCACGGCGACTCTTTACGCCCGGCTTGAGCGCGGAACCAGAACATACAACACCAGCGCAGAAGACTTAACCCGCCTTACCACCATTATCAACCAGGGATTTGCGGTATCCGGCGCAACTGCTCAGGAAGCTGAGAACGCAATCATTCAGCTATCACAGGGTATCGCTTCCGGCGTTCTGCGCGGCGAAGAGTTTAACTCAGTGTCAGAGCAAGGGAGCCGCCTCATGGTCGCTCTGGCTGATTCGATGGGTGTTTCTATCGGTCAGTTAAGGGCTATGGCCGCTCAAGGGCAACTGACAACAGACGTTGTGGTTAAAGGGCTTCTATCACAAGGGGATGCAATCGGCAAAGAATTTGCCAACACCACCGTCTCAATCGCCAAGGGATTGCAGGTGGCCGGTAACAACATAACGAAGTTCTTTGGCGAAAACTCAACGGTTAAATCATTCGCAGCAGGGTTCCGAGACTCTGTTATTACAATAAGCGAAAACCTTGAGACGCTGGGGACAGCTTTAATTGGCGCTGCTGCAATAATGGGCGGTAGGTTTGCTGGCGCGTTAGCAATGGCAACAGCCGCTCAAGCCTCAAGAGTTAAAGCAACCATTCAGGGAATAGTTGCGACAAGGCAATCGGCACAACAGGAAGCCGCAGCAGCATCAGTGACAGCCAGAAAAGCAGCGGCAGATAAAGATGCAGCTCTTTCCGCTCTAAATGTGGCAACTGCTGAGTATAACGTAGCAAAAGGCTCTGCTGCTGAAGCCTTTGCGCTTGAGAACGTTATACGACTAAGAGGGATTTATGTCGCAACATCCGCCGAAGCCGCGTTGGCTAATAATGCACTAGCAGCGTCACAAGCCAAAGTGGCCGCTACGGGAATAACTTTTGCCAACACAATGAAGGTAGTGAATGCGGTTACTGCCCCATTGGGTGGGCCGATTGGCGTAATAGCCATTGTTGCCGCTGGCTGGTATCTGTATTCACAGCGACAGGCTGAGGCCAGAAAAGAGGCAATAGCTTTTGCTGACACCGTACCTGACGTTATTAAGCGCCTCAAGGACATGAATCTTGCTCAAGCTCAGGGCGTTAGGGCTGATACGGTCACCTCAATTGAGGCGCAAAAGGAAGCTATTAGCGATCTGAAAGATACCATTTCAGGTCTGCAATCCGATTACGAGAAATATACAACGCTTGCAAGGCAATACGGAGTTACCGAAGATCAAAATAATGGTTTCGTGATTAAGGCAAGGGATGCCGCAAACGAGTTGGCCAAAAAGCGCAGGGATCTGGATGGAGCGACAGCCACTCTTAAGCAAACTGAAGACGCATTACACCTAATTAACATTCAAGTTAATCAGGGCATTGTTGATCAGATGAGGGCTGCCAGAGATAACGCTATTGCTATCGCTGAAGCTGAAAAGCAAGCGTCATTCCTCGGTGGAACCCAGGCATTCCTGGCTGAAAAACTCGGCCAATCAACGCAGGCCCTGAAAGCCTTCAACTCAGAAAGTCTGAAAATAAACTGGGGCGGGAAAGAAGGCGAGAAGCTAATTAAGCAGGCTGAGCGCCGACTTGCCTTGTCAAAATTGGAGGGGGAAGCAAAAGCCAGGCAGCAGGCGGCCTATGATGCTGAGGATGCAGGCGTTACAGATGAGCGAGCAATCAAAAGGCTTCAGGATAATTATGCTGCAACAGAGAGAAACACTCAGGCAAGAAAGGATCAAAAGAAGGAAGATAATGCTGCGGCGTCTGAGGCTAAGAAACTTGCTAACCAGCAGGAATCGGTAAACCAAAAACTTGAAAATCTGCGCCAGCAATCAGAACTCGCTGCTGGCTCAACGCAGGAGTTAAGCCGGGAGAAGGCGATCCTCAATGCTCAGCTTTCGCTTGGCAAAGGCGCTACGCAGGAACAAATAGCGCTGGCTGGGCAGTATGCTGCTAAAACGTGGGATACGGCCAACGCTATCAAGGCGCAAGCCGCGGCTGAGAAACTTCTCCCTGAAGCCAGAGAGAATGCGTCTTACCAGCAGGATGTTAAAGATCTGCAAACTGCACTGGCCGCCAAAAAAATCACTCAGCAGCAGTACAATCAGACCAGTGAGCAACTGGAGGCTCAGCACCAGGTTAATCTGGCTAAGATACGCGCTCAGCAAACTGTAAGCCCCATGCAGGAAGCTCGGGGGAAGATTGACCCTGTCCAACAGCTGGCTAATCAGCATGCTCAGGAGTTGGCTCTCATCCAGCAGTTCGAAACGCAGAAGGGGCAGATAACCCTACGCGGTCTTGAACTGATGAATGCCGCCAACACTCAGTACGAACAACAGCGCATAGCGGCGCAGTGGGAGATATGGAGGCAACAAAACGCAGGATATGAGGTAGCTGCAGCGGCATTTGATTCATTTGCAGGAAACGCCTCTAATGCCCTCACTGGCATACTCACTGGCAGTATGTCTGTCAGCGAAGCCATGAGCTCACTCGGATCAACTGTCCTAAACAGCGTTATCAACTCCTTTGTCCAGATGGGAGTTGAGTGGTTGAAGTCTGTAATTATGGGGCAGGCTGGAATGACCGCCGCTTCTGGAATGGCTATTGCGCAAGGGCAACTAATAGCCGCATCCATGGCTCCGGCTGCTGCAATGACCTCCCTTGCCACGGCTGGCGCTAACGCTATCCCCGCTCAGGCAGGAATAGCTTCAACAGTTGGCATGGCGCAGGCCCTTTCAATAGCCGGCGCTCGCTACACCGGCGGCCCGGTATCAGCTGGCGGCCTGTATCAGGTCGGCGAGAAAGGTAAGCCAGAGATTTACCAGGCCAGCACCGGCAAGCAGTACATGATCCCCGGCGATAACGGGAAGGTCATCAGCAATAAGGATATGCAGGGCGGCGGCGGGTTGAATGTTCAGGTAGTCATCAACAATCAAGCGTCCAATGCTGAGCCGCAATACATGGGGGCCACTCAGAATGACGGTAATTATGTGCTGGAATTCCTGATTTCTGATGCGGAACGCAATGGGCCTTACATCAGCACGCTACAATCGACGCTTGGGTTATCTCGTAAAGCAAATGGAGCGTTTTGATGGGGAAAGATAATATCTATGGGCCTGGAGAAAGTTTTAGTAGGGGTATGGAGATAGGCAAGACTACCATTTTCCGCCAAAACAGACCGGTAAAATTCCGTCTGGAAATGGTTAACGGGAGTGTTGTGGAGGGGATCATCCCGGCTAACTCTGAATTTAAGATTACGCCTCAGGATGGGGATATCAAAAAATTCGACATTATAATCGAAGATACTCCTAAGTCTCCGCAGGCAATTGAATAACTATACCAAACCCGCTCCGGCGGGTTTTTTAATGGGTGAACATTATGAAAGTAGCAATCGAAGTTAATGGTGAGGTTATCTGGTACCGCGACAGCGATAAACAGGAGGGGGTGGCGTCGTTGGGCTACTTGAAGGACGGCACACAGCAGAAAATCATTGCCGCCCTTGAAGAGGCATTATTCCAGGCGAAAGGGCAGTTACAAATATCTGATAGCCATGACGCGCCGCTGGCAAAGACGATAAGCGCGTCGATATCTATCGATACCAGCGAAGCCCAATCGCAGCTTGATGATTTAATCTCCTTACTTGAGCTTAAATTTGGTTCCCTTCAGTCTGTCCCGAAGCGTATCAACCAGGAACTCTCTGCCATGGCGAACGACATCGTCTTTGCTGATAGCTCGACCACAGGAGGCGCAGGACTCGACATTATCTATGGTGTGCGGTTCGGTGCTAAATATGAATTGCTCACTGCCGCAATCAGGGCAGGAGAGTTTGATTCTGAATTTCTCTGACATAAACCTATCCTCTCGCTGTGTGTAGAAAACACACAGTATCAGCGAGACACATTTAGCAATATCCTGATAAAAGATCAGTGCCGCAGCCGCGGCATTTTTTATGCCCGGAGGAAACGTGGCAACAGTTCAATACCCTCCGTTCCTGCCGCTTCCCCAGCGCGCCGATCAGAACATGACGCAGGATACAGCCTGGCAGACGACGCAGACGGCGGTCGGTCCATTGATAATCACGCCGATTACCACGGACCTGAAAGCAACCTGGACGCTGCAGTGGATATTCACGCTTGCTCAAGCCGAGCGGTTTAAGTCATGGCTGCGATCGCCGACCTACTGCGACCGCGGGCGCAACTGGTTCCAGATGCCGATCGACCTGGGTGATACGCAGGGCGTTCAGCAGCAGACGCTGCATTTCGTCGATATGCCGGTGCAGACCAGCAAAAACGGCAACATTGTCACCTGGACCGCAACGGTTATCAGCAACGGTATCGAGGACATTACCGAGGACTATGACGACTGGATTGTTGAGGCTCAGCCTGGCTACGGATACTGGCTGGATTACCTGATCACCGAAGTGATGCCGAGGGCTGACTAATGCCGACTTTGAGAGAATGGAAAGAGCAGCGGCCAGCCAGTGATATCAAACGGACAGTGGAGTTTTACCATCCGGCTTTCGGTTATTACCGGGTAGTAAATAATCTGTTCCGCCCGGCGACGTTTGGCGGCAACTCGTTCGAGCCTGCGCGGTTCAGCGTGACCGAGCCGGCGCAGGACGGAACGGCAGTGATATCCATGACAATCACCTTTGTCGCCGCGACGGAGCACGTGAGGCAGACGCTAAAAAGCTGGCGCGGGGCGGCGCGAATGACGCCGATAAAATGCCTTTATCAGCAGTGGGATGCGATCGGTGATGCATCATCCCTGAAAGACTGGACGCTTTACGTGAATGACATTTCAGCCGATGCCAGCAACGTCACTGTGACCGCCGGCAAGACCAATCCGCTGACGCTGGCCAACTCCATCATTTTCACCACGAAAGACTATCCCGGGCTAATCACCGTATGACACAGAGCGACTTTATCGGGCTTGTTAACGGCAAGCCATGGGCTAACCGCGCCTGCAGTTTTGAACAGATGGACTGCTGGGGCCTGGTGGTTCTCTATTACCGGCATGTGCTCGGCCTGGAGCTGCATCACATCGCTGGCTACGAATCGGGCGCGGATTTCATCACCTGCTACGAACAGGAGCGCACCCACTGGCGGCGTGTGCCGGTTGCCGCCATCGGCTGCATCGCGGTTTTTTACCGAGGCGACGTGCCGGCGCATATCGGTGTGATGATCAGCCCGGTTAAGTGCCTGCATGCCCGCGGGGAATTTGGTTTCGTGCGCTGCGACAGCCCGCTGGCATTACTGAAGGTTTACAGCAAAGTGGAGTACATGGTGCATGGTGCGATATGAGTTACAGAGGCTGCCTGGCGCGCCGCTGCAGCGTGGAACGGTAGATGCCGGCACCACACTGGAGAGCCTGCTGGATTTCCTGCAGCTGCACCGCGATGTTATCGTGAAACTGAATGGCAGAGCACTGCCGGACGATTACGACATCAGCCGGCCACTGCGATCTGGCGACGTGGTGGCTGTGTTCGACCAGCCAGAGGGCGGGGTTGGCAAACTCATCACCACGATATTGCGTCCGGTCACGAAAATTCTCTCCGGCGCGCTGAAGGTGTTCGGCCTGTCAAATAAGCCCAGCGCGTCAGTATCGGTGGCGACAGGCGAATCCCCGAATAATGATCTGACCGGCCAGACTAACCGCGCGCGACTCTACAAGGGGCGCCCTAACATTTACGGCCAGTGCCGCGTCTTTCCTGACCTGATTCAGGAAGCACTGTTTGAGTTCGTCGACAATAACAAACAGCTTACTGAATGGTTCGAGGTGGGTTACGGCCGGTACACCATCTCATCGATCCGCTACTCGGAATCGAACCTCGGCAGCCTGGCGGGAGCCAGTTCTGCGATTTATAACCCGGGCGATGTGATCGGCACGATTGAAGTCGGCTATCAGTTCGATGACGTCGATAACGAGACAGTCCCCGGCCTGAACGAAAGCCAGGACTTCCCGGCCCAGACAGCTACCACGACGGCGCCGACATCGGTGGCGATCGAGAGTAATCAGTTAAAGGCTGTCGTGCTGTCGAACGATGACAACTTTGCCTACTTCGCTGCGCTGGCGGTGCCGCATCCAGTGTCATTCGTCATCAACGCCACCTGGAACGACGGCGGAACAAGCGTCACACGGAACGTCACCGGCGCCGGGAATATCATCTCCTCTGAGAGCTTTATTGGCGCCGACACGCTGTCGTACACGACGTTCTATATTGGCGAGCTATCCGGAGAGATTACGTCTCTGCCGGGCAATGCGGTCATCAACGCGACTCTGTTCACACTGAATGACCAGACCCCACTTGTTATCGGACCTTCAGTGTCGCCAATCGTCTCGACGCAGGTCTGGGTGCATGTGCTGGTTCAGCTCGGCGCGACGGCCGGCACAACGCAATACCGGATCAAGTTCTGGCAGGTCGATGACGACAACAATCAGGTGCCTGGCACGTCAGAGCAGCACGATTATTTCTTCGATAACGACTTCCAGGTGACGACCCGGTATTTCCGCACAACGCATAAGTTCGTTCCGGCGGCCGGGGCGGGGCGCTATGCGGTGACCATCGAGCGCCTCGACAACAGCAATGACGCTAACGTTGTGACACTGATGGCGATCCATGCGGTGAACGTGCGCGAAAACGTCGTGTATCCGGAGGACACAATTGCCCGCATCACGATCAAGGGCTCGAATGACAGCAACAGCAACCGCGAGCAGAAGTACAACATGCTGGCGCAGCGGCATACCATCAGCTACGACCGGACAACCGGCGCGGTCGATTATACGCTGCGGCCGAGTCGCTCGTTTGCCGACGCCATCCTTCACGAATGGGTGATTGTGGGTAAGCAGGACGTGGCCAGTATTGACGTCGCGGCTCTGTATGCCATTGCCGATTCGCTGCCGGATGCTCAGCTTGGGTATTTCGATTACACCTTCTCGGATGAGAAGCAGCCGTTGGGTGAGCGCATAGCGACGATCGCCAATGTGTCCCGCGTTGACGGCAACAATATCGGCGATGTGCTGACGTTCTGGCGCGATGAGAAAGTGACAAATCCGGATGCGGTTTTTGCGCGCTCAAACATGTTCTGGGACGAGTACAAAGTGGCATGGCAAATGTCTCTACCAGGTGGTTATGACGGCGTGGCACTGGACTACGTAGACCCTCTGACGAACAAGAAGGCGTACATCTACCTGCAGATCGACAGCAGCGGCATCACTGAGGCTGAGGACGCTACCGTTAACGCGATGCAGATCAGCCTGGACGGCTGCCGCAACGCCACTCAGGCAACCGATCGGGCCTGGCTTGAGGCGAGGAAAATCCTCTACTCACGCCTGACCATGACGGTGAAAGTGCTGGAAGAAACTCAGGTCGTGCGCGGTACGGTGGTTCAGTGTCCGGACATGTACGACAACGCGCAGCAGACTGGATACATCACCGGGCGCTCCGGGGATGTGTTCTCAACGTCAGAGCGTATCGACTTTTCTTTGGGCGATATGTGGGTGGTTATGACCGACAGCCTCGGGAATTACCGCGGGCGCTGGCGGGCCTATCCGGTAAGCGGCAAGTCGAAAGCATTCCAGGCTGCAGCCGATACCTTCGATCTGAACATTTATGACCGCGAAAATGTGCAAAACCCCAGCCGTTATTTCATTGCTACCGACTCGGAACTCAACTCCACAATCTGGCGCGTCGATAGCGCAAAACCAAACGGTGACGATACTCAAACCCTCTCACTCACTGAATATTCAGACTCGATTTATCCGTAACACACAGCAGTAATTACCAACCTTCGCGCACACCATCAGATTCACTTCTGAGGGCTTCGTGCGCCTTTTATAGGGCGACATGCACAATGGCAGAAGTACCGTTACCAACTCCAACCGACAACCCGGTGCCCAGTACTGATATCCGGGACGCAGTTTATGCCGGCGCCATGCTGGATAAGGTTGTCACCAGTACCGACCTGACATACACCGATCGCCTAGGCGGTGAGCACTACACCGTAGACGGAATTAAGGCGGAAGGGGATAAGGTCGTTGAGGAAACCCGGCAGAACCTGATCCCTCTCAGCCGGCAGTATATGACCCTGGCAGCAGCGCAGGCGGATATTGCCAACATCCCGGATGGCGCAACAACCTATATTCGCAGCACAGATGGAAGTTCACTTGCTGATGAATATATTAATAATGCCGGAACGTTGACAGCAACCGGGCGTAGAATGCCTTCTCAAGCGGCCATCCAGGCAGTTCTTGACTATATCTCATCTCTCATTGCTACTGATGATGCTGATTCTCCTTTACTGACACTTAATGATGAGGCGGGGTTTCGTCTGGCGGCATTCGGCCTGAATGCAATTCAGAGCAATGCGATGATGGCTGAGTATGATGAGTTTATTGATGGTTTTGTGTTCCGGGACAGCGTCGGATTCGTTATTCAGCAAATAGGGACTCCTCTGCTCAGCTCTGTTGACAGTGTTCAGCCTGTCGTTGAGCAGCAGCGATTGGTGACTGAGGCATTCAGTGCTGAATCTGACGCGGATATTTCTGGTTTTGTATTTCGCGACAGTGTGGGATTTGTCCTGATGAATCTCAATGGTGAGCAAAGCAATCAGAATAACGATGGGGTAGATGACATTTCACGCAGAAATGCAGCAAATCTTGCCGCTGCTGCTGCCGCACGAGACGAAATTAATACGCGTATTGCTCGGCCGGTTTACGATTACAATATTCTGATCACAGACGGCCAGTCGCTGAGTAACGGGAATGAGGGATGGGCTGCACTGAGCAAGGACATTCGCGCTACTCTGAACATTAATATGCTCGGTGACTCCGTCCGGCCAAAAAATGAGAACGGCTCGACGTTTACGCCGCTTAACGGAGCTGAAATCAGACCAGCCCGTGCAGTAGTGCAGGATTTAATCGCCCCTCCTGATGGCGGAAACCTCATGACTGATGAGGCCGTGGCTGCGCTGCCTCGCGGTGCCAACAATTTCGGTGAAACCGTCGATATCGGCGCGATGTGGATGTGGCGGGAAATGCAGTTACAGTTCCGGGGGCTGGCAACGGATGAGCGCAAAATTGTGGCTGTCAACTGCGGTGTTGGCGGGCAGATTATTGAACACCTCTCTAAAGGCCATTCCTGGGGATTCTACAACCGGATCATTTCAGCCGTTACCCAGATTAAAGCCATTGCTGATACCGAAGGTAAAACCTGCGGCGTGGTGGGTTTTTTATATCTTGGCAATGAATATAACTATGACAGCACAAAAGGAGGGGCGACAGACCGCGCAGAATACAGAGCACTCCTGAGAAAGCTCATTGATGATGTCATTACCGATACTACTGCTATCACCGGGCAGACAGAGCCCCCCCTGACTGTGCTGTATCAGACCAGCGGCAGCTGGACGCGCGACAGCACGAATATGAGCATTGGCGAGGCTCAGCTCGATATCTGTGCAGCAGATGCAAACGTAATGATGGCATCACCGGCGTATGCTGTCACCGACAAGGGTGGCCATCTTGACGCGAACGGCTACCGCTGGCTGGGAATGCAGTTCGGAAAAGTGCTCCATCGTGCAATTGATCGTCGCCAGAACTGGCGTCCACTGCAACCCCTGTCAGTCACGCTGAGCGGAACATTCCTGCGTGCGGATTTCCTGGTGTGGAGCCCGCCGCTTCAGTTTCGATCGTGCTACGTGGGTTCATCTCCGACGACGTATGCCGCAAAAGGATTCAGAGTCACTGACGACGCCGGGGACGTTCCGGTGACGCGGGTCGACATTGTAGCCGATACCGTAGTCGATATTACACTGGGGCGTGAAACGACCGGCGATGTTTATCTATGGTACGCCAGCCAGACCGGAAGTAACGGTAACGGAAATCTGTTTGACAGCGACACAACGGTCGCTGTTGCGAATTACGAATTTCATGAAGGGACGGGGCAATATCCGGAATCAAATATTCCAGAGCTGGTAAACCGTCCATACCCACTGAATAACCCCTGTGTGGCATTTCGTCGCCAGGCAATCGCTATTTAAGGAAAACAAATTATGGGTTCGCGTATTATTGTTCCGGGTTATTTTGGTGATAAAGGCCTGGGTTTTGACCCGCTCGTTCGCCGTGGCCTGAAATATTTGAATTTTTATGGAGAGGCAGATAAAACTGGTCGGAACCTCGCACCGGATGGGGTAGCTGCAACGGTACTGGGTTCACCTGTTGTGCAGGAAAATGGCGTCCAGTTTACGCCTGCAGGAACATTGCTTGATACGGGTATTCTTCAGCCTCTGGACTTTACTTTTTTCACAATCTTCAACTGTCCGACCCTTTCACAGATTCTGCTGCTCAGCAATTTTAACGGGCCCCGGCAATCTGGCTCAGGAACCACGCAGGGCGTAGTGCTCAGAACGCAGCCAGGCTCGACGAATATGACGTTAAATTTTGCTGTTAACACTATAAATGGGGGCGTATCGACGCAGCGCACAGTCGCGCTCGGCGGGTTGCTGACAAACACAAACTATTTGCTGTGCGCGCGCTTTAAATCAGGTCAGAAAATGGATTTCAAAATCCTGAACAAGGCGCTGTCAGCGGAGAAAACGACGGATATGGGCTACCCGGCCGATTTGGGGGCAAAACTGCGTATCGGCGGCAGTTACCAGTCTGACCTGACGAACGCCGGGATTCACCGAATGTCTGCGTTACACAATGTCGCGCTGACCGATGATGAAATTACGAAAGCCGCCACTCAGTGGACAGCTTGGGCTAATGCTGTAGGTGTTCCGCTCTAGGACTTCTGCTGATTGATAGGGAAAATCTGTATTTCTGAGAGGAAAGTCACTGATAACCGATGATGGAGAAGCGATAGAGGGTGATGCTCTCGACGATGTCGCTGTCATCGGGGTCGTGACGTTTACTATCTGCGATGTTCGTTCTGATAATTCGATTATTTAACTGGGGTATATATGGCACTGAAGCTATTAGCCAACAATAACGCAAAGAGTGTACTCGCTGCGGGTATTAGCGCGTCCGCTACCGTTATTACCGTTGGGACAGGAACGGGGGCTTTATTTCCATCGCCGGTATCAGGAGAAAGTTATTTCAAATTAACGATAACCGACGCAGCCACGAAAACAATTTCCGAAATCATGCACGTCACGTCTGTTTCTGGTGATGTAATGACGGTAATTCGTGGTCAGGAGGGGACAACTCCGCGAGTATGGTCAACAAACGATATTGCGGCAAATATGATGACTGCGGGGTCTTTACTTTCCTGTCTGCAAGTATCAAATAATTTCTCTGAAATTGCAGATGAAGGAAGTGAAGCTGTAAAGCAGGCGCTATTAAATCTCGGGTCGTCAGATGGCACGATTAATGGTCGCCTTATTGGCTTTCCGCGCGTCGTTACGAGCTCCGGATCATTTACAAAAACTCCTGGTGTAACAAAATGGAAGATTAGAATTTTGGGAGGCGGCGGTGGTAGCTCTGCTGCGCCGGCTACCGGTTCTGGTCAAGTTTCGATAAGCAATGGCGGCGGTGCTGGTGCATACGCAGAGGGGATGTATGATGTATCCGCATTAACCTCAGTAATGATTACTATTGGTCAGGGCGGCAAAGGTGGTACTGCATCATCCATTTATGGGGAGGACGGAGGGACTAGCTCCGTCGGAGCGCTGATTTCCGCTCCAGGAGGCAAAGCGGGCCTCCCTGCGGGGCCGGCTAATCCTCCATTTCAGCCAGTCGCGAACACAAACTCAAACAGCCCTACCGGCTGGAATATTGTCGGGATAAGCGGTCCGGGATCGGAATGTGCATCAGCCATTTCAACTGAATATGCAATCGCCTCGCGCGGGGCAAATAGCCAACTTGGCGTAGGGGGCTCAATTCCTGCCATAAATAATCCAGCGAACAATGGCGGTGGATATGGCGGCGGGGCATCTGGATGTTCCAATGGCCCTTCAAGGCCTGTGAATCCTGGTGCAGATGGTCAGAATGGGATCGTTATAATCGAGGAATACGCCTGACAACGTGCTGGATAGCTGCTCGCAGATTTTGGCATCTCAGGAGATGGCGAGGATGGAATCCTAATCTTGGGAAAATTCGCGTAATGGCTTACTCGCCTGCGCGACCATCGATGTAATCAGCCCACCACTGCATCATCTCCCTGCGCTTATCCAGATACTGAGCATGGTTGTAAATTCCACGGATTGAACCGCTGGCAGTGTGCGCGAGTTGTTTTTCAATCGCGTCTGCCGGCCACCCATGCTCATTCATTATTGTGCTGAACTGATGGCGGAATCCGTGCCCGCTCGCCAGCCCCTCATAGCCAATCTGCCGGATAACTAATAATACGGCATTCTCGCTGATGGGCTTTTTCTTATCATTCCTCCCGGCGAACACGAAAGAGGAAACGGGGCTTGTGATCGGTTTGAGAGTATTCAGGAGATTTATTACCTGATCTGACATCGGAACCACATGGACGCGGCGCCCCTTCATTACTTCTTCGTCGATGGTTATCATCCTGTTTTCAAAGTCGACGTTTTCCCATTGCATAGAACGGAGCTCTTTTGTGCGCAGCGCTGTATATTGCAAAACCTGCGTGGCAATTTTCGAAATAATACTTCCGGAAAAGCCAGATAGTGCATTATTGAATGCCGGTATCTGATCTGCAGGGAGGAAAGGGTAGTTTTTCTTTCTATATCCCTTCATTGCATCAGCAAGGTCAGGAGCCGGATTATATTTGGCCCTTCCTGTAACGATCGCATACCTGAATACCTCACCACATCTTCTTCTGGCTTTATTTGCCCTCTCCATTGCCCCGCGTTCTTCAAACCTCCGGATCACCTCCAGTATCTGCATCGGCTCAATGTCCTGTATTTCCAGATATCCGATCATTGGCAGAATATCGTCACGGAACATGCGAGAAAGTTCATCCGCATATCCTTCCGACCAAACCTGCCGCTTATGGTCGTACCATTCATGATAAATAGCTGAAAATGAGTTGTCCTTTACAGACAATTTTTTGGCCTTAACCGGATCGACACCGACAGAGACATCCTTCCTTGCAGTCCACGCTTTATCCCTGGCTTCCTGCAATGACATGAGAGGGTATTTGCCCACAGTCAGCACCTTCTCTTTGCCGTCGAGCTTATAGCGCAGCTGCCACACCTTTTTTCCAGACACCGGAACGTACAGGTAAAGGCCGTTGCTGTCGAGCATGCGGTATGGTTTGTCTTTAGGCTTGGCGGCCTCTATCTGCTTAACGGTGAGCATGGGTAAAATTCCGGCGGGTAAAGTTGTTTTACTCGTTTTTTACCCGCCTAAAGGTGTGGCTGTCAACGGTCTGAGGCGAACTACTGCGAACAGGGATTTCATGAGAGGCTTGATACTGGCGGGATTCGGCGGACTAGAGCGGATTGCGGCGAACTCGAAACAAGTGTCCCCTGCAGGAATCGAACCTGCAACTAGCCCTTAGGAGGGGCTCGTTATATCCATTTAACTAAGGGGACAAGGCGGCACGAGTATAGCGTTTTTTGCCCGCCTGAGTAAGAGCCATACCGTCTGACTGCTTAAACCCTCGCCACTCAGGGCGCTTTTTTTATGCCCGGTCGGCCTTTTTCCCTTTCTCCGCCGCCTGGGCGCGGGCTTCCGCTTTTCGCTTGCTGCTCATATCGTTACGGATCTGCGCATGGCTCAGCAGTGCGAAGATGAAGGTCCCACCACAGATATTTCCCGCCAGGGTCGGCAGGGCGAACGGCCAGATAAAGTCGCTCCAGGGCAGATTTCCATTAAACACCAGATAAAGGATCTCGACCGAGCCCACCACAATATGGGTGGTATCCGCCAGGGCGATAAGCCAGGTCATGAGAATAATCACCACGATTTTGGCGGCGCCGGCGACAGGAAACATCCAGACCATGGTGGCGACCAGCCAGCCGGAAATAATCGCATTAGCGAACATCTCTGTCGGACTGTTCTTCATTACGTCTTCGGCGATGCTGACAAAGGCCTGACGGGTTGGCTCATCAAAAATAGGCATATAATTGAAGGCCCATGCGGCCACCGCGGTACCGATGAGATTGCCCGCCAGCACCACCGACCATAGCCGCATCAGCAAACCGACGTTACCGAGGGTGGGATTATGCATCACTGGCAGAACGGCGGTGACCGTATTTTCAGTGAACAGCTGCTGGCGGGCCATAATTACGATAATAAAGCCGAAGGTGTAGCCGAGGTTTTCCAGCAAAAAACCGCCCGGGATCCCCTCCAGTTTGACGTGAAAAATTCCCTTCGCCAGCAGGGAGGCCCCCATCGACAGGCCGGCCGCAATCGCTGACCATAGCAGGGCCAGCGCATCGCGCTCCATCTCTTTTTCCCCTTCCTGGCGAATATGTTCATGGATCGCCATCGCCCGCGAGGGAAGGCGATCTTCATTTACTTCGATCTCTTCACCACGCTGATTTTCCTCACTTTCCACTTCTCTTTCGTCATCCTCTGCCTTTAATTTGTTATTGTCTAGTTCATCCATTTCGTGGCCCTCGCTATCAATCTGTATAGTTATAGCGTAGCGGCTTTCCCTGCCGTCTGGCTGGGCATACTCTGAAATCGCAAAAATGGTAACGTCAGATTTTTGTCGCTCCGGTAGAATAGGAGCCCCGCGATTTCGTTATTCCCAGGCTAAGATCAAATCAACAACTTGGGTGATATAGACATCGTTCAACGTGCTGTTACAATCGCTCACATCTTTACGGGCGGAAGCGTTGTCTTTCCGTCATGGATGGCAACTCGCGATAGCCATAAAAACCAGGGAGACATCTATGAATTATCGCCTGTCGGCGCTTGCGCTTGGCGCCACATTGCTGGTGGGATGTGCCAGTTCCAGCTCTGGCGATCGGCCGCAGGGGCGCTCAGACCCGTTAGAAGGGTTTAACCGCACGATGTTTAACTTCAACTTTAACGTGGTTGATCCTTACGTGCTTCGCCCCGTCGCGGTGGCATGGCGCGACTACGTCCCACAGCCGGCACGCAACGGGTTAAGCAATTTTACCAGTAACCTGGAAGAGCCGGCAGTGATGGTGAACTACTTCCTGCAGGGCGACCCCTATAAAGGTATGGTGCATTTTACCCGCTTCTTCCTTAACACCATTCTCGGTATGGGTGGGCTTATCGATGTGGCCGGGATGGCGAATCCGCAGCTACAGCGGGTTGAGCCACATCGTTTCGGCAGTACGCTTGGGCATTATGGCGTTGGCTATGGCCCGTATGTTCAGTTGCCGTTCTATGGAAGCTTTACCCTGCGCGACGAAGGCGGCGATATGGCCGATGGCTTGTATCCGGTGCTCTCCTGGCTGACCTGGCCGATGTCGATCGGTAAATGGGCGGTGGAAGGGATTGAGACACGTGCTCAGCTGCTGGATTCCGACGGCCTGCTGCGCCAGTCTTCCGACCCTTACATTCTGATGCGTGAAGCCTACTTCCAGCGTCATGACTTTATCGCCAACGGCGGTAAGCTGACCCCGGCGGACAACCCGAATGCTCAGGCTATTCAGGATGAGCTGAAGGATATCGATTCACAGTGATCGGCGAATGATAAAAAAAGGGTGAACATAATGTTCACCCTTTTTTGTGGCGCGCTGCTTATCAGAAGCGGTAGTTGAAGTTAGCGCCGTACAGCCAGGCGGTTCCTTCGGAACGGAAGGTATACGGGCCTTCCTTAATTTCAACATGCTGCCCGTGCATGTATGAAACGCCGACGTCAACCGAGGCATCTTTATTGAACGCGTAGGTGGTACCCGCGCTCAGCCACAGGCGATCCTGGTCCGGAATAGAGATAGAGCGGTTATTAGCCGGCACCGGGCTGTCATCGAAGGCGATACCGGTACGGAAGGTCCAGTTATCGTCATAATAATAGGTGGTCCCCAGCGCAAGACGATAGGCGTCCTTGAAGCCTTCCTCTTTATAGAACAGCGTCTGGCCGTTGCTGCCGGTGGCTTTCAGCTCCTGGAACTGACTCCAGCTGGTGTAGGTCAGGCTATAGTGGACCGCCCACTGCGGCGCCACGCGGTTATAGCCGGACAGCTCCCACATTTCCGGCAGGTTAAGGGTTAGCGAACCATTTGTCGTCTGGCCGCTGGTGCCCGCCGGCAGGCCGAAGTTGCCGAGGATCTGGTTATAGGCCGCCGGCAGGCTGCTGCGGTAGTTACCGTCGAAGTCGATCTTGACCTCAGAACGGTAGGTTAAACCGTAGCGGTTATTCTTATCCAGCTCATAGAGGATCCCGGCGTTCCAGCCGAAGCCCCACGCGTTGCCATTAAGATGGGCGATCTGCGTGTCGGCCGGGATCTTCGCTACCTGGCCCGCCAGCGCCGGCGGCAGCGCGCCAGAGCCTGCGACAATCTGCCCCAGATCGCCTGCATAGCGCTCGATCTTCGCCTTGGCGTAGACCGCGTCAAAGCCTAAGCCGAAGCTCCAGTTGCTGTCGAGGCGGTAGGCGCCGCTCAGGTTGAAGTTCGCGGTGGTCAGGTCGGTTTTACCGCCCATGCTGCCGGCCGCATAATCATCGTTATACTCTGTTGCCAGACCATAGTTAGAGGTGATAGACGCCCCCCAACCAAATTGGTCGTTAATCGGCGCGACAAAGTGGAAGTTGGGCACCCACGCCGTCGGGGCGATATTGTCTGCTTTCAGGCTCTTGCCGGTGGGAGAGGTGCCCGAAACATTAACGCCCGGGTCGACAAACACGGCGCCCGCCGACATGGTCGGGCGGTCGAACATCATAATTAATGCCGGGTTACGACTGGCATTACCAGCATCGTCAGCGATCGCCCCTTCACCGGAATAGGCACGACCCAGCCCCGATGCAGAGAATTCGTTGAGCTGGAAGCCTGCTGACCAGGCCTGGGTGGAAACAAGTGCGACAGCCACTGCAAGGGCAGATTGGGTAAAGCGGGTTTTCTGGCTCATGCCCATAACCTCATTGAGTTATTTTTTTTTAAACTATGTTACATGCCGTAACAGAAGCGCGGGAGTGTAGGGTCTGCGGTACAACCAAGAAATCAGACCAGTGCGCTGAGTATAGGTCTGACCAGATGATTTGTTGCAAGTATGTTTATGAAGTTTTTCAATTGTGATAACAGAAACGCGATCCAGCTGGCAAAAATCTCGGAGAGAGCAAGGGGGACAGAAGGGGATTTTTGTTTTAGATCATTTTTAAGTGTGATTTCTGTCACTTAACGCCGGCAGAGCGATTCTCGGCTGGAGGCTCACTGGGGACAGGGCGTAAAATAGGCACATCATTTTTCTGGCACCGAAGGTGCATCTCCAGAGGAAATCTACGATGAGTAAATGTAGCGCTGATGAAACCCCGGTTTGCTGCTGTATGGATGTTGGCACGATTGTTGACAACACCGACTGCATCGCCTCCTACAGCCACGTATTCGCCAACCGCGCTGAAGCCGAGCAAACGCTCGCCGCGTTAAGCGAAAAAGCCCGCAATGTCGAATCTGAGCCGTGCCAAATTAACCCAACCTTCACTGACGTTGACGGCGGTGTGCAGCTGGATATCGATTTTGTTTTCAGCTGCGAAGCAGAATCCCTGATCTTCCAGCTGGGCTTACGTTAATCCTTCCCCCTCGACGCCCCTGATAAGGGGCGTTTCCTTTTCTTTTCACTGTGTTTTGGCTCGCAATTTTGCGCTTCTCCGATTGGCTTAATGTAAAAAATTAGTTAAGAATGTTATCAGGTCAGACCACTTGGTTGTCTTGGTTAACAGGGGAGTGTTATGAGTCAGGCATTACCGCTTATCACCCGTCAGGGCGATCGCATTGCCATTGTCACGGGGCTACGCACGCCATTTGCTCGTCAGGCTACGGCTTTTCATGGCGTTCCGGCCATTGATTTAGGAAAAATGGTGGTTGGCGAGATGTTGGCGCGCAGCGACATTCCTGCCGAAGTCATCGAGCAACTGGTCTTTGGCCAGGTGGTGCAGATGCCGGAAGCGCCGAACATCGCCCGGGAAATTGTGCTGGGTACCGGCATGAGCGTACATACCGACGCCTATAGCGTCAGCCGCGCCTGCGCCACCAGTTTCCAGGCCGTGGCGAACGTCGCTGAAAGCCTGATGGCCGGCACCATCCGCGCCGGTATTGCCGGCGGCGCCGACTCCTCCTCTGTCCTGCCCATTGGGGTCAGTAAAACGCTGGCCCGCACGCTAGTGGATGCCAATAAGGCACGCACGCTGAGCCAAAAGCTGAAGCTGTTTTCCCGTCTGCGGCCACGCGACCTGCTGCCGGTCCCCCCGGCGGTGGCTGAATATTCAACCGGATTGCGGATGGGCGATACCGCCGAGCAGATGGCGAAAAGCTGGGGGATCTCCCGCGAGCAACAGGATGCCCTGGCGCATCGTTCGCACCAGCTGGCAGCGAAAGCCTGGGAAGAGGGTAAACTGTCCGCAGAGGTGATGACCGCCTATGCTCCCCCTTTCCGCGAACCGCTCGAGCAGGACAACAATATTCGTAAAAATTCAACGCTCGCAGATTATCAGAAGTTACGCCCGGCCTTTGACCGCAAACATGGCACCGTCACCGCCGCCAACAGTACGCCGCTGACGGACGGCGCGGCAGCGGTGATCCTGATGACCGAGTCCCGGGCGAAAGAGCTGGGTCTTGTCCCGCTGGGCTATCTGCGAAGCTACGCTTTCACCGCGATTGATGTTCGCCAGGATATGCTGCTGGGCCCGGCCTGGTCGACGCCGCTGGCGCTGGAAAGAGCGGGGCTGACGTTGGCTGATTTGACCTTAATTGACATGCACGAAGCTTTTGCCGCGCAAACTCTGGCCAACCTGCAATGTATGGCCAGCGATCGCTTTGACCGCGAAGTGCTTGGCCGCTCTCAGGATA
>OKFF01000039.1_pt1 | contig 20906 bp, 15 predicted proteins | sample 1611481 | NCBI WGS metagenome assembly OKFF01 (sample SAMN04436747, study PRJEB24849) | human gut metagenome | biome: human gut; feature: NICU; material: stool | host: Homo sapiens | place: USA: Saint Louis, MO | collected 2011-01-06
CGTTGCCGCCCGGCCATTACCGGCAATAGCGGAACTTTAAATGAGCCAGTGGTGAAAAAAATAAATTTAATTTCGTTTCAATTTGGCACACGAAATCTACCGACAGTTTCACTATGAAACTTTACTCCGCCGGCAAAAATAAAAAATGTGATCGCCCGCAATGATATAAATCAATTAATAAAAAACGCCCTTAATTACGTTTTGCCGACGCTATTTTAACCCTATTGACTAAATCATGGCGGGCGACAAAATAACGCTGACAAAAATAAAGCAAGCCAACCGAATGGTAATAGTTTTTTACTATCGCCCCCTACTGACTATTCGCGCCAGCGTTATCCTGGTGCGGGAGAGAATGATGAACAAGAGCCAACAAGTTCAGACAATCACCCTGGCTGCCGCCCAGCAAATGGCGGCGGCGGTGGAAAAAAAAGCCACTGAGATCAAGGTGGCGGTAGTGTTTTCCGTGGTTGACCACGGAGGCAACACGCTGCTTATTCAGCGGATGGACGAGGCCTTCGTCTCCAGCTGCGATATTTCCCTGAATAAAGCCTGGAGCGCCTGCAGCCTGAAGCAAGGTACCCATGAAATTACGTCAGCGGTCCAGCCAGGACAATCTCTGTACGGTCTGCAGCTTACCAACCAACAGCGAATTATTATTTTTGGCGGCGGCCTGCCAGTTATTTTTAATGAGCAGGTAATTGGCGCCGTCGGCGTTAGCGGCGGTACGGTCGAGCAGGATCAATTATTAGCCCAGTGCGCCCTGGATTGTTTTTCCGCATTATAACCTGAAGCAAGCAGGTATATTATGAGCTATCGTATGTTTGATTATCTGGTGCCAAACGTTAACTTTTTTGGCCCCAACGCCATTTCCGTAGTCGGCGAACGCTGCCAGCTGCTGGGGGGGAAAAAAGCCCTGCTGGTCACCGACAAAGGCCTGCGGGCAATTAAAGATGGCGCGGTGGACAAAACCCTGCATTATCTGCGGGAGGCCGGGATCGAGGTGGCGATCTTTGACGGCGTCGAGCCGAACCCGAAAGACACCAACGTGCGCGACGGCCTCGCCGTGTTTCGCCGCGAACAGTGCGACATCATCGTCACCGTGGGCGGCGGCAGCCCGCACGATTGCGGCAAAGGCATCGGCATCGCCGCCACCCATGAGGGCGATCTGTACCAGTATGCCGGAATCGAGACCCTGACCAACCCGCTGCCGCCTATCGTCGCGGTCAATACCACCGCCGGCACCGCCAGCGAGGTCACCCGCCACTGCGTCCTGACCAACACCGAAACCAAAGTGAAGTTTGTGATCGTCAGCTGGCGCAACCTGCCGTCGGTCTCTATCAACGATCCGCTGCTGATGATCGGTAAACCGGCCGCCCTGACCGCGGCGACCGGGATGGATGCCCTGACCCACGCCGTAGAGGCCTATATCTCCAAAGACGCTAACCCGGTGACGGACGCCGCCGCCATGCAGGCGATCCGCCTCATCGCCCGCAACCTGCGCCAGGCCGTGGCCCTCGGCAGCAATCTGCAGGCGCGGGAAAACATGGCCTATGCCTCTCTGCTGGCCGGGATGGCTTTCAATAACGCCAACCTCGGCTACGTGCACGCCATGGCGCACCAGCTGGGCGGCCTGTATGACATGCCGCACGGCGTGGCCAACGCTGTCCTGCTGCCGCATGTGGCGCGCTACAACCTGATCGCCAACCCGGAGAAATTCGCCGATATCGCTGAACTGATGGGCGAAAATATCACCGGTCTGTCCACCCTCGACGCGGCAGAAAAAGCCATCGCCGCTATCACGCCTCTGTCGATGGATATCGGTATTCCGCAGCATCTGCGCGATCTGGGGGTAAAAGAGGCCGACTTCCCCTACATGGCGGAGATGGCTCTGAAAGACGGCAATGCGTTCTCGAACCCGCGTAAAGGCAACGAGCAGGAGATTGCCGCGATTTTCCGCCAGGCATTCTGAGTGTTAACGAGGGGACCGTCATGTCGCTTTCACCGCCAGGCGTACGCCTGTTTTACGATCCGCGCGGGCACCATGCCGGCGCCATCAATGAGCTGTGCTGGGGGCTGGAGGAGCAGGGGGTCCCCTGCCAGACCATAACCTATGACGGAGGCGGTGACGCCGCTGCGCTGGGCGCCCTGGCGGCCAGAAGCTCGCCCCTGCGGGTGGGTATCGGGCTCAGCGCGTCCGGCGAGATAGCCCTCACTCATGCCCAGCTGCCGGCGGACGCGCCGCTGGCTACCGGACACGTCACCGATAGCGACGATCATCTGCGTACGCTCGGCGCCAACGCCGGGCAGCTGGTTAAAGTCCTGCCGTTAAGTGAGAGAAACTGAATGTATCGTATCTATAACCGCACCGGGGATAAAGGCACCACCGCCCTGTACGGCGGCAGCCGCATCGAGAAAGACCATCTTCGCGTCGAGGCCTACGGCACCGTCGATGAACTGATATCCCAACTGGGCGTCTGCTACGCCACGACCCGCGACGCCGGGCTGCGGGAAAGCCTGCACCATATTCAGCAGACGCTGTTCGTGCTGGGGGCTGAACTGGCCAGCGATGCGCGGGGCCTGACCCGCCTGAGCCAGACGGTCGGCGAAGAGGAGATCACCGCCCTGGAGCGGCTTATCGACCGCAATATGGCCGAGAGCGGCCCGTTAAAACAGTTCGTGATCCCGGGGAGGAATCTCGCCTCTGCCCAGCTGCACGTGGCGCGCACCCAGTCCCGTCGGCTCGAACGCCTGCTGACGGCCATGGACCGCGCGCATCCGCTGCGCGACGCGCTCAAACGCTACAGCAATCGCCTGTCGGATGCCCTGTTCTCCATGGCGCGTATCGAGGAGACTAGGCCTGATGCTTGCGCTTGAACTGGCTGGCGTCAATATCGTACTGCTTCATTTTGCGCCACAGGGTGGTGCGACCGATATTGAGCAGCTGCGACATCTCCTGCACCCGCCCGCTGGTCACCCGGGCGGCGTGAATAATAGCTTCCTTTTCGATGGCGCTAAAAGTCAGGCTGGCCGGCAGCAGCGATGACGCGCTATCCCCGCCCGGCCGCTCGGAAAAGAGATATTCCGGCAGATTACTCAGGCGAATGTGGCCGTTGTCGCTGCTGATGGCGATATTCTCAATGACGCTGTTGAGCTCAAAATCATTCCCCGGCCACGAGTAGGCCACCAGCTGCGCCAGCGCGTCATCGTCCACTTTCAGTCGCGAAGAGAAACGCTTCTCCAGGCTCTTCAACCGGTTATGCACCAGCGACGGAATACTGTTGCGTCGGGCGCGCAGCGGCGGGATGACGATCTCAAAGGAGTGCAGCGCATAGTACAGCTGGCGGCTAAAGCGGTTCTGTTCCACCAGATTGGCCAGATCGACGGTGGTGGTGGCAATCACCTTCACATCCACCGGGATCAGGCGCCGGGCGTCGAGGCGGGTGAGCACGCCCTGCTTAATTACCTGCAGCAGGGCCGACTGCAGCTCCGGCGCCAGATACTCGATCTTTTCCAGAAACAGGGTGCCGCCGTTGGCCAGCTCAAGGCGGCTCAGGCGACCATTTTCATCGTCGGTAGGGGCGCTGCCCATAAAATCCTGGCCCAGCACGCTGTCGGCATATAGCTGGCAGTTGACGGCGATGTAGGGGCCGCCCGCCCGTTCGCTTTCATAGTGAATAGCCTGGCTCAGCAGCTCTTTCCCGACCCCCTCTTCGCCGCACAGTAGCACCGGGAAGCCGCCGCGCGCCGCCTGGCGGCCAAAGTGGATCAGGCGTCGGGTTTCCGGATCGTCGGCAGACATCTGTTCAAAGGTGTGGCTGACTTTACCGAGCTGGCTGGTCATCAGCTGCCGCATCTGCTCCACCGGGTGCAGCAGCAGAATAAAACTGTTGCCTTGCGCCTCGACAATCGGTTTTAAGGTGATCACCGCGTCGACAAACTGATGCTGACTTTCAAAGGTGACTTCGACGTGATTCAGGCCGCGGGCGTGTTTGATGGCGCGGCGCAGCAGCGCCGGGAGGGTCACCAGATCGGCGATATTTTTCCCCTGGCTGGCCTGAGCATCAAGATGCAGCAGTCTCGCCGCCTGAACATTGAGAAACTGCAGCACGCCCTGTTCGTTCCACGCCATCACCCCATCGTCCATGCTCTCCAGCAGGCCGTACATCTGATTAAGGTGACGGTTGGATTCCGCCAGCAGGCTGTCGGTAAGCAGGGAGTTACCCACCTCGCGGGCGATGGCCAGCGTCAGGGAGAGGTCGGCGCTGGACTGGTGCTCGACCAGACAGCAAAGCGAGATAGAGCCGAACAGCCGCCCGTGGTTATCAAACACCGGCGTCGAGCAAAAACTCCATGGCTGTAGCGCCTGCTTAAAATGCCGATCGCCGGCGGTGTTGATCGGCTGGCCCTGCATCGCGGCCAGCGACAGCGCGCAGGTGCCGATAATGCTTTCCGCACAATAGCTGCCGTCGCGAAATCCCAGGGCAGCCAGCTGGGCCAGGGTTTGCGGCTCGCCGCAACGGCTCAGGATGCAGGCGGACTCATCAAGAATAAACAGCGCGCAGGGGCGACCGTCCATAAACTCCCAGGCGTCTTCCAGAGCCGCCTGGCCGATGGTCAGCAGCGCGGTTTTACGCCGACAGATGGAGTCGAAGGTCAGGCCCTGGGCCTGGTGCGGCGTTTGCCAGGTTTCGCGCTGCATAAACTTGCTGCAGCGGTGCCATGACTGGGCAATGACGGAAGAGACCGCCTTCCCGGTATCCTGAGTCTGAACAGTCATATCCTTTTCCGCGTTGTACCATAGAGAACCCCTCCGGCAGCGACTGCCGGAGGGGAGAAAGAAAAACCGCTGACCTGGGCCAGCGGTTTAGCCACCGCGAATTAACGCGCCAGCCACTGCTGGCCTAACAGATCGGCGGTGAGGATAGCGGCATGGACGCTCTCCGGGGTCACCGCAAACGGCATATTATGGATGGTTTCCCCTTCCGCGCAGGTAGCTTTCGCCACCGCGGCGATTTTCTCGTCGATCCCCTCTTTGACGCCCATCTGCGCGAGCGTCACCGGCAGGCCGACGCGCTGGCAGAAGCCCAGCACCGTTTCAATCTCGTCCATCGGGCTGTTCTGCAGCACCAGCTGCGCCAGGGTACCGAAGGCCACTTTCTCACCGTGATACAGGTGATGGCACTCTTCAAGAATGGTGAAACCGTTGTGGATTGCATGGGCAGCGGCCAGGCCACTGCTTTCAAAGCCAATGCCGCTGAGGTAAGTGTTCGCCTCGATGATGCGCTCCAGCGCTTCGGTCACTACCCCGGCCTGCGCCGCCAGACGGGCCTTTTCGCCCTCCGCCAGCAGCGTATCATAGCACAGGCGGGCGAGGCTCAGCGCCGCCTCGGTGGACTGTCCTCCGGCCATGCTGGTGGCGCGCGCATCGTAGCAAGCTTTGGCCTCGAACCAGGTGGAGAGCGCATCGCCCATGCCGGAGACCAGCAGGCGTACCGGCGCTTTGGCGATAATCGCCGTGTCCATCACCACCATATCCGGGTTTTTCGGATAGATCAGATACTCTTCAAACTCGCCCGCTTCGGTGTAGATCACCGACAGCGCGCTGGTCGGCGCATCGGTCGAGGCGATGGTCGGGATCACCACCACCGGCAGTTTCTGGTAGTAACCGATCGCCTTCGCGGTATCGAGAGTTTTACCACCGCCGATCCCGACCACGCCGCGGCAGCCCTGTTTTTGCAAAATCGCCATCAGACGGTTGATTTCCGCATGGCTGCATTCGCCGTTAAACCGTTCCGCATGGCAGCGAATATCGTGGCTCTGCAGGCCATTCACCACTTTCTCTCCCGCCAGCTTCATTACGAAATCGTCGGCGATGACGAAGAAGCTCTCCGCCAGGTTTTTGGCATATTGACCGAACAGAACAGCAGCATCAGGACCCTGAAGATATTTGGCTGGAGATTGAATAACTTTTAGCATTCCTTTCACCCTCAAATAAGTGCGCATGTAAACATGATGAGCCCTGGCGTTATCCGCGCCGGCCAGTGAAGCGCGGCCTGAACGGAGCGTACCGGAGCAGTGCGATCACTGTAGGGCCGGCAGGGAACAAAAAAATCTTTCGCCTTTTTGTTCTGATATGAAACACAGGTTAATTTTTTACGTTCCATATTGGAACAAAAAACCCTAGTCTCTGTCAGGATTGCGATCCCGATCCGCTCCTTTGCCGCATAATCCCCTTACAATCCTCCGTGTTTGACAGCCTTTTGTCCCGCAGTCGGCAGAAAATCAGCAAGAAATTTTTTCCCACCCGCTTCGCCAGCTGTCCTGACCGCCGCTTATGGCAGAAGAAAAAAAGCGCGCCAGCTCGCATTTTCACCATATCCTCAGCAAAAACGTTCCATAAAGAAACAAAACAAGGAGGCAATGTTTCGTAATGAAACCCGATCGTCGGGGCATTCTTTTTTTCGCCCGCTCAGCCAGAATCATCATATCGCCAGGCATGCTCCACCGTCAGACGATACCCCTACGCGATGACTGCCTCCGCCAGCAGAGAGGCGGCATCGAACCTTCTCCAACGGAGCACTGAATAATGAAAAAGCTGATTAACCGTGTTGAAGATGTACTGAATGAACAATTACAGGGGCTGGCTAAAGCCCATCCGCAGCTGACCCTGCATCAGGACCCGCTGTATGTGACCCGCACCGACGCGCCGGTGGCTGGCAAGGTGGCCCTGCTCTCCGGCGGCGGCAGCGGACATGAACCGATGCACTGCGGCTATATCGGCCAGGGCATGCTCTCCGGCGCCTGTCCGGGGGAAATCTTCACCTCGCCGACGCCGGACAAAATGTTTGAATGCGCGATGCAGATTGACGGCGGCGAAGGCGTCTTGCTGATTATCAAAAACTATACCGGCGACATCCTGAATTTTGAGACCGCCACCGAGCTGCTGCATGAGAGCGGCATTAAAGTCACCACCGTGGTGGTCGACGACGACGTGGCGGTGAAAGACAGCCTCTATACCGCCGGTCGTCGCGGCGTCGCCAACACCGTACTGATCGAAAAACTGGTCGGCGCCGCCGCCGAGCGCGGCGACTCGCTGGAAGCCTGCGCTGAACTGGGCCGCCGCCTGAACAATCTCGGCCACTCGATTGGTATCGCCCTCGGCGCCTGCACCGTACCGGCTGCCGGCCAGCCATCCTTTACGCTGAAAGATGACGAGATGGAGTTCGGCGTCGGCATTCACGGCGAGCCGGGCATCGACCGCCGCCGCTTCAGCTCGCTGGACCAAACCGTCGATGAGATGTTCGATACCCTGCTGGAAAACGGCGCTTACAGCCGCACGCTGCGCCAGTGGGATACCGTCAAGGGCGCGTGGCAGGAAGTGCAGCAGAGCAAAACCGCGCTGCAAAACGGCGACCGGGTTATCGCGCTGGTTAATAACCTCGGCGCCACTCCGCTTTCCGAACTGTATGGCGTGTATAACCGCCTTGCCCAGCGCTGCGAAGCGTCCGGCATCATCATCGAACGCAACCTCATCGGCAGCTACTGTACTTCGCTGGATATGGCGGGCTTCTCCATCACTCTGCTGAAAGTGGATGACGAGACGCTGACGCTATGGGACGCCCCGGTTCACACCCCGGCGCTGAACTGGGGAAACTAAGGAGCACGACATGTCACTGAACAGACCGCAAATCGTCGACTGGCTGTACCGCTGCGGCGATATTTTCACCAAAGAGAGCGATTTTCTCACCGGCCTCGATAAAGAGATTGGCGACGCCGACCACGGTCTCAATATGCACCGCGGTTTCAGTAAAGTGGTCGAAAAGCTGCCGTCGATTGCCGATAAAGATATTGGCTTTATCCTCAAAAACACCGGCATGACGCTGCTCTCCAACGTCGGCGGCGCCAGCGGCCCGCTGTTCGGCACCTTCTTCATTCGCGCCGCGCAGGTGACCCAGGCCCACCAGAGCCTGACGCTCGACGAGCTGTACCTGATGATCCGCGAAGGTGCGGACGGTGTCGTCAACCGCGGCAAAGCGGAGCCAGGGGATAAAACCATGTGCGACGTCTGGCTGCCGGTGGTGGACTCCCTGCGCCAGTCCAGCGAGCAGCACCTGTCGATCGCCGCCGCGCTGGATGCCGCCTGCGAAGTGGCCGAGCGTGCGGCCCACGCCACCATCACTATGCAGGCGCGTAAAGGCCGCGCCAGCTATCTCGGCGAGCGTAGCATCGGACATCAGGATCCCGGCGCGACCTCGGTGCTGTTTATGGTTCAGATGCTGGCCGCCGCCGCCAAAGAGTAAGGAAATCGCGATGGTAAACCTGGTTATTGTTTCTCATAGCGCCCGGCTGGGCGAAGGTGTCGGAGAACTGGCCCGGCAGATGTTAATCAACGATGGCTGCAAACTGGCGATCGCCGCCGGGATCGACGATCCCGACAGCCCGATCGGCACCGATCCGCTTAAAGTCATGGAGGCGATCGAATCCGTGGCCGATACCGATCACGTGCTGGTGATGATGGATATCGGCAGCGCGTTGCTCAGCGCCGAAACCGCCCTCGATCTGCTCGATCCGGCGATTGCCGCGAAGGTGCGACTGTGCGCCGCGCCGCTGGTGGAAGGGACGCTGGCGGCCACCGTCAGCGCTGCCTCCGGCGCCGGGATCGACAAGGTGATCGCCGACGCCATGAGCGCCCTGGAGGCCAAGCGGGTTCAGCTGGGTTTACCTTCGCCAACTTCTGACGCCGCGCCGGCGCCGATGCTTGCCGACGACGGCGACACAAAATCGGTGTCAGTCATTATTAACAATCATAACGGCCTGCACGTGCGTCCGGCGTCGAAGCTGGTCGCCGCGCTGGCGGGCTTTAACGCCGATCTGCTGCTGGAGAAAAACGGGAAGTGCGTCAAACCGGACAGCCTCAACCAAATCGCGCTATTGCAGGTCCGCCGCAACGATAAGCTGCGCCTGCTGGCCCGCGGTCCGGATGCCGACGCGGCGCTGGCGGCGTTTCAGGCGCTGGCCGCCGATAACTTCGGTGAATCGCCTGCGGCGAAACCGGCAGCGGCTCCGGCAACGCCCGAGCGCGTCGAAGGCGCTGCCCTGCGCTATCCGCTGGCCCTGATCCAGCCGCTCCGCCCGGCTGCCGCCGATGCCGCCCGCGAGCAGCAGCGCCTGCGCCAGGCCATTGACCAGACGCTGGCGGATCTTATCGCCCTGACCGAGCTGGCGGAAAATAAATTTCACGCCGATATCGCGGCGATCTTCGCCGGGCACCACACCCTGCTCGACGATGACGATCTGTTTGATGCCGCCAACGATCGTCTGCTCACCGAACAATGCACGGCGGAATGGGCATGGCATCAGGTGTTGATGGAGCTCAGCCAGCAGTATCGCCAGCTGGATGACCCCTACCTGCAGGCGCGCTATATCGATATCGAAGATATTTTGCAGCGCACCCTGCGCCATCTGCAGGGCGTTCAGGAGAGAGTGCCGACGCCCGGCGAGCCAACAATTATTATTGCCGACAACATTTATCCCTCAACCGTCTTACAGCTGGATGCCAGCTTCGTTAAAGGCCTGTGCCTGCGCGATGGCAGCGAACAGGCTCACGGCGCGATTATCGCCCGCGCGGCGGGGATCGCCTGGCTGAGCCAGCAGGGCGAGGCGCTGAACAGCGTGCAGCCTGGCGAGACTATCGTGCTCGATATGCGCCACCAGCGCCTTATCCGTGACTAAAATTCACGTTGACCGTTACCGCTCCGGGGGCCTGCCTCCGGAGGGTGAGTTTTCGCTTACTCTTCAGGAACCACTATGTCTCAATTCTTTTTTAACCAGCGCGCCAGCCTCGTCAACGATGTGATTGAGGGTACCATTATCGCCAGCCCGTGGAATAACCTCGCCCGTCTGGAGAGCGACCCGGCGATCCGGGTGGTGGTCCGTCGCGATCTGAATAAAAACAACGTGGCGGTGATCTCCGGCGGCGGCGCCGGCCATGAACCGGCGCACGTCGGCTTTATTGGTAAAGGCATGCTGACCGCCGCGGTCTGCGGCGATCTGTTCGCCTCGCCGAGCGTCGACGCGGTGCTCACCGCCATTCAGGCAGTGACCGGCGAGGCGGGCTGCCTGCTGATCGTCAAAAACTACACCGGCGATCGGCTTAACTTCGGTCTGGCGGCGGAGAAAGCGCGCCGACTCGGCTACAACGTGGAGATGCTGATCGTCGGCGACGATATTTCGCTGCCGGATAACAAACAGCCGCGCGGCATCGCCGGGACCATTCTGGTGCATAAAGTGGCTGGCTATTTCGCCGAGCGCGGCTTCAACCTCGCCACCGTCCTGCGCGAAGCGCAATACGCCGCCAGCCATACCGCCAGCATCGGGGTGGCGCTGGCCAGCTGCCACCTGCCGCAGGAAGCCGACAGCGCGCCGCGCCATCAGGCCGGTCACGCCGAGCTGGGAATGGGCATCCACGGTGAGCCGGGCGCCTCGACGATCGCCACGCAAAACAGTGCGGAGATCGTTAACCTGATGGTGGAAAAACTGACCGCCGCCCTACCGGAAACCGGCCGCCTGGCGGTGATGCTCAATAACCTCGGCGGCGTGTCGGTGGCTGAGATGGCGATTCTGACCCGCGAGCTGGCCAACACCCCGCTGCAGGCGCGCATTGACTGGTTAATAGGCCCGGCCTCGCTGGTGACGGCGCTGGATATGAAAGGCTTCTCCCTCACCGCCATCGTGCTGGAAGAGAGCATTGAGAAGGCGCTGCTTTCCGCGGTAGAAACCGCCGGCTGGCAGACGCCGGTACAGCCGCGCGCGATCAGCGTGATGCCATCATCGCTGCGCAGTACGCGGGTGGAGTTTGCGCCCTCGGAGAACAGCGAAGTTGCGGGCTACGTGGAACGTGTGACCGGCACGCTGTCCGAGCTTGAAGCAGACCTCATCGCGCTGGATGCCAAAGTCGCCGACGGCGATACCGGCTCCACCTTCGCCGCCGGGGCGCGCGAGATTGCCGAGCGGCTCGAGCGTCAGCAGCTGCCCCTGAACGATCTGCCAACGCTCTTCGCGCTGATCGGCGAACGCCTGACGGTGGTGATGGGCGGCTCCAGCGGGGTATTGATGTCTATCTTCTTCACCGCTGCCGGGCAGAAGCTGGGGCAAGGCGCCAGCGTGGCCGAGGCGCTGAACGCCGGTCTGGAACAGATGAAGTTTTACGGCGGCGCCGATGAGGGAGACCGGACGATGATCGACGCTCTGCAGCCGGCCCTGGCGGCGCTGCTGGCCGAACCGGAGAATCTGCAGGCCGCTTTCGCCGCGGCGCAGGCCGGGGCGGATCGCACCTGCCAGTCAAGCAAAGCCGGCGCCGGACGCGCGTCCTATCTCAACAGCGATAGCCTGCTCGGCAACATGGACCCCGGCGCCCACGCGGTGGCGATGGTGTTTAAGGCGCTGGCGGAACGCTAAGCCTTCCCCGGTGGCGCTGCGCTTACCGGGGCGATGTAACACCGCCGAATAGCAGGTCGGGTAAGGCGTAAGCCGCCACCCGACAAAAAACGGCACCGCCGGTAGCCCGGATAAGGCGCGACGCGCCGCTATCCGGGTTTTACCACGATGGCTTTTTACTTGCTGTGCCAGTACGCCTGGGAACGCACCAGCTGCTGATCGATGCTCTCGTCTTCAAAGCGCGCCAGCAGCGATTTCACCACCGCGCCTTCCCCGGTCAGCCAGATAAAATAATCCTCCGCCGGCACCTTCACCTGCGCCAGACGCTCGGCGACGAAGGCCGGATTGTGGCCCACCACCCACTCGATGTTAAAGCCGTCGAGATCCGCCAGATAATCTTTATACGACGCATCGGCGATAGTAACGATGGCCGTCACCTGCGGCCTCGCCGGCAGCTGGCGTAATCCCAGCAGACGACGGCGCAGCGCCGGCATGCCGGACTCATCGCAAACATACAGCTGCCAGGCATAATCTTCCGGCACCACCAGCGAGCCGCGCGGGCCGCCGATCACCAGCTTATCGCCCACTTTTGCTTCCAGCGCCCAACGGCTGGCGATACCGCCATCGTGGATATAGAAATCGTAAGCCAGCTCGTGACGTTCGGCATCGTACAGCGGCGTATAGTCGCGGGTGGCAGGCCGCACGCCTTCCCCCCAGTCAATCCCCTCCTCGGTCACCTGCGGCGGGGTAAATGCCGCGCCCGGCTCGGGGAAAAAAAGCTTGGTATGGTCGTCAAAGCCGTGAGAGGCGAAGCCTTCCAGCGCCTCGCCTCCCAGCACGATACGCTGGAACGCCGCGCCTGCGCGCTCCACGCGCAGCACCGTCAGCTCACGGAAACGCAGCTCATTGCGGACACGCTGCGGGTACTTGTCTGCTTTGGTTTTTGTCATCATCGATTGCCTTCGTGAACGGTAAATAGATATATCTAAACTTGATGCAAATGATAATGATTGCCAACTAAAAAGAATGCAAGTCTTTTTTTGATATAGTCAAAACAAACCGCATCAAAATCCACATCCAGAAAACAATCACATATATATCAACATCTTAAAAAATAAATAGCAACCAGCATTGCGAACATTCATTTTTTAGATATAAATTAGATATATCAAAAACAGCAGGAGGTAACCATGCGACATCATCATGAAGAAGGGCGTGGGCCACGCGGGCGCCACGGTGATCCCAGCGAACACGGCGACCATGGCCGCCGCGGCGGCGGACGTCGCCAGCGTTTCTTTGGCCACGGCGAACTGCGGCTGATCATTCTGGATATCCTCAGCCGCAGCGCCAGCCATGGCTATGAGCTGATCAAAGAGATCGAAACGCTTACCCAGGGGAACTACAGCCCCAGCCCGGGGGTGATCTATCCGACGCTGGATCTGCTCCAGGACCAGGGCCTTATCAGCGTGGAAGACGACAACGGACGCAAGAAAATCCTTATCAGCGAGGAAGGAAAACAGCTGCACGCCGAGAACCAGGAGCACCTGGCCCATATCCAGGAGCGCCTGCAGGCGCGGATGGTCGGCTGCGAGCTGCGCCGCGATCCGCAGATGAAGCGCGCGCTGGAAAACTTCAAAGCGGTCCTCGACCTGAAAGTGAACCAGCAGGCCAGCAGTGCCGCCCAGCTCAAGCAGATCATCGGCATTATTGACCGGGCGGCGATGGAGATCTCTCAGCTCGACTAAGCCTCTTTTTTCACCACCGGCTGCCCCGCGCTGGGGCAGCCCGCACCACGGCGGATCGCCCCGTCTATTGCCTCCAGGCAGAAAATCTCGTCAGCTCAGGAATAAAACGTGCCAATAGTGGCGCAATGAGATTAAATTTTACACAATTCGTCTTTTACTTTGCATTTATCCCGATTTTCACCGCTTCTGCCGAACTGGCGTAATCCCTGCAATACTTAATCCAGTATCGTGTGATACGTCCGCCCCAGGAGCACATTTTGAACAGGTTACCTTCCAGCGCATCGGCTCTGGCCTGCAGCGCACACGCACTGAATCTCATTGAAAAGCGCACGCTTGATCATGAGGAAATGAAAGCACTTAACCAGGAGGTGAGAGAATACTTTAAAGAGCATGTGAATCCGGGGTTTTTAGAGTATCGAAAATCGGTCACAGCCGGCGGGGATTACGGAGCCGTAGAGTGGCAAGCGGGAGGGTTAAATACGCTTGTCGACACCCAGGGACAGGAGTTTATCGACTGCCTTGGTGGGTTTGGCATCTTCAATGTAGGGCACCGTAATCCAGTTGTGGTATCCGCCGTCGAGAATCAACTCGCGAAACAACCGCTTCACAGTCAGGAGCTGCTGGACCCGCTACGCGCGATGCTGGCGAAAACCCTGGCAGCCTTAACGCCCGGGAAACTAAAGTACAGTTTCTTCTGCAACAGCGGTACCGAATCGGTAGAGGCGGCCATCAAGCTGGCGAAAGCCTATCAGTCGCCGCGCGGTAAATTTACCTTCATCGCCACCAGCGGCGCCTTCCACGGTAAATCGCTGGGCGCGCTGTCGGCCACCGCGAAATCGACCTTCCGCAAACCCTTTATGCCGCTGCTGCCGGGCTTCCGCCACGTGCCGTTCGGCGATATCAACGCCATGCGCACCATGCTGAGCGAGTGCAAGAAAACCGGCGACGACGTCGCGGCGGTGATCCTCGAGCCGATTCAGGGCGAAGGGGGCGTGATCCTCCCGCCAACGGGGTATTTGCCGGCGGTGCGTAAACTGTGCGACGAGTTTGGCGCGTTGCTGATCCTCGACGAAGTGCAGACCGGCATGGGCCGCACCGGCAAGATGTTCGCCTGCGAGCATGAGAACGTCCAGCCGGACATTCTGTGTCTGGCGAAAGCGCTCGGCGGCGGTGTGATGCCGATCGGCGCGACGGTGGCGACGGAAGAGGTCTTCTCGGTGCTCTTCGATAACCCGTTCCTGCACACCACCACCTTCGGCGGCAACCCGTTGGCCTGTGCGGCGGCGCTGGCGACGATCAACGTGCTGCTGACGCAAAACCTGCCGGCGCAGGCGGCGCAGAAAGGCGATATGCTGCTGGACGGTTTCCGCCTGCTGGCGCAGGAGTATCCGGACCTGGTGAATGAAGTGCGCGGGAAAGGCATGCTGATGGCTATCGAGTTTGTTGATAACGAGATTGGCTACGACTTTGCCAGCGAGATGTTCAGACAGCGGGTGCTGGTCGCCGGGACGTTAAACAACGCCAAGACGATCCGCATTGAACCGCCGCTGACGCTCACCCTTGAGCAGTGCGAACAGGTGCTGAAGGCGGCGCGCAAGGCGCTGGCGGCCCTGCGCGTTTCGGTCGAAGAAGCGTAATAAAGTGTCCTTCACCCTCTCCCTCTGAGAGGGTGAAGGATAACCCTCACACCTGCGGTAACAGGCCGATAAAGCTGCGCTTCTGCCGCGGCTGCGACATCATCTCCTCCAGCTTTTCGACGCAGGCTAAATAGTGCGGCGTCTTCTTATGCGCCAGCACAGCCTCATCTTCTTTATAGGCTTCGAAGATAAAAAATCGGGATATCACCTCAGGATCCTGCAGGACATCAAAGCGCAGGTTGCCTGGCTCCTGCAGCGCGCCCTCGTGGTTGGCGCGAAACACCTCGAGAAACTCATCCACCCGCTCGGGTTTAATATTGATCTCCACTAGCGTGACGTTCATTTCAGCTCTCCCTGTTTCTCTTCCTGCCAGAACTGATACGCTTCCCGCGCGTTCAGATTCTCATGCACCACCTTTTTCACCGCCTTCAGCATCGCGCGCGGGGCGCTGGACTGGAAGATATTGCGCCCCATATCCACCCCGGAAGCCCCCTGGTCGATCGCCCGCCAGCACATCTCCAGCGCCTCATGCTCCGGCAGTTTTTTACCGCCGGCGATAACGATCGGCACCGGACAGCTGGCGGTCACTTTTTCAAAGCCTTCCTCAACGAAATAGGTCTTCACAAACTGCGCCCCCATTTCGGCGGCAATCCGGCTGGCCAGCGAGAAGTAGCGCGCATCGCGGGTCATCTCTTTGCCGACGCCGGTAACCGCCAGGACCGGCATACCGTAGCGATTGCCGGCGTCCACCAGTTTGATGATGTTATTGATCGACTGATGTTCGTATTCGCTGCCGATATAGACCTGCGCCGCCACCGCGCATACGTTGAGCCGCAGCGCGTCTTCCATCGCCACCGCCACGCATTCGTTGGAGAGTTCGCTCAAAATCGAATTGCCGCCGGAGGCGCGGAGCACCACCGGCTTATTGGTGGCCGCCGGTACCTGGCTGCGCAGTACGCCGCGGGTGCACATCAGCACGTCGGTGTCGGCAAACAGCGGCGCAATCGACAGGTCGATACGCTCAAGCCCGGTCGTTGGCCCCTGGAAGTAGCCGTGATCGAAGGCCAGCATCACCGTGCGGTTGCTGTGCGGATTAAAAATGCGCGCCAGCCGCGACTGCATGCCCCAATCCAGCGAGCCGCAGCCTTTCAGGGTATACAGCGTATTCTGCTGCGGGCGGTCGATGCCGAAGTCCTTCCCCTCTTTGATATCGTCTAAATCTGCCATCTCATCCTCCGTCAGAAGTCGTAGTTGTTGATGTTCTCTTTGCTGAACACCACGCGCTCCGGCAGCAGCACGATACCGTTGCCCTTCGCCTCATACTGGTAGCCCTGCACGCTGTTCGGTTCGACCTTCAGCGAGCCGATATCTTTCACCTCAACGCTGTCGCCTACGTTAAGATCGCCCTTTTTCAGTAATCGATCGGCGACGTTAACCGCAATTTTGCCCTGCTGAACCACATCCCACAGGCCGAACGCTTTCACCGTGCCGCGCTCAACGTACGGACGCATCACGTTCGGCGTACTAAAGCCGACAATCGCCACGCCCTGACGCTTGAGGTTCTCTGCCGCCTGCGCCGCCGCCGGCAGCGCATTGGCATCCGGCGCGATAATGACGTCGAGATCCGGATAGGCTTTTAAGATCCCCTCGGCGGTTTGTAGCGATTTGGTGGCATCGTTATAGCCAAACTGGGTGGTGACGATTTGCCACTGCGGATGTTCTTTTTCGATTTTGGCTTTGGCTTCCTTCACCCACTGGTTCTGGTCGGTCACCGTCGGGCTGGAGTAGAAAAACGCTACCTTGGCAGTAGGCTTCGTCACCTGCTTTTCCGCCATCTCGACCAGCAGGCCGCCAAGCTGCTGCGGCGTGCCCTGATTGATATAGATGCTGCGGCACTCCGGCCTGGTATCGGAATCCCAGGTCAGGACTTTCACCCCGCGCTGCATCGCCCGCTTCAGCGCCGGACACAGGCCGTCCGGCGAGACAGCGGAAACGATAATCGCGTTGTAGCCCTGGTTGACGAAGTTGTTGATAAGCTGCACCTGGCCGGAGACGCTGGGCTCGGTTGGGCCGTCATAGGTGACATCCACGCCCAGCGCTTTCCCCGCCTCTTTCGCGCCGTTGCCGCCGCTGGTAAAGAAGCCGACGCCGACCAGCTTAGGAATAAAGGCGATGCGGTCCGCCGCCTGCGCGGTAACCACGCTCATCGCCAGCGCCAGCACGATCAGTTTTAATTTCATTTTATGCTCCGATTGTTTTATGCGAGAAAAGACGCCGCCAGGTCGCGCGCACCCATTCACGGTGCAGGCTCAGCGAACGCCCCATCACCACCACAACCAACAGCGCCCCTGACAGCGCGCTCGACACCTGGTTGGGGATGCCGACCATCTGTAAACCCTGTTGCAGATACCCCACCAGCAATGCCGCCAGCGCGGTACCCAGTATCGATCCCGAGCCGCCGTAAATATTGGCCCCGCCGAGCACCGCCGCGGTCAGCGCCGGCATCAGCAGGTCGCGGCCTAAATCCGAACGTGCCGAGCCGAAATAGGAGACCATCACCAGCGCCGCGACCGCCGAGGCGACGCCAACCAGGCCATACAGCACGTACGGGATGCCGTTCACCGACAGCGCGGCATAGCGCGCGGCGCGCGGGTTTTGCCCGAGTAAAAAGAGGTGGCGGCCAAAGCGCCCGCGATGGGTCAGCAGCCAGAAGAAAAAGGTGATAATCGCGAACAGCACCAGCGGCAGCGGCAGTCCGGCGAGGGTTAAATTGGCGAAGGCGGTGAAGCTATCGGGAAAACCGCCAATCCCCTCGTAACCGGTCGCGCCGGCCATCCCGGAAAGCAGCAGCGCGCCGCCGCCGTACAGATACAGCGTACCAAGCGTGATCACCAGCGGGCTGATGCCGGTGTAGTGGATCAGCGCGGCGTTGAATAACCCGCACAGCAGTCCCAAGAGCAACGTCAGCGATACCGCGAGCCACAGCGGCCAGCCCGCCTGGGTCATCACCCCGAGGGCGATGGCGCACAGGCCGATGGTCGAGCCCAGCGAAATATCGATCCCGCCGCTGATGATCACCAGCGTCAGCGGCAGCGCGACGATGCCGATGCAGATAAAGTCGCTGGTGCTAAAGAGCAGCATATTGAGATCCAGCATGCGCGGATTCAGCGCGCCGAACAGCAGGATCTCCACGATCAGCAACGCCAGCAGCGCGCTTTCCCAGTTAAGCTTCAGCTTCATTTAAGCCACCTCTTTGCTTTTGCGTTCGGGAAAGCGGGCAACCTGTTTCCCCCCTTTGTTACCGGGCTGGAAACGGCTGTACTTTAGCGCCCGCTGATGGCGGGCCAGCGCCTGGCGCAGGCGGCCATCGAGCACCAGCACGCCGAGCAGCACCAGACCGGCGATAAAGTCATTCCACCAGGCGGGAAGGCGGAACAGCACCAGTACGGTGTCGATTTGGGTAAGGAAAAAGGCGCCGAGAAACGCGCCGAGCAGCGTACCGGTGCCGCCAAGCAGCGAGATCCCGCCCAGTACGCAGGCGGCGATGGCTTTCATCTCCAGGCCGCTGCCGGTCTGATTAGGCACAAAACCAATCTGCGCGGCGAAGACGATCCCGGCGCAGGCCGCCAGCATACCGTTGAGGGTAAAGGCCAGCATCCGCGTGCGGTTGACCGCCACGCCCAACTGGCGCGCGGCGGCGAGGTTATCGCCAACGGCGTAAAAATCACGACCAAAGGCGGTGCGCGACAGCAGCCAGCCGCCCGCCAGCAGCAGCGCCAGCACCAGCCAGCCCAGCGGCGACACGCCGATAAACGCAGGCTCCGAGAGCGATTTCAGGCTGTCGGGCAAGCCTTCGATCCATTTCCCGCCGGTCCACAGCAACATCACCCCGCGATACAACCCCAGCGTGCCGAGCGTCGCGACGATCGCCGGAATGCGCAGCCCCACCACCAGCAGGCCGTTAAACGCCCCGGCCAGCGCGCCAATCGCCAGCGCGAAGGCGATGGCCGTCGCCAACCCGTAGCCGTTGTTCAGCGCCACGCCGACGGCGATGGCGCATAGCCCAACGGTGGAGCCTACCGACACGTCAATATTGCGGGTCAGCATCACCAGGGTCGCGCCCAATGCCAGCAGGCAGAGGATTTGCGAGCTGGCGAAAATCATCGCCAGGGTCTGCAGGCTGAAATAGGCCGGATTGAGCGCCACCAGCACAACAAAGAGCGCCACGATGGCAAAGAAGGCGCTCAGTTCGCGATTCTTGAGTAACGTTTTCATGCCTGCCCTCCAAAGGCCAGGGTCATCATGCGATCGACGGTGACCGCCTGCCGCGCCAGCTCGCCGCTGTAGCGGCCCTGATGCATCACCAGCACCCGGTCGGCCAGGTCGATGAACTCATCCAGATCGGAGGAGATCATCAGCACTGCCACATTTTGCGCGGCGACGCTTTTCAGCAGCTGATAGATATCGGCGCGGGCGGAGACATCCACGCCGCGCGTCGGCTCATCGACAATTAGCAGCAGCGGGTTGGCCTCCAGACAGCGCGCCAGCAGCACCTTCTGCTGGTTGCCGCCAGAGAGAGTGCGCACCGGCTGATCGCCATCGGCCAGCTTGATCCCCAGCGCCCGGTGATAGCGCTCAACCACCGCCGCCTCCCGTTTCCCCTGCTGCCACCACGATGGCTGATTGAACATCACCGTGTTCCAGCGCACCGGCGCATCGAGAAACAGCCCCGAGACCTGGCGGTCTTCCGGCAGATAGACCAGCCCACTGGCCAGCCGGGCGCGGGTGCTGTCATTGCTAATCTCGCGATTCTCCAGCCAGATCCGCCCGGCGCGCGGTGGACGCAGGCCGTATAAGGTTTCGGCAAATTCGGTGCGCCCGGATCCCACCAGCCCGGCGAGGCCGACGATCTCCCCGGCGCGGATCTCCAGATTGAGATCGATAAAGCCTTCTCCGGTAAGATCCTCCACCCGCAGCACGGGAAAATCCTGCGCCTGGGTACGGCGGTTGCCCGGCAGCGCCAGCCACAGCTTTTGCGTGTCGCTCAGCGTATGGTCGCGGCTGGCCGGCGTCATAGCGCTAATCAGTTGCTCATCGCGGTAAGTTGCAGTCTCGCCGCTCAGCACTACCGCCCCGTCGCGCATCACCGAAATATGGCTGGCAAGCTGGCGGATTTCGGGCAGTTTGTGCGAGATAAACACGATCCCCACGTCCAGCGCCTGTAACGCGCGGATCTGGCTAAACAACCTCTCCGTTTCCCCCGGGGTTAAAGAGGAGGTGTGTTCATCAAGGATCAGGATCCGCGCTTCGCGCATCAGGCCGCGCAGGATCTCGACCATCTGTTGATCGGCTACCTCGAGCGTGCTGGCGCTGGCATCGAGGTTGATCTGGCAGTTCAACTGTTGCAGTTTTTCCTGCAGTCGCGCGGCGGTATCCGCCCGCTTCGGCAAACGAAAGAGAATGTTCTCGCGCACGCTGAGGTTGGGAAACAGCATCGGCTCCTGCGGCACCAGATAGATGCCCAGCTGGTGGGCCAGCGCCGGGCTGAGGCGCGCAACCGCGCGGTCGCCGATCGTCAGTTCACCGCTATCCGGGGTTTCGACGCCGGCGATGATCTTCATCAGCGTCGATTTACCCGAGCCGGAAGGCCCGAGGATCACGGTCACGGTGCCCGGCTGCAGCGTCATGCTGACGTCGTCCAGCGCCTTGTGTTTGCCGAAGAACTTGCTGACGTTGCTGATTTCGATCAGGCCGCGCGCCGGCACCGGGGTGAGGTTGCGTGCCGGCTGTTCGGGCAAGGCGTAATAATCAATGGCTTCAGACATGCGGGTCTCCTAACGTTTTAGCCAGCCGGCCAGTTTCTGCCAGGGCGTCGGCGGCAGTTCGCGCACCGCGCCCCGGGCGAAATAGCGTTCTATGTAGTATTGGATCACCGACAGGGCGGTGGTGATGAACAGATACCAGCCGGTGGCCACCATCAGCAGCGGTATCACCTGCTGGGAGCGGTTATAGATCACCTGGATGGTGTAAAACAGCTCCGGCAGTGCCAGCACATACACGATCGAGGTGCCTTTCGCCAGGCTGATGA
>OKFF01000051.1_pt1 | contig 19672 bp, 18 predicted proteins | sample 1611481 | NCBI WGS metagenome assembly OKFF01 (sample SAMN04436747, study PRJEB24849) | human gut metagenome | biome: human gut; feature: NICU; material: stool | host: Homo sapiens | place: USA: Saint Louis, MO | collected 2011-01-06
TGCTGAGACTGAGTCAGGATAGATGTCACAATCGCCAATTGAGCTAAAAGGCAGCAGTTTTACCCTATCGGTTGTTCATTTGCATAATTCGCAGCCCGAGGTAATACGCCAGGCGTTACAGGAAAAAGTTGAGCAAGCGCCCGCTTTTCTGAAAAACGCCCCTGTTGTTATCAACGTCGCAACGCTGGAAGGCGATGCGAACTGGAAAGAACTTCAACAGGCTGTCGCGGCAGCAGGTCTGCGCGTTGTGGGTATCAGCGGTTGCAGAGATGAGCGTCAAAAGCGCGCGATAGCCCGCGCCGGGCTGCCGCTGTTGAGCGAAGGCAAAGGCCAGAAAATGGCGGCGCCGGAGCCTGCACCAGCGCCCGTGGTGGCGGATAACGCCCCCGCCAAAACGCGCATCATCAGTACGCCTGTCCGCTCCGGCCAACAGATTTACGCCCGCAACAGCGATCTAATCGTGACCAGCAGCGTCAGCGCCGGCGCCGAGTTGATTGCCGACGGCAATATTCATGTCTACGGCATGATGCGCGGTCGCGCACTGGCAGGCGCGTCAGGCGACACGCAATGTCAGATTTTTTGCACCCACCTGGCGGCTGAGCTAGTCTCTATCGCAGGGCAGTACTGGTTGAGCGACCAAATCCCGTCCGATTACGTCGGGCAGGCCGTACGACTCAGCCTGTTGGATAACGCTTTAACCATACAACCTTTAAATTAAGCCCTTTTGACAAGGAATCCATTTCATGGCACGCATTATTGTTGTTACATCGGGTAAAGGGGGCGTTGGCAAGACCACTTCGAGCGCGGCCATCGCTACCGGCCTGGCCCAGAAAGGCAAGAAAACCGTCGTGATCGATTTCGATATCGGTCTGCGTAATCTTGACCTGATCATGGGCTGCGAACGTCGAGTAGTTTATGATTTCGTGAACGTGATTCAGGGCGATGCCACGCTGAATCAGGCGTTGATCAAAGACAAACGCACTGAAAACCTCTATATCCTGCCGGCTTCGCAGACGCGCGACAAAGACGCGTTAACCCGTGAAGGCGTTGAAAAAGTCCTCAACGATCTCGGCGAGATGGATTTTGACTTCGTGGTCTGCGACTCACCGGCCGGTATCGAAACCGGTGCGCTGATGGCGCTGTATTTCGCCGACGAAGCTATCATCACCACCAACCCGGAAGTTTCCTCCGTTCGCGACTCCGACCGTATCCTTGGCATTCTCGCCTCTAAATCCCGCCGCGCGGAAAATGGCGAAGAGCCAATCAAAGAGCATCTGCTGCTGACCCGCTACAATCCAGGCCGCGTTAATAAAGGCGATATGCTGAGCATGGAAGACGTGCTGGAAATTCTGCGCATTAACCTGGTAGGCGTGATCCCGGAAGACCAGTCAGTCCTGCGCGCATCCAACCAGGGTGAGCCGGTGATCCTCGATGCCGCCTCGGACGCAGGCAAAGCCTATGCCGATACCGTTGAACGTCTGCTCGGAGAAGAACGCCCTTTCCGCTTCATTGAAGAAGAGAAGAAAGGATTCCTCAAACGCCTGTTCGGAGGATAAATTATGGCTTTACTCGACTTTTTTCTCTCGCGAAAAAAGAACACGGCTAATATTGCGAAAGAACGCCTGCAAATCATCGTCGCCGAGCGCCGCCGCGGAGACGCGGAGCCGCATTACCTGCCGCAGTTACGCAAAGATATCCTGGAAGTGATCTGTAAATACGTACAGATCGACCCGGAGATGGTCAGCGTGCAGCTGGAGCAGCGGGACGGGGATATATCCATTCTTGAGCTGAACGTGACCCTACCCGAAACGGAAGAGTCGAAATCCTGACCTGTCGCGCTATCGCGAAAAAAAACCGGCTACGCCACGCGCCGCCGGTTTTTTAATGGTCTGAACCTGGCCGCGAACTAGCGCGGATAGTCGTTTAACAGCCTCTTCAGCCGCTCGGCCATCAGCTCCCCGCGCCAACCGGAAATCAGCTCAGGTTCACCGGCTTGCGTTTTCAGCTGCCAGTGCCAGTTCAGCAGCTGGTTGATCTGCCGACGCGACGCCAGCAGCTCCGCGCTTACGCCCTTCTCCGTGCTCACTTCCTGCACCAGCGCTTTAATATCTTTAAAGGCTTTGCGGTAGCCCGGCATGTCGATCAGGTTCTGCAGCGGCGCCGGCAGGGCCGACTCCGGCAGCGCCTGCGCTTTTTCGACCAGACTAATCAGCGTTTTGCCGTGGAAGCGAATTTCGCTACCGGACAACCCGAGGCTGTCGAGCTCGCCCAGGCTAGTGGGCATATAGCGCGCCACGTTCCACAAATGCTCTTCCCGGATCACAAAGTTGACGGCCAGGTCGCGCTCGCGCGCTTTGCGCAGGCGCCACTCCGCCAACAGCTGCAGACAACCCAGCTGGCGGGTACGCAGCTGCCAGGCGTTACCGATATCGCGCCAGGCCTCGGCCGGGTCGACCACCTCCTGACGACGCTGCTGCATCACGCGGCACTCGTCGAGCGCCGCCGGCAGCCAGCCAGCGCGATCGGTCTCAGCCATTAACTGGCTGGCGATCGGCAGCAGATACCAGACGTCGGCCGCGGCATATTCACACTGACGCTCAGTCAGCGGGCGCGCCAGCCAGTCGGTGCGGGATTCGCTTTTATCCAGCGCTACCCCGGAATACTCTTCCACCATCGAAGCGAAGCCCCAGGACATTGGGCGGCCGCAGAAGGCCGCCAGGATCTGGGTGTCAATCAGCGGCTGCGGCATCAGGTTAAATGCATTAAGGAAGACTTCTAAATCTTCGCTGCCGGCATGCAGGTATTTAGTCACATCCTGGTTGAGCAGCAGGTCGCGCATCGGCGCCCAGTCGTTAATCGTCAAGGGATCGATCAGAGAGACCTGCTGGCCGTCGAACAGCTGCAGCAGGCCCAGCTGCGGGTAATAGGTGCGGGTGCGGACAAATTCCGTATCCAGAGCGACGGCGGAGGCCGCGCTTGCCGCTTCGCAGACAGCGCGCAGGCCATCGTCGGTGGTGATCATCTGATAGTTCAAAGCATACTCTCTTAACTTGCGCCCATAAAAAACGCCGGCGTAGCCGGCGTCAGGCGACTCATTCGTTACTTAGCCTTTATTGTCCACTTTAGCGCGCGCTTCGTCACGCAGTTCTCGCCGCAAAATTTTCCCGACGTTGGATTTCGGCAGTTCGTCACGGAATTCCACCAGCTTCGGCACCTTGTATCCGGTCAAATGGCGACGGCAGAACGTAATCAGCGCCTCTTCGGTTAACGCAGCATCTTTCTTGACTACGAAAATCTTCACCGCTTCGCCGCTGCTGCCGGACGGCACGCCGATGGCCGCCACTTCCAGCACCCCGCTATGCTGCATGACCACATCTTCGATTTCGTTCGGATAGACGTTAAAACCCGACACCAGGATCATATCTTTTTTGCGATCGACGATGCGCAGGAACCCCTCTTCATCCATCACCGCGATATCCCCGGTGTGCAGCCAGCCGTCTTTGATAATCTCATCCGTCGCGTCAGGGCGCTGCCAGTAGCCCAGCATCACCTGCGGCCCTTTAATACAGAGCTCGCCCGGCTGACCCGGCGCCACTTCGTTATCATCATCATCCACCAGTTTGGCTTCGGTGGAGGGCACCGGCAGGCCAATGCTGCCGCTGTGGTAGTCAATATCGTGCGGGTTAACGCTGACCAGCGGGGAACACTCTGTCAGGCCGTAGCCCTCCAGCAGATATTGCCCGGTCAGTTTTACCCAGCGCTCGGCCACCGCCTGCTGCACCGGCATCCCACCGCCGGCGGACAAATGCAGCGAGGAGAAATCAAGCTGCTGGAACTCTTTGTTGTTCAGCAAGGCGTTGAACAGGGTATTGACCCCGGTCATGGCGGTAAAAGGATACTTCGCCAGCTCCTTCACCAGCCCGGGGATATCGCGTGGGTTGGTGATCAGCAAATTTTGCCCGCCCAGTTCGATAAACAGCAGGCAGTTCATGGTCAGGGCGAAAATGTGATACAGCGGCAGCGCGGTCACCACGAACTCTTTGCCGCGATGCAGCAGCGGGCCGTAGGTGGCATTGACCTGCTCGAGGTTAGCCAGCATATTGCGGTGGGTTAGCATCGCGCCTTTGGCCACGCCGGTGGTGCCCCCGGTGTACTGCAGAAACGCCAGATCTTCCGCAACGATCTCCGGCTTGACGTACTGCATGCGATAGCCGTGCTGCAACGCGCTGCGAAACGAGATGGCGTCCGGCAGGTGGTACTTCGGCACCAGGCGCTTAATGTACTTGACCACAAAGTTCACCAGCGTACCTTTGGCGGTGGAAAGCTGGTCGCCCATGCGCGTCAGGATCACATGCTGGACCTGAGTTTTCGCCACCACTTTTTCCAGGGTATGGGCAAAGTTGGAGACTATGACGATCGCCGCCGCGCCGCTGTCGTTGAGCTGATGCTCCAGTTCGCGCGGGGTATATAAGGGGTTGACGTTAACCACGATCATCCCGGCGCGCAGGATGCCAAACAGAGCCACCGGATACTGCAGCAGGTTAGGCATCATCAGGGCCACGCGATCGCCCTTCTGTAACCCCAACCCCTCCTGAAGATAAGCGGCGAAGGCGCGACTACGCTCCTCCAGCTTACGGTAGGTCATCACTTCACCCATATTGATAAACGCCGGTTGGTCGGCGTAACGGGTGGTGGCATGTTCAAACAGTTCAACCAGGGATTGATAGCGGTCAGGATTTATCTCCGCCGGAACATCTGCGGGATAACGGTTTAGCCAAACCTTTTTCACTGCATCACCTCTGAAATAGTTATTCGTCGTCATCACAGCCCCTGGATAATACATTTTGTTAACATTATATTAACTCAGCGTACCAGTTTATTAATTAGGCAATGAGCAGGTTGCGAAGCGCGTCACTATTTTTTTTCTTATTCGACTGAAAACAAAGAAACAGCGGACCGGCCGCTGTTTCTTTGAACTAACATAAACAACAAAATCATTCGGTTACAACGTTTCTCACCTCAGCAGGGCCGGGATTGTACCAGCCCCAGCCGCCATAGCCGTAGCCCCAGGGGCGCGGACCCAGCATCCACGGGTCGATAGGTTGCGGAGGCATCACCACCTGCTGCACTACGTTCCAGCGCTTGTAGCCGGTGGCGTTCATTAGCATAAATTTATACGGCGTGCTGCCCACCTTGCCGTCAACCACCCCGGCGATCGGTCCGACCACGGTCACTAGTTGACCGCGGAAATCCACCGGATCGAGGAAGCCATTGACGTCAGCAAAAATCCTTCCGCGGGACGGCTCGCCCAGCACTGGCCGCGCGCCGCTGTCCAGCGGTACGGTGGCGATTTCTAAGCGGGTTTTCCCCTGCTGGTTTTGCACATTGACCACCTTACCGCCAAAGCGCGCTTCCTGGCCAACGTACAGCTGCGGGGCGTTCATCACCCGCACTAAATCCTGCTGCGGCGTCGGGCTGGTGCCTTTGATGGCATCCGGCACCGATACGCAGCCGCTTAGCGCAACGGCAACCGCTGCGGCCAGCAGCCAGCGAACGCCCTGTTTTTGACCCGCCATGATGCGACTCCTTTTCTCAGTCTTCTCCTTACTGAGATTCACTCGCGGCCTGGAAGTTTCTTCCATGCCACCTCGTTTCGCAAATAAACCGGCTCCGCTTTCTCCACGGCCACGGTTTTTCCCGCCGCCAGCAGGTAACAGGCTAACGGCAGCATATCCTCCGCCGCCGGCAATTCAATTTCGCCGCTGCTTAAGGTCAGTCCGCTCGCTTTCGCCAGATCCGGCCACGCCTGCCAGCCGGTGCCGACGGTGGCCCATTCGCCGGAAAGCTGTGCCAGCCGTTCGGCTACCGCTTCCGGTTTGAGCACCGCTTCCGTCTCTTCGCCATGCCAGACGCCCTGCTCGTCGCGCTGGTACTCGGCCCAGTAGACTTCGCCCATACGCGCATCAATGGCCGCCAGCACACGGGTGGCGCCGGTTTTGCGCCAGGCGCCCTGCGCCATGGTGGCCAGCGTGGAAACGCCAATCATTGGCAGTTCGGCGCCCAGCGCCAGCCCCTGAGCGATACCGATGCCGATGCGCACGCCGGTAAAGCTGCCCGGACCGCGGCCAAAGGCCAGCGCGTCCAGCTCGCTCAGCGTGGTGCCGCTCTCGGTGAGGACCTCCTGCACCAGCGGCAGGATACGTTGGGTATGTTCGCGGGGACAAATTTCGAAATGAGCACTAAGGGTGCCATCATTCCACAGCGCTGCGGAGCAGGCCTCTGTGGCGGTATCGATAGCCAAAATTCGCATGGGTGGTCACGCTCTCGTTACATAGTTCAGGCCTTCAGGCAGCCTGATTTCCGGCAAACGGCCAACCCGCCGCCATGCCGCCCGAAGTCTATTGGGAACCGCTAATTAACAAAATGGCGCGCAGCTTAACACATTTTAGTGCGGATTACCTTGCCGGCGGTACGGCGAGAAAGCGCACCGCCCGACGGATATCGCGGGTTCGCGGCGCCGGCGGCAGACTGGCCAGGAACACCGCGCCGTAGGGGCGCATCACCAGCCGGTTGTCGCAGATCACCAGCACCCCGCGGTCGTCGATATCGCGGATCAGGCGGCCCACCCCCTGCTTGAGGGTGATAACCGCATCCGGGAGCTGCACTTCATCGAAGGGATCGCCGCCGCGCAGCCGGCAATCTTCCATTCGCGCTTTTAGCAGCGGATCGTCCGGCGAGGTGAACGGTAGCTTATCGATAATCACCAGCGACAGCGCGTCGCCGCGCACATCGACTCCCTCCCAGAAGCTGCTGGTAGCCACCAGCAGCGCGTTGCCGGCGCTGACGAACTGCTGCAGCAGCTGGCCTTTACTGGTCTCGCCCTGCAGCAGCACCGGTAGCGTCATGGTGGCGCGGAACTGCTCCGCCAGATCGCGCATCATGGCGTGCGAGGTGCACAACATAAAGCAGCGACCATCGTTGGCCTCGATCAGCGGCTTGAGCATCGCCGCCAGGTGTCGCGCCGCGCCGGGCTGGTTCGGCAGGGGTAGGTTGCGCGGCACGCAGAGCAGCGCCTGGTGCTGATAGTCAAAGGGACTCGGCAGCAGCAGAGTCTGCGCCTCGTCGATCCCCAGCCGGGCGGTAAAGTGATGCAGATCGTCGTTCACCGACAGCGTCGCCGAGGTAAAGATCCAACTCCCCGACTTCTGCGCCATCACCTCTTTAAACTTCTCGGCCACGGTCAGCGGCGTCAGCGCGAGAGTAAAGTGGCGCGAGGTACACTCATACCAGTAGCTGTAGCCCGGCTGGTTGATCTCTTTCAACCGCTTCAGGCGCCCACGATAGAGGGTGGCGCGCTCAAAAGCGGCGTCGAGCAGCGCCGAGCGGCCCAGCGAAAGTTTGGCGACGTCATAGCAAAGCTCGAGCGCGTCATCGAGCAGCAGCAGCGCTCGCTGAATGTGGCTGTCCGCCAGCAGCTCGCGCAGATTGCCGCGGTAGCCCGGGTCTCCCAGCTGCAGGCGGAAATCCTGCGCGCTTTGCGCCAGGCGGTCGGCGCATTTTTGCAGCTGCTGAGTGTCTTTCAGTTCGGTGCGGTAGGCAATGGTGATGTCTTTCGCCAGGTCCAGCAGCTGGCGGCTGGAGAGCGACTGGCCAAAGTACTGACTGGCGATATCCGGCAGCTGATGGGCTTCATCGAAGATCATCACTTCCGCCTCGGGGATCAGCTCGGCAAAGCCGCTCTCTTTGACCACCATATCGGCCAGGAACAGGTGATGGTTGACCACCACCACGTCGGCGTCCATCGCTTTTTTACGCGCCTTCACCACGAAGCAATCTTTATACAGTGGGCAGTCGCTACCGAGACAGTTATCGTTGGTGCTGGTCACCAGCGGCCAGGCCTGAGAGTCTTCCGCGACGCTGGCGCAGGTGCTGATATCGCCATCCTGGGTTTGATTCGACCAGGAGCGCAGGAGGATCACATCGCTGAGGGTTTGCACCGGCAGATCGCCGCCCGCCAGCGCCTGCTGCTCAAGACGTTCGAGACACAGGTAGTTGGAGCGCCCTTTGAGCAGCGCCAGTTTCCCGGTGAATTTGAGCGCTTTGGCGACGGTGGGCAGATCGCGGCTGTAAAGCTGATCCTGCAGCGCTTTCGAGCCGGTGGAGATAATCACCTTTTTTTTCGCCCGCAGCGCAGGCGCCAGGTAAGCGTAGGTTTTACCGGTTCCGGTCCCCGCTTCCACCACCAGCGGCCGGGAGGCCTCAATCGCTTCGCTGACCGCCACCGCCATCTGGCGCTGCGGCTCGCGCGGTTTAAATCCCGGTATGGCTTTGGCTAGCTGGCCGTCTGCTGCAAAATCGTCGATCACATTGCCCCCTGGTTATTTGGACAGTGATTATGTCAGGGAGGACGGCGTTTCGCCAGTCCGGGTAGTGACGCGAGCGGCACATTATGGCAGTCTTGCCGCAGCCGAATGGAATGCTTAAAGAGGAAAAAGCAATGACAATTACGCGTATTGATGCCGAAGCCCGTTGGTCAGACGTGGTGATCCACAACCAGACCCTGTACTACACCGGCGTGCCGGCAAATCTCGATGCCGACGCTTTCGAGCAGACCGCCAATACCCTGGCGCAGATTGACGCGGTGCTGGAAAAACAGGGCAGCGACAAGTCGCGTATTCTTGACGCCACCATCTTCCTCGCCGATAAAAGCGACTTTGCGGCGATGAATAAAGCCTGGGACGCGTGGGTGGTGGCTGGTCACGCCCCGGTGCGCTGCACGGTGGAAGCGACGCTGATGAACCCGCAGTATAAAGTTGAGATCAAAATTATCGCCGCGGTGTAATTACTCGTCCTCATCCTCATCTTCAAAGCGCGCGACGATCTGCTCGCCGGTATGCGTTGCGCGCAGCTCTTCCGCCACCAGGGCAATCGCCTGACCGCTGCTTATCCCCTGAGCCATTAGCTCATGGATACGTTCGACCGCTTTTTGCTGTTGCTCGTGGCTCAGCGAAGGTAAACCTGCAAACATCTTTTACTCCTGCTACATTGTGGGGCGTAATTATTTCACGCCGTCCCCAACTACGCCAGAGGGGCGGCAACGTTCAGGATCGAGAAAGATGTTGTCCCCCGCGATTATTACCCTGCCCTGGCGCCCGGATGCGGCCGAACACTATTTTGCGCCGTTAAGCGCCCTGCCCTGGGCGATGCTGCTGCATTCCGGCTTTGCCGACCATCCGCATAACCGCTTTGATATTCTGGTGGCTGCCCCGCGCGCCACGCTGCTGACGCGCGGTGAACAGACGTGGGTCGACGACGGCGAAACCGTTGTTGTCTCAGCGGAAGATCCGCTGCAGCTCCTGCAGCAGCAGTTGGATCGTCAGCCGTTCACGCCGCAACCCCATGACGATCTGCCGTTTCTCGGCGGCGCGCTGGGATTATTCGGTTACGACCTGGGCCGTCGCTTTGAGCGTCTCCCTTCGCACGCGCAGGCCGATATCGCGCTGGCGGATATGGCGGTGGGGATCTATGACTGGGCGCTTATCGTCGACCACCAGCGCCAACAGATATCGCTGCTCAGCTATGACGACCCGCAGCAGCGTCTACAGTGGCTAGAGGCGCAAACGCCGACGCCGGGTGAAACCTTCGCCCTGACCTCTGCCTGGCAGTCAAATATGAGCCGCCAGCAGTACGGCGAAAAATTTCGCCAGGTACAGGCCTATCTGCACAGCGGCGACTGCTATCAGGTCAACCTCGCCCAGCGTTTTCAGGCCAGCTACGTCGGTGATGAATGGCAGGCCTTCCGCCAGCTGAACGCCGTCAACCGCGCCCCCTTTAGCGCCTTTATTCGCCTCGATGAAGGGGCGATTTTAAGCCTGTCGCCGGAGCGCTTTATCCAGCTGCGCCAGGGGGAGATCCAGACGCGGCCGATAAAAGGCACCCTGCCGCGGCTCGATTCGCCGCTGGCAGATGCGCAGCAGGCTGAGAAGCTGGCGAATTCGCCGAAAGATCGCGCCGAGAATTTAATGATTGTCGACCTGATGCGCAACGACATCGGCCGCGTCGCCGTCCCGGGCAGCGTGCGGGTCCCCGAGCTGTTCGTGGTGGAGCCGTTCCCGGCGGTCCATCATCTGGTCAGCACCATCACCGCCCGCCTGCCAATGACGCTGCACGCCAGCGACCTGCTGCGCGCCGCCTTTCCCGGCGGCTCGATCACCGGCGCGCCGAAAGTGCGGGCGATGGAGATTATCGATGAACTGGAGCCCCAGCGTCGCAACGCCTGGTGTGGGAGCATTGGCTACCTGAGCTATTGCGGCAATATGGATACCAGCATCACCATTCGCACCCTGACGGCATGGCAGGGACAGCTGTACTGCTCCGCCGGCGGCGGAATTGTGGCGGATAGCGAGGAAGCGGCGGAATATCAGGAAACTTTTGATAAAGTTAATCGTATCCTGCAGCAACTGGAGAACTAGACCATGGCGGATCGCGCCCTTAATCTGGATGATTTTCTGTCCCGCTTTCAGCTTCTGCGCCCGCAGCCTTCGCGCCATGCGCTCAATCAGCGGCAGGCGGCGGTGCTGGTGCCGATCGTGCGCCGGCCGCAGCCCGGCCTGCTGCTGACCCAGCGTTCGCCGCTGCTGCGCAAGCACGCCGGCTAGGTCGCCTTTCCCGGCGGCGCAGTAGATAATACCGACGCGACGCTTATCGCCGCCGCCCTGCGCGAAGCTCAGGAAGAGGTGGCGATCCCGCCAGAGGCGGTCGAGGTGATCGGCGTCCTGCCGCCGGTGGACAGCGTCACCGGCTTTCAGGTGACGCCGGTGGTGGGCATTATTCCCCCGGATCTGCACTATCACGCCAGCCAGGACGAAGTCTCCGCGGTATTTGAAATGCCGCTCGCCGAAGCCCTGCGCCTTGGGCGCTACCATCCGCTCGATATCCACCGCCGGGGCAACGACCACCGCGTCTGGCTCTCCTGGTACCAGCATTATTTTGTCTGGGGAATGACCGCCGGGATCATTCGCGAGCTGGCGCTGCAAATTGGCGCACGTCCTTAGCTATACTGATAATGAGAGGGCGCTCTCATTATTAGTAAAATCGCGGTTAGCCATTAGTTTAATTCATGTGAATAGTTGAACTGACAGGGCGCTTCCCTCTTACACTATGCGCAGTTATTACATCGTTACCGCACCCGCGGTAACCCTGTCAGGAGTATTATCGTGATTAGTCTATTCGACATGTTCAAGGTGGGGATTGGTCCCTCATCTTCCCACACTGTTGGCCCGATGAAGGCCGGAAAACAGTTCGTCGATGACCTGGTCGAAAAAGGATTGCTTAATGCAGTGACTCGTGTGGCGGTTGACGTCTACGGTTCACTGTCATTAACCGGCAAAGGCCACCATACGGACATCGCCATTATCATGGGACTGGCGGGCAATCAGCCCGATACGGTCGATATTGACGCGATCCCGGCTTTTATCCGTGACGTCGAAGCGCGCGGTCGTCTGCTGCTGGCCAACGGCCAGCATGAGGTCGACTTCCCGGCGGATGACGGCATGCGTTTTCGCAGCGACAACCTGCCGCTGCACGAAAACGGCATGACCATTCACGCCTGGGCCGGCGAGAAAGAGATCTACTGCAAGACCTACTACTCGATCGGCGGCGGCTTAATTGTCGACGAAGAGCACTTCGGCAAGGAAAACGCCAACGAACTGCAGGTGCCCTACCCATTTAAATCGGCGCAGGAAATGCTGGCCTACTGCAAAGAGACTGGCCTGTCGCTCTCCGGGATGGTGATGCAGAACGAGTTGGCTCTGCACAGCAAAAAAGAGATCGAGGATTATTTCGCCAACGTCTGGCAGACCATGCGCGCCTGTATCGACCGCGGGATGAACACCGAGGGCGTGCTGCCTGGCCCGCTGCGCGTACCGCGTCGCGCCTCGGCGCTGCGTCGTCTGCTGGTGGCCAGCGATAAGCTCTCCAGCGATCCAATGAACGTTGTTGACTGGGTCAATATGTTCGCGCTGGCGGTCAATGAAGAGAATGCCGCCGGCGGTCGCGTGGTAACCGCGCCGACCAACGGCGCCTGCGGCATCGTTCCGGCGGTACTCGCCTATTACGATCACTTTATCGAGTCCGTCAGCCCGGAGATCTATATTCGCTACTTTATGGCCTGCGGGGCGATCGGCGCGCTGTACAAGATGAATGCGTCCATTTCCGGCGCGGAAGTCGGCTGTCAGGGCGAGGTGGGCGTCGCCTGCTCGATGGCGGCGGCGGGCCTGGCTGAACTGCTCGGCGCCAGCCCGGAACAGGTTTGCGTGGCAGCGGAGATCGGCATGGAACACAACCTCGGCCTGACCTGTGATCCGGTCGCCGGTCAGGTGCAGGTGCCATGCATTGAACGTAACGCCATCGCCTCCGTCAAGGCGATCAACGCCGCGCGAATGGCGATGCGCCGCACCAGCGAACCGCGCGTCTCGCTCGATAAGGTGATCGAGACCATGTATGAAACCGGTAAAGACATGAACGCCAAGTACCGCGAAACCTCGCGCGGCGGCCTGGCGATTAAAGTTCAGTGTGACTAAACTTTTCGTGCCCCTCTGCGCCTGCAAAGCGCGCAGGGGGTTAACCCTGGTGACTGAAATCTCCCTGATGCGCCTTCAACGGCGCATTTTCTTTTTTCTATACCTGGCGATATTCTGCCACTACACTTGCTCTATAAAATAAGCCACGCTTAACCACTCGTCCTGTCGACAGGGTGTCGCACATGCAGACTGCACAAAAAGTCATTACGGCCTATCGTCACAAACGCATTATTGTCTGCCTGCTGGTAGCCCTGGCGACCCTGGGCGCCACATTAGCCATCCGATTTATTTCGCAGCGCAGCGTAAATGAAGATTATATTCGCACGGCCGCCAGCCAACGGGTGGCGGCGCTCAATGACATCTTGCGCCCGCTAAGCGCGCAGCGAGCCACCCTGCTCCCTCTGGTGGGCAAACCCTGCCCTGATATCCATCTGACGCTGCGCAAAATGGCGGCCTCGTTGCAAACCATTCGTTCCGTCGCCCTCGTCACGTCAGGTATCGTTTACTGTTCCAGTATTTTTGGCCCGCGACAGGCAGACTTACATCGCCTGCAGCCCGCGCTTCCTGCGCCCCGCCCTCTGCTGCTCTTCTCGAACGACAGCTCCTTGCTCAAAGGCTCGCCGGTACTGATCCAATGGTATCCAGCCGCGGAGAGCGGCCTGGACGGCGTGATGCTGGTGGTGAATATTGAGCTGCTGGGAACCTTAATTCTTAATGAAAAATCGGCCCTGATCAGCGACGTCAGCCTGCAGGTTGGCGATCGTTATTTTAGCAGCCGCCATGGGCTTCTCGAAAAAGCGCATGTCCCGCAGGGCACGGTGATTTATCGCCAGCGCTCTACGGAGTTTCCGTTTACTGTCAATATTAACGGCCCTGGCGCCTCGGCGATTGCGCTTGAGGAGCTGCCCGGCGAGCTGCCGCTGGCGCTGATTTTTAGCCTGCTAATGACCGGCATCGCCTGGCTGGCCACCGCCGGCAGAATGAGTTTCTCGCGGGAAATAAGCCTTGGCATTTCGGCCCGGGAGTTTGCCCTCTGGTGCCAGCCGCTGCAGGATGCGCGCAGCGGCCGCTGCTGCGGGGTGGAGATCCTGCTGCGCTGGAATAATCCCCGACGTGGGACGATTTCGCCGGAGGTATTTATCCCCATTGCCGAAGGCAATAATCTGATCATCCCTCTCACCCGCTATGTGATTGCCGAAACCGCTCGCCGCCTGGACGCTTTTCCTCGCGACCGCCATTTTCACATCGCGATCAATGTCGCCGCGCGCCATTTCGCTAACGGACTCCTGCTGCGCGACCTGCACAATTACTGGTTCAGCGTGGATCCGGTGCAGCAGCTGGTGGTCGAGCTAACCGAACGCGATGTCCTGCAGGATGGCGACCAGCATATGGCCGAACATCTGCACTTTAAAGGCGTACAGCTGGCGATCGATGATTTTGGTACCGGCAATACTTCGCTCTCATGGCTGGAAAAGCTGCGCCCGGACGTCCTGAAGATCGACCGCTCGTTCACCAGCTCGGTCGGCATAGATAGCGTGAACGCGACGGTGACAGATATTATTATCGCCCTCGCCAACCGCCTGCATATTGTTACCGTTGCCGAAGGGGTGGAGACGCTGGAGCAGGAAAACTACCTGCGTAGCCACGGCGTCGATGTGCTGCAGGGGTTTTATTATGCGCGGCCGATGCCGGTGGAGGCGGTCCCGGCGTGGCTGGCCAGCAGGGAGGAGAGTGAGGGTGAGAGCGAGACGACAGAATAACTCGCCGGCCGCAGCGGCCGGCGAGCCTGCCGATTACTCTTCTTCGTCGCTCGGCGGACGAGTGACCACCGCGCGCACCAGATCGACCCGGTAATCATTCGCTTCCACTACGGTAAAATGCAGCGGCGGAAGCGACACGACGTCGCCAATGCGCGGGATATGACCATTGGCGGAGATCACCAGCCCGGCAACGGTGGCAATATCCTCATCGTCATTGATCAGTGGATCCAGCCCCAGCGCCTGCTGCAGCGCATGCAGGTCGGTCGACCCCTTAATAAGCCAGCCATCGCCATCGATGACAATCTCTGGCGTCTCATCAGCGTCCGGGAATTCACCGGCGATGGCTTCAAGGACGTCCAGCGGCGTGACCAGCCCCTGCACCACGCCAAATTCATTAGTTACGATGACGAAGCTGCCGCGCGCCCGACGCAGGACCCCGAGCATATTGATCGGGTCCAGCGTTTCCGGAACGACAATTGCCGGGGAGGCAGAAGCCAGCGCCGCGACGTTTTCCCCCGACTCCAGGGCCACCAGCATCTCTTTCGCCCGCACGATACCAATGATTTCATCCAGCTCTCCGCGGCAGACCGGGAAGAGGCTGTGCGGCGACGACAGCAGCTGACGACGAATTTCATCTTCACTCTGCTCAGCGTCGACCCAGCTGATTTCTCCGCGCGGGGTCATGATGCTGCGCAGGGAGCGCTGGGCCAGGGTCAGCACGCCGTTAATCATGTAGCGCTCTTCTTCCGCAAAGGCGCCCTCAGGAACGGGCACCGCGGCTGGACTGTCTGCGTCATGGCTGACGGAGGCCTGTTTGCGGCCGCCCATCAGGCGCAGGATGGCATCCGCGGTCCGAGCGCGCAGCGGCAGCGTCGACTGGTGGCGAACAAAGTTACGGCGCGCCACCTGGTTAAAGAACTCGATAATGATCGAGAAACCGATCGCCGCGTACAGATACCCTTTTGGAATATGGAAGCCAAACCCTTCCGCCACCAGGCTAAGGCCAATCATCAACAGGAAGCTCAGACAGAGCACGACCACCGTCGGGTGCTGGTTGACAAAGCGCGTCAACGGCTTGGAGGCCAGCAGCATCAAGATCATCGCGATCACCACCGCCGCCATCATCACCGGCAGATGGTTAACCATCCCGACCGCCGTGATCACGGCGTCCAGGGAGAAGACGGCATCCAGCACCACTATCTGCAATACTACTACCCAGAAACTGGCATAGCCTTTACCGTGACCGGCATCGTGCTGGCGGTTTTCCAGCCGTTCATGCAGCTCGGTTGTCGCCTTAAACAACAAGAAGATCCCGCCGAGCAGCATGATGAGATCGCGCCCGGAAAAGGAGAAATCGGCGATGGTAATCAGTGGTTTCGTCAGCGTTACCATCCAGGAGATGACCGACAGCAGCCCCAGGCGCATCACCAGCGCCAGTGACAGGCCGATCAGACGCGCTTTATCGCGCTGCTTCGGCGGCAGTTTGTACGCCACGATGCCAATAAACACCAGGTTGTCGATACCGAGCACAATTTCCAGAACGATAAGCGTCAACAGGCCGGCCCAGATTGAGGGATCCATTAACAATTCCATGTACGACTCCGGTTTGCGGCAAGGTCAGTCATCGCCATGCCATGCAGGGGCGCGACACCAGGTGCTGAAAGAAATGCGGGATACGTAGAGGTGGCAATCAGATGCCAGAAAGTGAAAAGACGTCGATGACGGTCCATACTGCGGGCTATGCCCTATACTCCTGAGTAATTAAACGGAAGTTAAACATAGCAAAATATAGATCGAAATTGGAAATAATTTACCTGAATTTGCAATAACTAAGGCTATTTTTTGCGCTGCAAAATTATTCGCAGACGATACGTGATTAACGGATCTTCATCACATTAATTATTTTTTCACTGTCTAAAATAATTCGCGGTAGTAACTATTTTCTATCTTACACCCTAACTGAATCGATTTTGTCCTCAAGAGTGATTCAGGATGTATCAAAGCAGATGATGCATTCACGATAATAAAGGAGGTAGCAAGTGACGATTGCTATTGTAATAGGCACACATGGTTGGGCTGCAGAACAGCTGCTGAAAACAGCAGAAATGCTGTTGGGCGAGCAGGAAAACGTTGGCTGGATCGATTTCGTTCCGGGTGAAAATGCCGAAACGTTGATCGAGAAATACAACGCCCAGTTGGCAAAACTGGATACCAGTAAAGGCGTGCTGTTTCTCGTCGATACATGGGGAGGCAGCCCTTTCAACGCTGCTAGCCGCATTGTCGTCGATAAAGAGCATTACGAAGTTATCGCCGGCGTCAATATCCCGATGCTGGTGGAAACCTTCATGGCCCGCGACGACGATCCTTCCTTTGATGAACTGGTCGCCTTAGCGGTTGAAACCGGCAGCGAAGGCGTGAAAGCGCTTAAAGCCAAACCGGTGGAAAAAGCGGCCCCTGCGCCCGCGCCTGCCGCAGCGCCAAAAGCCGCCGCACCGGCCAAACCCATGGGCCCGAACGACTACATGGTAATTGGCCTTGCGCGTATAGACGACCGTCTGATCCATGGTCAGGTCGCCACCAGCTGGACCAAAGAGACTAACGTTACCCGCATCATCGTTGTCAGTGATGAAGTGGCCGCGGATACCGTGCGTAAAACTCTGCTGACCCAGGTTGCGCCGCCGGGCGTCACCGCTCACGTGGTGGATGTGGCCAAAATGATCCGCGTCTACAACAACCCCAAGTATGCCGGACAGCGCGTTATGCTGCTGTTTACTAACCCGACCGACGTTGAACGTATCGTCGAGGGCGGCGTGAAAATCACCAGCGTCAACATCGGCGGTATGGCGTTCCGCCAGGGTAAAACCCAGGTTAACAACGCGATTTCAGTCGATGCCAAAGATATTGAGGCGTTTAAAAAGCTGAACGCCCGCGGTATCGAGCTGGAGGCACGTAAAGTGTCCACCGACCCGAAACTGAAAATGATGGATCTGATCGCTAAGGTTGATAAATAACCCGGCGGATCGCGCCCCAGTTTTCACTTTAAGACTTAATCAACAGGAGAAGTACAATGGAGATTACCCTTCTTCAGATTGTGCTGGTGTTCATCGTCGCGTGTATTGCGGGTATGGAGTCGGTACTTGATGAATTTCAGTTCCACCGTCCCCTGATCGCCTGTACGCTGATCGGCGCCGTTCTCGGCGATATGAAAACCGGTATTATCATCGGCGGTACGCTGGAGATGATAGCCCTGGGCTGGATGAACATCGGTGCGGCGGTAGCCCCTGATGCCGCGCTGGCGTCCATTATTTCCACCGTCCTGGTTATTGCCGGCCATCAGAGCATCGGCGCCGGTATCGCGCTGGCTATCCCGCTGGCGGCGGCAGGCCAGGTGCTGACCATCATCGTGCGCACCATCACCGTGGCCTTCCAGCACGCGGCGGATAAAGCGGCAGAGAATGGCAACCTGACCGCCCTGTCGTGGCTGCACGTCTCGTCCCTGTTCCTGCAGGCGATGCGTATCGCTATCCCGGCCGTTATCGTGGCGATTTCCGTCGGCACCAGCGAAGTTCAGGGCCTGCTGAATGCTATCCCGGAAGTGGTCACCAGCGGTCTGAACATCGCCGGCGGTATGATCGTGGTTGTCGGTTATGCAATGGTCATCAACATGATGCGCGCAGGCTATCTGATGCCGTTCTTCTACCTCGGCTTCGTCACCGCCGCCTTCACCAACTTCAACCTGGTGGCCCTGGGTGTGATTGGTGCGGTCATGGCAATCCTCTACATACAGCTGAGCCCGAAATATAACCGCGTCGCCGGTGCGCCGGCTCAGGCGGCTGGTAACAACGATCTCGATAACGAACTGGACTAACAGGTGAGCGAAATGGTTGATATGACTAAAAATACCACCGAGAAAAAACTCACACAGAGTGATATTCGTGGCGTGTTCATTCGTTCTAACCTGTTCCAGGGTTCATGGAACTTCGAACGTATGCAGGCGCTGGGGTTCTGCTTCTCTATGGTTCCGGCGATTCGTCGTCTGTACCCGGAGAACAACGATGCGCGTAAGCAGGCGATTAAGCGTCACCTTGAGTTTTTCAACACCCACCCTTACGTTGCCGCTCCGGTACTGGGCGTAACGCTGGCGATGGAAGAGCAGCGCGCCAATGGCGCAGAGATTGACGATGGCGCTATCAACGGCATCAAAGTCGGTCTGATGGGACCGCTGGCCGGCGTTGGCGACCCGATCTTCTGGGGTACCGTGCGTCCGGTGTTTGCAGCCTTAGGCGCCGGGATCGCGATGAGCGGTAGCCTGCTCGGTCCTCTGCTGTTCTTTATCCTGTTCAACGCGGTGCGTCTGCTGACCCGTTACTACGGCGTCGCCTATGGTTATCGCAAAGGCGTGGATATCGTTAAAGATATGGGCGGCGGCTTCCTGCAGAAACTGACTGAGGGGGCGTCAATCCTCGGCCTGTTTGTCATGGGGGCGCTGGTTAACAAGTGGACGCATGTGAACATTCCGATGGTGGTGTCAAAAATCACCGGCTCTGACGGACAGGTTCACGTCACCACGGTGCAGACTATCCTTGATCAGCTGATGCCTGGTCTGGTGCCGCTGCTGTTGACCTTCGCCTGTATGTGGCTGCTGCGTAAGAAAGTTAACCCGCTGTGGATCATCGTTGGCTTCTTCGTCATCGGTATCGCCGGCTACGCGGTCGGCCTGCTGGGTCTGTAATTTCCAGGCTGTACGCCGGGGGCTTGCCCCCGGCTTTTTTTTATCAGGAGAAACGCAAAGCAATGACCTTCACGGACCTGGTGATCATCCTGTTTATCCTTGCGCTACTGGCCTACGCGATATATGACCAGTTTATTATGCCGAGGCGAAACGGCCCGGTACTGCTGGCCATCCCCCTGCTTCGCCGCAGTCGCGTTGACGGCATGATCTTTGTCGGCCTCACCGCCATTCTGATCTATAACAACATCACCCAGCACGGCACGGCGATCACCACCTGGCTATTATCTGCGCTGGCGCTGATGGGGCTCTATTTATTCTGGATCCGTACGCCGAAAATCATTTTTAAACCGCGCGGCTTTTTCTTCGCCAACGTGTGGATAGAATATCAGCGGATTAAAGAGATGAATTTATCCGAGGACGGTGTGCTGGTGATGCAATTAGAGCAACGGCGGCTGCTGATACGCGGACGAAATATCGACGATCTGGAGAAGATATACAAACTTCTCATTACAACTCAATGACTTAAAAATATAGACAGCGCTATATTATTCCAGTTAGCAGCGGAGAAATATTATAGACACGGCTATATTTCCCGCCTA
>OKFF01000052.1_pt1 | contig 19604 bp, 13 predicted proteins | sample 1611481 | NCBI WGS metagenome assembly OKFF01 (sample SAMN04436747, study PRJEB24849) | human gut metagenome | biome: human gut; feature: NICU; material: stool | host: Homo sapiens | place: USA: Saint Louis, MO | collected 2011-01-06
CAATATCCGCCAGCGGGATATTGAGCGCCGGCGCGAAGCGCAGCACGTCCGGGCCGGCAATCAGGGCGATCAGCCCCTCTTCCGCCGCCAGGTTAGTCAACGTTTTGGCCTTGCCGCGCAGCGGCCCCGCCAGCTCAGCGCCGATCAGCAGACCGGTGCCGCGCACGGCGCTGCACGCATCGTATCGGGCAGAGATCGCATTCAACTGGTCAACGATCAGCGCATGGCGCTCGCCAACGCCCGCCAGCAGCGGCGCATCGAGATGGGCCAGCACGGCGTTAGCGACGGTTGCCGCCAGCGGGTTGCCGCCGAAGGTGGTGCCATGGGTGCCTGGCTGGAAGACCTGCGCCCAGGCCTCTTTCGCCAGCATCGCGCCGATCGGGAAGCCGCCCCCCAGCCCTTTGGCGCTGGTGAGAATGTCCGGGACGACGTTGTAATGCTGGTAGGCGTAGAGATGGCCGGTACGCCCGGCGCCGGTCTGCACCTCATCGAATATCAGGGTGGCATGATGGCGATCGCAGAGGGTACGCAGCGCCTGCAGGAACGCCGGGTCCGCCGGGATCACCCCGCCTTCGCCGATAATCGGCTCGACGATCACCGCGCAGGTGCGCGAGGAGATCGCCGCGGTGACCGCCTCGATATCGTTATAGGGCAGATGGGTAATGCCCTGCGGCAGCGGAGCATAATCGCTGGAATATTTCGGCTGGCCGCCAACGGAGACGGTGAACAGCGTGCGGCCGTGGAAGGCGTGGTTGAAGGCGATGATTTCGCTTTTTTCACCGCCAAACTTATCGTGGGCATATTTCCGCGCCAGCTTAAGGGCCGCCTCGTTGGCTTCGGCGCCGGAGTTGCAGAAAAACACCTTGTCGGCAAAGGTCGACTGCACGAGGGTTTTTGCCAGCTGCAGCACCGGCTCGTTGGTATAGCCATTGCCGATATGCCACAGTTTCGCCAGTTGATCCTGCAGGGCCTGAGCCAGCGCCGGGTGAGCATGGCCCAGGGCGTTCACTGCGATGCCGCCCGCCATATCGATATACTCTTTCCCCTGCTGGTCCCAGACGCGGGAGCCCGCCGCTCTGACCGGAATAAACGGCGCGGGGGCAAAACAGGGAACCAGGTAAGCGTCAAAATCTTCGCGAGTCATACTGCCTGACATAATTTATCTCCGGAACGTAAGACGACGGAAAACGCTCCCGTCGCGGTGGACAATCGACATCAACCCTGCCCCTCGGCTTATTTTGGACACGAGCGCGCCCGCTGCGATGGTAAAAATATTCACCACAGAAAAATAAAGCCCTATTCTTTTTACGGGTAATTGTTAATTCATGGTTAATGACATGTTGTTGTGTGGGCTAATGCTGGCCTGTGAACAACAAGATTGTCAATACGGACAAAAGCAATTTATTCACTTTTTGAAGATCATCAAGATAATGAAAAACATAGAAAAAATATTTTCTTATGCACTTAAGTGAATAAAAAGTGAATTAAAATGCACAGCTTGCGGGTGGTTGACGTGCGTAGTTATTCACTTAAAAAATAAAAAATCTAACAAAAATTTAAAAATCGGAATTGCCGTCAAATACCGCTTTATAAAATTGGTGATACCATTCATTGCACAGAGTTTACTGCTGTAGCTATTCCACGGTTTTACACGACATAAATAACACTGAGAAACAGGACTCTTATGGAAAAGTTATCTTACGCATCTGAAAGTAGTACATCTCCATGGACCACCTACCTGCGCCAGATCGACCGCGTCGCGCCTTATCTCGGCGATCTTGCCTACTGGGTGGAAACCCTGCGCCATCCGAAGCGCGCGCTGATCGTCGACATTCCTGTGCAAATGGACGACGGCACCATCCGCCACTTCGAGGGCTATCGCGTTCAGCACAATCTGTCGCGCGGACCGGGTAAAGGTGGTGTTCGCTACCATCCGGATGTCGATCTTAACGAAGTCATGGCACTTTCTGCCTGGATGACCATTAAGTGCGCCGCGGTCAATATTCCTTACGGCGGGGCCAAAGGCGGCATCCGCGTCGACCCCTTCTCCTTGTCTGAAGGTGAACTGGAGCGTCTGACCCGCCGCTACACCAGCGAAATCGGCATTATTATCGGGCCGCAGAAAGATATTCCGGCGCCGGACGTCGGCACCAATGGCAAAGTGATGGCATGGATGATGGACACCTACTCCATGAACCATGGCACCACCATCACCGGCGTGGTCACCGGCAAACCGATCCACCTCGGCGGCTCCCTCGGTCGTGAAAAAGCCACCGGACGCGGCGTGTTTGTCACCGGCCGGGAAGTTGCCCGTCGCGCCGGTATCGAAATTGAAGGCGCCAAAGTGGCGCTGCAGGGCTTTGGTAACGTCGGTAGCGAAGCGGCCCGCCTGTTCGCCGGCGTCGGCGCTCGTATCGTGGTTATTCAGGATCATACCGCGACCCTGTATAACGAAGGCGGAATCGATATGGCCGCCCTCACCGCCTGGCAGGCGGAGAAAAAGCAGATTGCCGGTTTCCCGGGCGCCCAGGAGATCGATAAAGACGCCTTCTGGACCACTCCGATGGACATCCTGATCCCGGCGGCGCTGGAAGGGCAAATCACCCGCGAGCGCGCGGAGAAGCTGACCTGCAAACTGGTGCTGGAAGGGGCCAACGGCCCAACCTATCCGGAAGCGGACGACGTGCTGGCCGAGCGCGGCGTGATCGTGGTGCCGGACGTTATCTGCAACGCCGGCGGGGTGACCGTCAGCTACTTTCAGTGGGTACAGGACATGGCCAGCTTCTTCTGGAGCGAAGAGGAGATCAACGCCAAGATGGACCGCATTATGACCGACGCTATCGTGCACGTCTGGGATAAAGCCGCCGAGAAAGAGTGTACGCTGCGCACCGCCGCCTATATCGTGGCCTGCGAGCGCATCCTGATGGCGCGTAAAGACCGCGGCATCTACCCGGGCTGATCCCCATCAGCAACCGCATCAGGGGTGGCCTTGCGCCGCCCCTTTTTTTCTTTGCCGCGCCGTTAACCGCCGAGCATGTGCGCTATCTGACGAGGAGTTGTTCGGCAAAGGTGACAACGTCACGCAAGTAATAACCATCCGCTGCCCGTAGGGGATTATTTTTCGATTAAATCAAAGTCGCCCTGGGTATAGCGTAAGCCAGTGATGTTGTCGGCAGTGAAAATATGTTCGATGGTGAGGATGTCCTCCGGCGCGAGGGTAATATTCGCGGCGCCGGCATTGTCGCGCAGGTGAGCAATTTTCCTCGCCCCCGGGATAGGCACGATATCCTCGCCTTTGCTCATCACCCAGGCAAGGGCAATCTGCGCAAGGGTCGCGTCATAGCGGGTGGCCACCTGCTGAAGGCGCTCAAGCAGCAGCTGGTTTTTGCGCATGGTTTCGGCCTGGAAGCGCGGCAGATGGCGGCGGAAATCATCCGCTGCCAAAACGCCGGGATCGGTAATTGTCCCCGTCAGGAAGCCGCGGCCAAGCGGGCTGTATGGCACAAAGCCGACCCCCAGCTCGCGGCAGGTGTGGAGAATACCGCCCTCCGGCTCGCGGCTCCATAGCGAATATTCCGTCTGCACGGCAGCGATCGGATGTACCTTGCAGGCCCGGCGCAGGGTCTGAGCAGATACTTCCGACAGACCGATATGGCGAATTTTACCCTCTTTAACCAGATCGGCCATAGTGCCCACCACCTCTTCCACCGGTACCGCGGGATCGACGCGGTGCTGATAGAGCAGATCGATGGTCTCGACATTCAGTCGCTTCAGCGACCCTTCCACTGATTCGCGAATATGTGCCGGACGGCTGTCAACGCCGGCCATCCGCTCCAGACCCTGGCCGGTCGGCAAAATACGAAATCCAAATTTGGTGGCAATCTGCACCTTATCGCGAAAACCTTTAATCGCTTTTCCGACCAGAACTTCATTATCGAAAGGACCATATACTTCGGCGGTATCCAGGAAGGTCACGCCCATGTCCATGGCGGCATGGATCGTATTTATCGCCTGCGACGTTTCAGCGCCGCCATAGGCAAAACTCATCCCCATACATCCGAGACCTAATGCGGAAACCTGAAACTTCTCTTTTCCAAGATAACGTGTTTTCATCTTATTTTCCTTAATTGCTGAATGGCATTAAATATATACTTCCCTTTCATATTGATAACAATTAATCTATTCCGAACGCGGTGTTAGCTGGAAATTAACAATGAAAACCTTGCCCGATCTGCAACAAATAGAAATATTAATACTCATAGTGAAACATGGCAGTTTTCGTCAGGCCGCTAAAGCGTTAAACCTTTCCCCACCGGCCCTTACCGTCGCTATTAATCATCTGGAAGAAAAGTTAGGCGTGCGCCTGCTAAATCGCTCAACGCGCAGTTTGTCATTAACCGCAGTGGGTGAGGAATTTCTTAATAATATAACGCCTGTGGTCAATGATTATCGCCGGGTGGTGGACAGTCTGAATTATCACCGTCTGACTCCGGAAGGCGTGGTGAAAGTTAATTTACCGCGCATTGTTATTGACCTGTTTTTTCAAGACTATTTTATCGCCTTTAAAAACGCCTGTCCCAATGTGACGCTCGAACTGTATGCCACCGATCGGAAAGTCAATATTATCGAGTCCGGTTTTGACGCCGGCATTCGCTATTCGCAGGATGTGCCCAAAGAGATGATTGCCATCCCCTTTGGCGAGAAACTATCGCTGATCCCGGTGGCCAGCCCGGACTATATACGCGAAGCCGGAGAGCCCGACACCCCGCAGTCATTAGTTAATTTCCGCTGCATTAACCGCTGTTTTCCTGGTGGTGAGAAGTACCGCTGGGAGTTTATTGGCCCCAGCGGCGAGCTTAGCGAGGTCGCGGTTAAAGGCGATCTGGTCGTCGATGCCGATAGCGCAATGATCCAGGCCGCGGAGAGCGGATTAGGCATCGCCTTTGTCTATCAGTCGCTGGTGACGCAGCAGCTGAGCGCGGGCAGCCTGGTCCATTTGTTACCCGACTACCGCTATCCTGCCGACCATTTCTGCGTCTACTACCCAAGCCGGAAACATATTCCCGCCCCCCTGCGGGCCTTTATCGCCTGGGTGATGGCGCAGAATAAAAATATCCTCGGTCAGCAGACCGCACGACACGGATCGCGGCCGGAAGATTAACTACAATTAACGTACATACCGTTAACCAATTTCTATCTTTCACCTTGAACTCCGGCGGTTATCCGGCATAAAATCGTTAGAGCTCTAACGATATTGACAGACGACCTATGGACAATCGACAGCTTACCTTCTCTCATCTTTTATACCTCACCGCGCACCACTGGCGGCTGGCGGTCAATCGTCGGCTGAAAAATCTCGGTCTCAGCCAGGCCAGCTGGGTGGCGGTAGCGTCCTTCGCCCGGCACCAGCAGCCGCTGGCTCAAAGCGAACTGTCGCAGGAGCTGGGGTTGGAGAGCCCGACCATTGTGCCGTTGATCCATCGTCTGGTCGCCCTCGGACTGGTGGAGCGCATCACCACCGCCAGCGACAAACGTAAGCGACTGCTGGTGGTCACCGACAAAGGGAAGGCCCTCTATGAACAGGTCAAAACGGTGGCTGACGATCTGCGCGAAGAGATCCTGACGGCGATTACCCCACAGGAGCAGGAGCAAACCCAGCGGGTGCTGGAAAAGCTGTTGCGCGAAGTGGAGAAGAAATAATGCCCCGTCGCCAGGATAACCCCTACGCCCCGCATGACTGGGCGCCGCATGAAAAACCAGCTCTGCTCGGTTCGCCGTCGACACCGCTGCACAGTCCGGCGAAACGCCTCGCCTACGGCGTGGTCGGTCTGCTGGTGTGTCTCACCGGCGCGCTGGGCAACGCAGTGGTCACCGCCAACCTGCAGCTGCTGCAGGGTACCTTCGCCGCCTGGTCGACAGAAATCGCCTGGCTGCCGGCGGTATACGTGATGACCAACGTCTCCATCAACCTGCTGCTGGTGAAATTCCGCCAGCAGTTTGGCCTGCGCGCTTTCACCGAAGGCTTTCTGGTGCTCTATGTGCTGGTCACCTTTTTCCACCTCTTCGTCAACGATCTCAGCTCAGCGATGATGGTTCGCGCCGCCCATGGCATGGTGGCCGCGGCGCTCAGCTCGCTGGGGATCTACTACCAGGTACAGGCCTGGCCTGCGCGCCATCGCCTGAAAGGGCTGACTATCGGCATCACCGGCTCGTCGCTGGCCATTCCCCTGGCGCGCCTCTTTTCCACCGAACTGCTGCAGACCGATGAATGGCGCGGTCTCTACTTCTTTGAGCTGGGCCTGGCGCTGGTGTCGCTGGCCTGCGTCATCGCGCTAAAACTGCCGCCAAGCGATCGTAAAAAAGTGTTCGAAAAAAAGGATTTCATTACCTTCTTTCTGCTGGCGCCAGGCATGGCGCTGGTGTGCGCCGTGCTGTCGCTGGGGCGGCTCGAGTGGTGGTTTGAAGCGCCGTGGATCGGCTGGGCGCTGGCGGCGGCGGTAATACTGATCGTCGCTGCGATTACCTTCGAGCATAACCGCAGCAACCCCCTTCTCAATACCAAATGGCTCTCCAGCGGCAGCATCGTGCGTCTGGGCCTGATTATGCTGTTGATCCGCATCGTGTTGGCGGAGCAGAACACCGGGGTCATCGGCTGGCTGCAGTACGTTGGCCTGCAAAACGAACAGATGACTAACCTCGCGTGGTCGATTTTCGCCGGTATTCTGTGCGGGATCATTGCCAGCTGTCTGACGCTCAACCCGCAGAAGCTCTACTGGCCGACCGCCACCGCGCTGGCGCTGATCATGATAGCCTCGCTGCTCGACAGCCAGTCCAACGCCCTCACCCGTCCGGAACAATTAATGTTCAGCCAGTTTTTACTCGGCTTCGGCAGCGCCTTCTTTCTGGCCCCGGCGATGCTCGCCGGGATTGGCGGCGTGTTTGCCGACCCGCGCAACCTGGTCAGCTTCTCGGTGCTGTTCGGCATGAGCCAGAACATTGGCGGGCTGCTCGGCTCGGCGATCCTCGGCACCTTCCAGACCTGGCGTGAGAAATTCCACTCCAGCCAGCTGGCGGACCAGATAACCACCCTGAACCCGCTGATCGTCGAGCGGCTGCAGCAGTACAGCCAGATGTATCAGAGCCAGATTGGCGACAGTACGCTGCTCAACGTTCAGGCCACCACCCTGCTGCAAAACGCCGCGACGCTGCAGGCCAATATTCTCGCCTGGAATGATACCTATCTGCTGACGGCGGCGATCTCCGCCGGGACACTAGTGTGGGTTTTCTGGCGCTTAATTCGCTTACGACTGACTGCCCGTATCGCGTTGCAACGCGCTACCGGCAGCAAATAATTATCATCATTTCATCTCTGGAGTCGTTATGAGTCAGCAGGATGCGGCCAAACAACAGGCCAACACCCGGAATAATATTCGCGTGGTTTCCATTTTTACCGCCGCGGCGATAGGCCTCGTCGGCGTGCTGGTGATCCTCTACGCCTGGCAACTGCCGCCGTTCACTCGTCATAGCCAGTTTACCGACAACGCCTATGTGCGCGGGCAGACCACCTTTATTAGCCCGCAGGTCAACGGCTATATCACCGCCGTCAACGTCAAAGATTTCGCGATTGTCCAGCCTGGCGAGGTGCTGGTCCAGATAGACGATCGCATCTATAACCAGCGTGTGCATCAGGCCCAGGCTACCCTGGCGATGAAAGAGGCCGCGCTGCGCAATAACCTGCAACAGCGCAAAAGCGCCGAGGCGACGATCGCCAAGAATGAAGCCGCGCTGCAAAACGCCCGCGCGCAGAATCTGAAAATCCAGGCCGATTTAAAACGCATCCAGCAGTTAACCGCCGACGGTTCGCTGTCGATCCGCGAACGTGATTCGGCGCGGGCCAGCGCGGCGCAAGGGGCGGCGGATATTGAGCAGGCGAAAGCGGCGCTGGAGATGTCGCGCCAGGACCGTGAATCGACCATCGTCAATCGCGATTCGCTGGAGGCCGACGTGGCCAGCGCCAAAGCGGCGCTTGAGCTGGCGCAGATCGACCTGCAGAATACCCAGATTATCGCCCCCACCGGCGGCCAGCTGGGGCAGATCTCGGTGCGTCTTGGCGCCTATGTCAGCGCCGGAACCCATCTGACCTCGCTGGTTCCGCCGCAGCACTGGGTGATTGCCAACCTCAAAGAGACCCAGTTGGCCGAAGTACGCGTTGGCCAGCCGGTCACCTTCACCGTAGACGCGCTCAACGGCGAGACCTTCCACGGCAAGGTGCAGAGTATCTCCCCGGCGACCGGGGTGGAGTTCAGCGCCATCTCTCCGGACAACGCCACCGGCAATTTCGTCAAGATCGCCCAGCGCATCCCGGTGCGTATTACGGTCAACGACGGGCAAAACAACAGCGAACGCCTGCGGCCGGGGATGTCGGTGCAGGTGACTATTGATACCCGTGCGGAGAAACAACCATGATCCGCCCGGTCGCCCTTGCTATCGTTCTGGCGCTGGTCGGCTGTCAATCCGCCGATGTGCAGCGCGCGCAGCCGACCCTGACCATTCCTGCCGCCTGGCGGGCCGACGTTGGCCCGGCCAGCCCGGTGGAGGGCGTATGGTGGCGCAATTTTCATGACAGTACCCTCAATCAGTATGTCGACCAGGCGCTGCGCTATAACAGCGATGTGCTGATCGCCCGCGAGCGGGTGAATGAGTATCAGGCGCGCGCTTACGCCGCCGACAGCAGCCTGTTTCCGTCACTGGACGCCAGCCTCACCGGCACCCGCGCCCGGACGCAGTCCGCCGCCACCGGCCTGCCGATCCACAGCACACTGTATAAGGGCGGCCTGACCGCCAGCTATGATGTCGATATCTGGGGAGCGAACCGCAGCGCGGCCAACGCCGCCGGGGCCAGCCTTGAGGCGCAGAAAGCCGCCGCCGCCGCCGCCAATTTGAGCGTCGCCAGCTCGGTGGCCGTTGGCTACGTCACGCTGCTGTCGCTGGATGAGCAGCTGCGGGTGACCCAGCAGACGCTAACATCAAGGGAAGACGCGTGGCGCCTGGCCAAACGTCAGTTTGAAACCGGGTATACTTCACGCCTTGAGCTGATGCAGGCGGATTCGGAGCTGCGGTCAACGCGGGCGCAGATCCCGCCGCTACAGCACCAGATTGCGCAGCAGGAAAATGCGCTCAGCGTGCTGCTCGGCGATAACCCTGGCGCGGTAAAACGCGGCGAGTTCGCCCAGCTTACCCCGCTGCGTCTGCCGTCGCAGCTGCCGTCCACCTTGCTCAACCGCCGTCCGGACATCGCTCAGGCCGAGCGCCAGCTGGTGGCCGCCGACGCCACGCTGGCCTCGTCGCAGGCGCAGCTGCTGCCCTCTATTAACCTGACCGCTACCGGCAGCCTGCAGGACCGGACGCTGCCGGATCTGCTGGACAACCCGCTGCGGCTGTGGAGTCTTGGCGGCAGTATTCTGGCGCCGCTGCTAAACCGCCAGGCGTTAAATGCCCAGGTGGACGTCTCCATGGCCCAGCGCAACCAGGCGCTCTATAGCTATGAGAAAACGGTGCGCAGCGCGTTCAAAGAGGTCAATGACAGCCTGGACGCCATCAGTCGCTATGGCGAACAGTTAACCGAGCTTCAGGAACAAGAGACCGTTGCCCAGGAAACCTTACGTATTGCACAAAACCGCTACCGTAACGGCTACTCTTCTTATCTGGATGTGCTTGATGCCCAGCGAACGCTGTTCTCCACCCAGCTTAGCGTGGTGCAGGTGAAGAACAACCTGCTGCTGGCGCAGATCGATCTGTACCGGGCGCTGGGAGGCGGCTGGTCTGACTCATCAGGGAGCTAAATGGGGAAGCGTCATATGCAACAACAGTGGTCGGCAGTAGACAATTATTTGATTAAGGCCTTAATTCCCGGCGATCCTGTGCTCGATCGGGTACTGGAAAACAACCATCGTGCCGGGCTCCCGGCACACGATGTCGCCGCCAATCAGGGTCAGTTTCTCGCCCTGCTGGTACGGATAACCCAGGCTAAGCGGATACTGGAGATCGGCACCCTCGGCGGCTATAGCACCATCTGGATGGCGCGCGAGCTTCCTGCTGACGGCCAACTCCTCACCCTGGAGGCCGACGCGCATCATGCCCAGGTGGCGCGGGAGAATCTGCAGCTGGCGGGCGTTGACCAGCGGGTCACGCTACGGGAGGGACCCGCGCTACAGTCCCTGGAGGCGCTTGGCGCATGTCCCGCTTTCGACCTGATCTTCATCGATGCCGATAAGCCGAATAATCCCCATTATCTGCGCTGGGCGCTACGTTATTCCCGCCCAGGACCCCTAATTATTGGCGATAACGTGGTACGCGACGGCGAAGTGGTCAACCCACAGAGCGCCGACGAGCGCGTTCAGGGCGTGCGTCAGTTCATTGAGATGATGGGCGCCGAGCCGCGGTTGACGGCAACGGCGCTGCAAACCGTGGGCACTAAAGGCTGGGACGGCTTTACTCTGGCGTGGGTAAACGCTTAAGCGTGGACGCCTGACCAGTAGCCCCGGTAAGCGCAGCGCCACCGGGGACAACCAGCCAGGCTATGGGGTAATTTGCTCCATCGCCTGCAACACTCGCTTGTCCGAGATAGGATACGGGGTGCCCAGCTGCTGGGCGAAGAAGCTGACCCGCAGCTCCTCGATCATCCAGCGGATCTCCCGGACATCGTCGTCCTCACGGCGGTTCGGCGGTAGCTTATTCAGCCACTGCTGCCACGCCTGCTGCACGCTCTCCACCTTAAGCATCTGCGCCCGATCGCGGTGCGGATCGATAGCCATCTTCTCCAGACGCTTTTCAATCGCCTGCAGATAGCGCAGCGTATCGCCAAGACGGCGGAAACCGTTGCCGGTGACAAAGCCGCGATACACCAGACCCGCCATCTGCGCTTTGATATCCGACAGCCCCAGCGCCATGGTCATATCCACCCGGCCTTTCAGCCGTTTGTTGATATTGAACACCGCGGTGAGGATCTGCTCGACCTGTTTAGCGATCTCCACCACCGTGTCGTTGAGCTCGGCTCGCACTTTATCGTGCAGCTGACTAAAGCCCTCTTCCGTCCACACCGGACCGCCCGCCTCGTCGATAAGCTTATCAACGCCGCAGGAGATGCAATCGTCAATCAGATCCAGCACTTTGCCGTACGGGTTAAAGTAGAGCCCAAGCTTGGCTTTATTCGGTAGTTTCTCGTGCAGATACTTAATCGGCGACGGGATGTTGAGCAGCAGCAGGCGACGCAGACCGCGCCACATGGCCTGCTGCTGTTCCTGTGGATTATCAAACAGTTTGATGGCCACGCTGTCGCGCTCGTCCACCAGCGCCGGCCAGGCTTTCACCTTATAGTTACCGCGCTTCTGTTCGTAACTTTCCGCCAGGGTGCCAAAGCTCCAGATATGCAGCCCGCTTTGCTCAATACCGTCATCAGCGACCGCCGACAGCGTCTCCTGCACTTTGCCCTTCAGGGCGTCTTTCAACGCCTGCAGCGAGCGCCCTTCCTGCAGCTTCTTGTTTTTATCATCCACCACCCGGAAGGTGATTTTCAGGTGATCGGGCACCTGATCCCACTGCCAGGCTTCGCGGTCGATGGTCACGCCGGTCATCTTACGCAGCTCGCGCTCCAGCGAATCGAGCAGCGGCAGCTCAAGCGGCGCCGCCCGGCCAAGAAACGCTTCCGCATAGTTGGGAGCCGGGACGAAATTGCGCCGTACCGGCTTCGGCAGCGATTTTATCAGCGCGATAATGAGCTCGCGACGCAGGCCAGGGATCTGCCATTCAAATCCGGCCTCCTCCACCTGGTTCAGCAGCGGCAGCGGAATATGCACCGTTACGCCATCGGCATCGGCGCCAGGTTCAAACTGATAGCTAAGACGCAGTTTAAGATTGCCCTGATGCCAGAAATTCGGGTAGTCCAGCTTGCTGACCTGCTCCGCCCCCTCTTTAATCAGCATGCTCTTTTCAAAATTGAGCAAGTCTGGCGTTTCGCGGCTGGCCTGCTTCCACCACTTATCAAAGTGGCGAGCGGAGATGACATCGTGGCTAATGCGCTGGTCGTAAAACTCGAACATCGTCTCGTCATCCACCAGGATGTCGCGACGGCGCGACTTATGCTCCAGCTCTTCGATTTCCGCGCGCAGCTTCAGGTTATCGCGGAAGAAGGCGTGCCGCGTCTGCCAGTCGCCCTCTACCAGCGCGTGGCGGATAAATAGCTCACGACACAGCGCCGGATCAATCTGGCTGTAGTTGACCTTACGCGCGGCGACGATCGGCAGGCCGTAGACGGTGACCTTTTCCGTCGCCATTACCGCGCCCTGCGACCGCTCCCAGTGCGGCTCACTGTATGAGCGCTTGATCAGGTGCTGCGCTACCGGCTCCACCCACTCTGGCTCAATGCGGGCGGCAATACGCCCCCACAGCCGGCTGGTCTCCACCAGCTCGGCCACCATCGTCCACTTCGGCGGCTTTTTAAACAGGCCGGAACCCGGGAAAATAGAGAACCGCGCATTACGGGCGCCGGTATACTCCTGTTTATCGGCATCCTTCATGCCGATGTGCGACAGCAGACCGGTCAGCAACGCAGTATGGATCTCGCGATATTCCGCCGGCTCACTGTTGATCGGCAGGCCAAGCTCTTTCACCACCTGGCGCAGCTGGGTGTAGATGTCCTGCCACTCGCGCACACGCAGATAGTTAAGAAAATCGACCCGGCACTGGCGGCGGAACTGATTCGACGACAGCGCCTTCTGCTGCTCGCCGAGGTAGTTCCACAGATTGACGAAGGCGAGGAAATCGGACTCTTTATCGTGGAAGCGGCGATGTTTTTCGTCAGAGGCCTGCTGTTTGTCCATCGGCCTCTCGCGCGGGTCCTGGATCGACAGCGCGGAGGTGATGATCATCGCTTCCCGCACGCAGCCGTGCTTCTGCGCCTCCAGCACCATGCGCGCCAGACGCGGATCCACCGGTAGCTGGCTGAGCTGGCGGCCCAGCGGGGTTAGCTTATAAGCCGTTGCCTGCGCATCGGTGGTGATGGCGCCCAGCTCTTCCAGCAGGCGTACGCCGTCCTGGATATTGCGCTTATCCGGCGCTTCGACAAACGGGAAGGCGGCGATATCGCCTAAGCCCAGGGCGGTCATCTGCAGGATGACCGACGCCAGGTTGGTGCGCAGAATCTCCGGGTCGGTAAATTCCGGGCGCGACAGGAAATCGTCTTCTGAATAAAGACGAATACAGATCCCTTCCGAAACGCGGCCGCAGCGGCCCTTACGCTGGTTGGCGGACGCCTGGGAAACCGGCTCGATCGGCAGGCGCTGCACCTTGGTGCGGTAGCTGTAACGGCTGATACGCGCAGTACCGGGATCGATAACGTACTTAATGCCCGGCACGGTCAGCGAGGTTTCCGCCACGTTGGTCGCCAGCACGATGCGCCGCCCGCTGTGCGGCTGGAAGACGCGGTTCTGCTCGCTGTTGGACAGGCGGGCGTACAGCGGCAGCACTTCGGTATGGCGCAGATCCAGCTTATTCAGCGCATCGGCGGTATCGCGAATTTCCCGCTCACCGCTCATAAAGATCAGAATATCGCCGGGCCCTTCGCGCCCCAGTTCGTCAACCGCATCAAAGATCGCCTGTAACTGATCGCGCTCGGTATCGTCCGCCTCTTCCACTATCGGCCGATAGCGCACTTCCACCGGGTAAGTCCGCCCGGAGACTTCGATAATCGGCGCATTATTGAAATGCTTTGAGAAACGTTCCGGGTCGATGGTCGCCGAGGTAATGATGATTTTCAGGTCCGGGCGGCGCGGCAGGAGCTCTTTCAGATAGCCGAGCAGAAAGTCAATATTCAGACTGCGCTCGTGCGCCTCATCGATAATGATGGTGTCGTACTGCATCAACAGACGATCCTGCTGGATCTCCGCCAGCAGGATACCGTCGGTCATTAGCTTAACCATGGTGTTTTCGCTGACGTGGTCGCTGAAGCGGACTTTATAGCCGATGCAGCCGCCCGGCTCGCTCTGCAGCTCTTCGGCAATACGATTGGCGACGGTCCGCGCCGCCAGGCGACGCGGCTGGGTATGGCCGATGAGTCCTTTCAGCCCGCGCCCCAGCTCCATGCAGATTTTGGGCAACTGGGTGGTTTTACCCGAACCGGTCTCCCCGGCGACGATCACCACCTGGTGGTCGCGCACCGCCTCGAGAATCTCTTGTTTTTTCTGGCTAACCGGCAGGTTTTCCGGATAGGTGATGGCCGGACGCGCCGCTTCGCGCAGCAGGACTTTACCGGCTGCCTGGCTTATCTCCAGCGCCATCTCCTGCAGAATGGCCTGTTGCGATTCAGGATTTTTAACCTTCTTCACGCCGTGTAGACGGCGGGCAAAGCGCGTTTTGTCGCGCAGCATCAGGCCGTCGAGCTGTTGATAAAGCTGGGGGAAGGTGATTTTTTGTTGTTCTGTCATAGCGTTATCGGGCAGAGCTCTGCCGGGAAAATCTCTTTTGAAGTATTGCCTTAGAGTACCACATCTGTGTCATTCGTGCCTTGTTCAAAAAATCTGAACATAGGATTCGATATATTGCGCTATCTCTGTGGCGCGATTGTGAATACAGTGTCAACAAGCACCAGGGCATTGACCCGTCAATCACATTAAAAAAAGGAAACACCCATGAGCAAAGTATTAGTTCTGAAATCCAGTATTCTGGCAGGGTACTCACAATCTGGTCAGCTTTCCGACTATTTTGTTGAACAATGGCAGGAAAAACACCCTGGCGATGAGATCACCGTGCGTGACCTGGCCGCCAATCCGATCCCGGTTCTGGATGGCGAACTGGTTGGCGCCCTGCGTCCGAGCGACGCGCCGCTGACTCCGCGTCAGCAGGAAGCGCTGGCCCTTTCCGACGAGCTGATCGCCGAACTGAAAGGCAACGATGTGATTGTTATCGCTGCGCCGATGTACAACTTCAACATCCCGACGCAGCTGAAAAACTATTTCGACCTGGTGGCTCGCGCCGGCGTCACCTTCCGCTACACCGAGAAAGGGCCGGAAGGTCTGGTAACCGGTAAACGCGCGGTCGTCGTTACCAGCCGCGGCGGTATCCATAAAGATACTCCGACCGACCTGGTCACCCCATACCTGTCCACCTTCCTCGGCTTCATCGGCATCACCGACGTGAACTTTGTGTTCGCCGAAGGTATCGCTTACGGCCCGGAAGTCGCGGCCAAAGCGCAGTCTGACGCGAAAGCGGCCATCGACAGCGTGGTTGCAGCCTAATATTTCCCTCCTCTCGCTTCCTGCGGGAGGAGAGTTTTACTTTTTCTCGTAGCGTAAATACCCCACCACGCCTCCGCCGCCATCCTTTGGATGATTCACGCCGTCGTTGACCTCCACGCAAGGGAAATCGAAAGGCGAAACGCCGTCAATGCAGGCCACATTCACCCCATACTGCTGTGGGTTTGATCGCCGTTGATGAAAGGTGTAGATCCCGCATACCGAGCAGAAAAAGTGCACGGCTTCCCCTGTATTAAAGCGATACTCTGTTAGCTTATCCCCTCCGCGTACCACCTCTATTCCTGAACGCGGCGAAGAGACCGCGACCGCCCCACGCATGCGACAATATGAGCAGTTACAGCGCCGAACGGTGTTGAAGCCGTCGCTGAGTTCCACGGTAAACGCCACCGCACCGCAGTGACAGTGAGCGGATAATTTCTCTGCCATAATTTTACCCCTCAGGTTGCGGCTTTTGGCCGCAGGTTTTCATCAAACGCCAGCCGCTTACGCCCTGCTTCGACTTCCCGTAATGGCTCCACCTGGTGCAGCGTCTGCTTACAGCGTTCCACCAGCGCCTGGTATTCACGGGTACCTTGTTTTTTCCACGCCAGCTCCTGTTCGCTCAGGGTGCGAATCGCTTTTGCCGGGCTGCCGATAATCAGATGGTTGGCGGGCATCTCGGCGTTGGCTTTGACAAAGGCCGAAGCGCCGACAATGCTGTTTTCGCCAATGACCGCCCCGTCGATAATCACCGCGCTCATGCCCACCAGCGCGTTGCGGCCAATCACGCAGCCGTGCAGAATAGCGCCGTGGCCGATATGGCCCTCCTCTTCCACCACCGTATCCTGACCGGGGAAGCCATGCATCACGCAGTTATCCTGAATATTGGCGCCGTCTTTGACCACGATGCGCCCGAAGTCGCCGCGCAGGCTGGCGTTGGGCCCAACATAGACCCCTTTGCCGAGGATCACGTCGCCAATCAACACCGCGGTCGGGTGAACGTAACTCTCCTCCGGCACCACCGGCGTCAGTCCATCAATCTGATATATCGGCATGCAACCTCCTTATGCGCCCGGCAAACCGCCAAAGCGCTGATAATAGAGCGGACCCGGCGCCGGGAGCTCGCCCACCGAGCTCTCACCTTTCTCGCTGACAAACGCCAGCGCGCCGGGACTCACGCGTTGATAAATATTGATACACAGCTGGCGGGCGGTTTGCCCTGCCCAATGCGCCGGCAGGAGCTCTTCCGGCAGCAGCGGGTCTTTGAGCACCACCCGGCGATAGAAATGGATAAGGAGCAGTTGGATCTGGAAACAGCGATCCGGCGTCAACTCTGACGGGTCGCAATCGCGCAGCAGCGGCAGTAGAGGTCGGAACAAGGCGATAAACGCCTCGTACATCTCATTTTGTTCGGTGAGATGCCAGCACTCCTCCACCCGGCTGCGCAGGGCCGCCCTGGAGAGCGCCAGCGGCGAATGGGCTTCAAAACAGATGACATTTTCGGCGACGCCCGCTTCGTGGAGCAGAGACTGGACGTCCGCCAGCTTTTGCGACGGCGAGGCCAGCAGGCTCGGCGCCAGCGCGCCAAACCCCTGCCACAGCAGCTGCTTTTTAACGTCGGCGAGCACATTTTTCTCCAGGCCTTCCGAAAGCAGCAACAGCCAGGTACCGTCCCATTCCGGGGCACTGGCGCGATAAATTTTATGCTCCGCGCGCCGGGTCAGGCGCAACCCTTTATCACTCAGGCGATAGAAGCTGCGCCGGCCGATGCGGACAACATCAAGCCACTCTTCTTTATTGAGGCGAAACAGCGCGGTGCGTACGAAGCGCTCGCCGAAGCCTAATCCTTCCAGCAGCGCCGCGACGCTGCCCAGCCACACTTCCCCACCGCGTTGTAGTAAGGCGTCGCCATACAGCGAGGCAATTAATGACGTGCCGCTGATGGGCATCGCCGTCACCGCTTGTTGAATAAAGGCGTCGAGTTTACTCATCTGATTCATTCTGTTGTTATATTTTTCCTTTATGAATCATAGCACAGGAAATTCCCGGCTTACGGCGTAAAGGCCTCAGCCGGGTTATCGGGGAGAGAATTAACCGCTGACCACCGCTTTACGCAGGTCGAATACCCGACAGGCTTTCCCTTCCGAGCGCGGAATGCTGCCGCAGTTGACGATAGTAATGTCGGTGGAGATCCCGACCATCGACTTAATGCGGTGACGCAACTGATGGCAAATCTGGCAGCGTTGTTCATGACTCAGCGCCAGCCCGCTCTCTTTCAGCTCAACGCGCACCGCCAGCGAATCCAGATGACCGCGGCGATTGACCTCTAACTGATAGTGCGGCGCCAGGTGTTCAAACTTGAGGATCTCCTCTTCCAGCTGCGAGGGGAAGACGTTAACCCCGCGGATAATCAGCATATCGTCGCTGCGTCCGCTGATGCGATCCATGCGGCGCATGGTCCGCGCGGTTCCCGGCAGCAGGCGCGTCAGATCGCGGGTACGATAGCGGATCACCGGCAGCGCTTCTTTGGTCAGGGTGGTAAACAGCAGCTCACCATGCTCGCCATCTTCCAGCGGCGTACCGTCGTCCGGGTTGACGATTTCCGGGAAGAAGTGGTCTTCCCAGATAGTCGGGCCGTCAACGGTTTCCAGACACTCCATCGCTACGCCCGGTCCCATGACTTCCGACAAACCGTAAATATCCAGGGCGGTGATCCCCAGCCGGCGCTCGATTTCCGCGCGCATCGCCAGCGTCCACGGCTCAGCGCCAAAGACGCCGACCCGCAATGAACAGCCGCGGGCATCGCCGCCCATCTGGCGCTCCAGCTCTTCAATCAGATTCAGACAGTAGGACGGCGTCACCATGATCATATCCGGCTGGAAATCGCGGATCAGCTGCGCCTGTTTTTCGGTCTGTCCGCCGGACATCGGGATCACCGTCGCGCCCAAACGTTCCGCGCCGTAGTGCGCGCCAAGGCCGCCGGTAAACAGGCCGTAGCCGTAGGCGACGTGAATTTTATCTTTTGCTGAACCACCGGCCGCGCGCAGCGAACGGGCGACAATATTGGCCCAGTTATCAATATCGTTTTGCGTATATCCCACCACCGTCGGTTTGCCGGTGGTGCCGGAAGAGGCGTGAATGCGCACCACCTGCTCCATCGGCACCGCGAAGGTATCGAAGGGATAGTTGTCGCGCAGATCCTGTTTGGTGGTGCAGGGGAATTTTTGCAGATCGTTTAATTCCCGAAAGTCGTCAGGGTGCACGCCAGCGGCGTCGAATTTGCGGCGATACATCGGCACATTTTCGTACGCATGCTTCAGCGTCCATTTCAGGCGCTGGGTTTGCAGGGCCTGCAGTTCGTCACGCGATGCGGTTTCAATCGGATCTAATTTTGTAGTAGTTATCATTGTAGGGTACTCGCAGGTAAATTAGCTCACACTCGCTCGAGGATCATGGCAATGCCCTGACCCACGCCAATACACATCGTACACAGCGCATAGCGCCCGCCCCGGCGTTGCAGCTCAAGGCTGGCGCTCAGCGCTAACCGCGCGCCGCTCATGCCCAGCGGATGGCCTAACGCGATGGCGCCGCCGTTGGGATTCACGTGCGCCGCATCGTCCGGCACGCCGAGCTGTCTGAGCACCCCCAGCGCCTGGGCGGCGAAGGCCTCATTCAGCTCAATCAGATCCATATCGTTAATATTGAGTCCCGCCCGCTCCAGCACTTTACGCACCGCCGGTACCGGCCCCAGTCCCATCAGGCGCGGTTCGACACCCGCCGTCGCCATCGCCACGATACGCGCCCGCGGCGTGAGCCCCTGGATAGCGGCCTGCTGTTCGCTGGCGATGATCAGCGCCGCGGCGCCATCGTTGACGCCGGAAGCATTGCCCGCAGTAATGACGCCGCCCTGGCGGAACGGCGCTTTCAGTTTCGCCAGCTGCTCAAGCGTGGTTTCCGGGCGCGGATGCTCGTCCTCGCGAACGTCGCTAACCGCCCCTTTCAGGCCGACAATCTGCCCCGGCACAATCTCCTGCGCCAGAATGCCGTCGCGCTGGGCCTGCGCCGTGCGCTGCTGGCTGCGCCAGGCGAAAGCGTCCTGATCGGCCCGGCTGATATTTAACAATTCAGCTACATTTTCGGCCGTTTCCGGCATGCTGTCAGTTCCGAAGTGTTGCGCCATGAGCGGGTTCACAAAACGCCAGCCAATCGTGGTATCAAAGAGTTCCGCCTGACGCTGGTACGGCGCGCTGGCTTTTCCCATCACGAAAGGCGCACGCGACATCGATTCCACGCCGCCGGCAATCAGCAGATCGGCAT
>OKFF01000053.1_pt1 | contig 19604 bp, 12 predicted proteins | sample 1611481 | NCBI WGS metagenome assembly OKFF01 (sample SAMN04436747, study PRJEB24849) | human gut metagenome | biome: human gut; feature: NICU; material: stool | host: Homo sapiens | place: USA: Saint Louis, MO | collected 2011-01-06
GCTTGTAGCTGAGGGTTTTGACCGGGTCCTGCATGATGCTGTCCCACGCCTGCACCGGGTCCGGGTGCTGAGCCAGCGCTTCGCGCCATAGGGCAATCAGCCGCTTGCGCGCCAGCGGATACTTCAGGCGGTTAGCGCTGTACAGGTACCAGGAGTAGCTGGCGCCGCGCGGACAACCGCGTGGTTCGTGGTTCGGCAGGTCCGGGCGGGTGCGCGGGTAGTCAGTCTGCTGCGTTTCCCAGGTCACCAGACCGTTTTTGACATAAATCTTCCAGCTGCATGAGCCGGTGCAGTTGACACCGTGAGTGGAACGCACAATTTTGTCATGCTGCCAACGTTGACGGTATCCATCCTCCCAGTCCCGGTTGGTGTTTAGAAGCTGGCCGTGCCCATCGGCAAAGGTTTCACCCTTCTGTTTGAAGTAGCGAAACCGGTCCAGGAATTTACTCATCGGGTTTCTCCTGATATGGAGCCTGACGGCTCTCTGATAAATCTACATTGCTGGATTTTCAGCGAAGGTAACGCTATGAAAGAGGGCGAGAATTGATAGCGATCAATCCGAACTGGCTTGTTACTGCGCAGCAAAACCTCGATTACCACCAAGGTGGTATAAGATGTTGTTTTTTAACTTGTTGTTTTTTAATGATTTTCACCTCAAAAAGCGGCGCCTCACCGGGATTTGTTAACAACGGAGGTATTAAGGGGTAGAGCCATTTCACTGGCAAGCCCACCTGTTCTGGCTCAGCGGTCGATGCGGAAAATATCCTCCGTTAGTATGTTGTAACTAATAAAGCGGTTAAAAAAGGCGCCTCCGTGGGGAGCGCGCCTTTTTATACGCCAACGTTACCGCGGCCGATTACTGACGCTTACGACCGTATACCGCCCAGGTGATCACCACGCAGGCAATATAGAACACGAGGAACACTTTCATCGCCCCGGCCGGCGAGCCGGTCAGATCCAGCGAGATACCGAACGCTTTCGGAATAAAGAAGCCGCCGATAGCGCCAATGGCGGAGATAAAGCCCAGCGCCGCCGCGGTATCGGTCGCCGCCTCGCGCATCGCCTGCGCTTCGCTGCCGCCCTGGGCCTTCACGCGGTCCATAGTCAGCTTACGGAAGATCACGGAGATCATCTGGAAGGTGGAGGCGCTCCCCAGCCCGGCGGTCAGGAACAGCACCATAAACACCGCGAAGAAGGCGATAAAGTTACCGCCCTGGCCGTTGGTCGGCAGGGTCAGGAACAGCAGCGCGCAGAAGACAGCCATCACCACAAAGTTGACCAGCGTTACGCGGGTCCCACCGAGGCGGTCGGAGATCGCCCCGCCCATCGAACGCGCCAGCGCGCCAATGAACGGGCCGAAGAAGGCGTAATGCAGGATCTGCACATCCGGGAACTGAGTTTTTGACAGCATCGCGAACCCGGCGGAAAAGCCGATAAAGGAGCCGAAGGTCGCGAGATAGAGCAGCGCCATAATCCACAGATGCAGGCGCTTAAGTACCGGCAACTGCTCGCTCAGCGACGCTTTCGAAGCCGACAGGTCGTTCATAAAGAACCACGCCGCCAGAGTGAAAATAATCAGGAAAGGTACCCAGATCCACGCGGCGTTTTCCAGATACAGCATCGAGCCGTCCGGTTGCTCGCTACCGTTACCGCCAAAAACGGCAAAGATAGAGATCGAGACCACCAGCGGCGCGACCAGCTGCATCACGCTGACGCCCATATTGCCAAGTCCGCCGTTAACGCCGAGCGCCCCGCCCTGCTTCGCTTTCGGGAAGAAGAAGCTGATGTTGGCCATACTGGAGGCAAAGTTGGCTCCGGCGAAGCCGCACAGCAGAGAGATAATCACGAAGATGCTAAACGGCGTAGAGGTATCCTGGACCGCGAAGCCCAGCCAGACGCACGGCACAATCATGATCCCGGTGCTGAACGCCGTCCAGCGACGGCCGCCGAACAGCGGCACCATAAAGGCGTAAGGCACGCGTAATAAGGCGCCTGACAGCGCCGGCAGCGCGGTCAGCATAAACAGCTGAACGGTTGTAAACTGAAAGCCTACTTTGTTGAGGTTAACGGCAACCGCGCTGAACAACATCCAAACGCAGAACGCCAGTAACAGACAGGGAACGGAGATCCATAAATTGCGGCTTGCCACACGATGGCCGCGCTGTTGCCAGAATTCAGGATCTTCAGGCCGCCAGTCGGTTATGACCGAGCGGTTAGCCTTCTCCGGGAGGGAAGATTGACTCATAGATACCTCTGATTATTCATATTTCCTGCCGCTACCTTAGGGGTTACCCGGGGCGGTAAGTTGATATAAATCAAAGGAAAAGCGCGAGCTAATTTGTGCAAAAATAAACCATGCCTCCAAGTGAGTAGAGAATGGCGGGGAAAAAAGTGTGGTTTTTCACGCTGCTGCCGGGTTGCGTATAATCCCCCCCCTAACATCGCCTACCACCGACAATTAAGGAGTAACTCTTTAGGGGTATGGGTATACTCCAGGGGATAGTCGAGAATAAGCGCCACTCCCGGAGACATGACCGGTCAGGAGCCACGCATTCCATGTTAAAACGTCTTTTTACCCCGCTGACGCTGGTCAATCAACTGGCGTTAATCGTGCTGCTCGCCACGATTATTGGCGTCGCCGGCATGGCGATCTCCGCGCGCCTGGTGAACGGCGTGCAGGGCAGCGCGCACGCCATTAACAAGGCCGGTTCATTGCGTATGCAAAGCTACCGGCTGCTGGCGGCGATCCCGCTGAATGAAAACGATCAAAAACTGGTGGCGGACATGACCGCCACCGTCTTCAGCCCGGAGCTGCAAAATTCCGCCCGCCGCGACGGCCAGGAAATCCAGCTTAAAGCCCTGCAGCAGTACTGGCAGCTGGCGCTGGCCCCCGGGATGCAGCGCGCAGTCAATCAGGCGGAAGTGGCCCAGGATGTCGCCGACTTTGTCGATCGTATCGACCAGTTGGTCACCGCATTCGACCACACCACCGAGCAGCGTATCGAACGGGTGGTCTGGATCCATCGCATCCTCGCCATTGGTATGGCGCTGCTGCTGATCTTCACTATCATCTGGTTACGCGCCCGCCTGCTGCGGCCGTGGAAACAGCTGCTGAGCATGGCGCGCGCGGTGAGCCAGCGTGATTTCACCCAGCGGGCGCACATCAGCGGACGCAATGAAATGGCGACCCTGGGCATGGCGCTGAATAACATGTCGGAAGAGCTGGCGGAAAGCTACGCCGTGCTCGAGCGGCGGGTGCAGGAGAAGACTGCCGGACTGGAGCAGAAGAACGAGATCCTCGCTTTCTTATGGCAGGCCAACCGCCGGCTGCACTCCAGCGCCCCGCTCTGCGAACGTATTTCGCCGGTACTGAATGGCCTGCAGGGTCTGACGCTGCTGCGCGATATCGAGGTAAGGGTTTACGACCTGGAAGACGAAGATAATCACCAGGAGTTTACCTGCCACTCGGATGATGACTGTGATGATAAAGGCTGCTACCTCTGTCCACGCAATCTGCCGCCGCTGCCGGATGGCGGAACAACGCTGAAGTGGCGGCTGTCAGATGCGCATAGTCAGTACGGCATCCTGCTGGCGACGCTGCCGGTTGGCCGCCATCTCAGCCACGATCAGCAGCAGCTGGTGGATACCCTGGTGGAACAGCTGACCAGCACCCTGGCTCTGGACCGCCATCTGGAGAAGCAGCAGCAGCTGATCGTCATGGAAGAACGGGCCACTATCGCCCGCGAGCTGCACGACTCCATCGCCCAGTCGCTATCCTGTATGAAGATGCAGGTTAGCTGTCTGCAGATGCAAGGCGACGCCTTGCCGACGGAGAGCCGCCAGCTGCTGGGGCAGATCCGTAACGAACTGAATACCTCGTGGGCCCAGCTGCGGGAGCTGTTAACCACCTTCCGCCTGCAGTTGACCGAGCCGGGGCTGCGCCCGGCGCTGGAGTCCAGCTGTCAGGAGTACAGCGCCCACTTCGGCTTTACGGTGCAGCTTGATTACCAGCTCCCGCCGCGCTTTGTGCCCTCGCATCAGGCGATCCACCTGCTGCAGATCGCTCGCGAAGCGTTGAGCAACGCTCTGAAGCATGCCAGCGCGACCGAAGTGACCGTGACGGTGTCACAACGCGATAATCAGGTTCGTCTGGTGGTAGCGGATAACGGCCGCGGCGTACCGGACCACGCCGAACGGAGTAACCATTACGGTTTAATTATTATGCGGGATCGCGCCCAGAGCTTGCGCGGTGACTGTCAGGTACGACGCCGGGAAACCGGTGGAACCGAAGTGATCGTCACGTTTATCCCGGAAAAAACGTTTTCCATCCAATAAGGAGACCCTCATGAGTCAACAGGAACGGGCAACTATCCTTCTCATTGACGACCATCCGATGCTGCGCACCGGCGTGAAACAGTTGATCAGCATGGCGCCGGACATCCAGGTGATTGGCGAGGCCAGCAATGGCGCGCAAGGTATCGAGCTGGCCGAGTCGCTGGATCCTGACCTGATCCTGCTGGACCTTAATATGCCGGGCATGAACGGTCTGGAGACGCTGGATAAGCTGCGTGAGAAATCCCTTTCTGGCCGGGTAGTGGTCTTCAGCGTCTCCAACCATGAAGAGGACGTTGTCACCGCCCTGAAGCGCGGCGCCGATGGCTATTTGTTGAAGGACATGGAACCGGAAGATCTGCTGAAAGCGCTGCAGCAGGCGGCCGCTGGAGAGATGGTTTTAAGCGAAGCGTTAACGCCGGTGCTGGCCGCCAGCCTGCGCGCCAACCGCGCCACCTCCGATCGGGACATCAGCCAGCTGACCCCGCGCGAGCGCGACATTCTCAAGCTGATAGCTCAGGGACTGCCGAACAAAATGATCGCCCGTCGCCTGGATATCACCGAAAGCACCGTCAAAGTACACGTGAAGCACATGCTGAAGAAAATGAAGCTCAAATCCCGCGTGGAAGCGGCGGTATGGGTCCACCAGGAGCGAATCTTCTACGGCGAGTCCGTCCAGGAGACGCCTGGCGTGGTAAACTTGACGAGCGGCTCGGTCAACGCCAGGGCGATCTCATTGGAGGAGACGCGCTGCCCCTGTTTATCCTCCACCACCACCGACAGGCGCCAGCGGTTCGCGGCGCCCGGTTCACTGTTCCACACCGGCATAATGATGCTCCAGCCATCGGGGCTGCTGGCATCTACCGGCGGCGTCAGGCTGAGGGCCTGGGTGTCTCCCTGCCAGTGCAGCGCCTTGATGCCATGCAGACTATGGATCTGCAGCTTCAACTGCACCGTCTCCCCGGACTGCAGATCCCAGGGCGGCGTGGCCAGATAGACCGTCAGATTTTTGCGCTGACGATACTCCACCACCGGCAGATTATCCCGCTCCGGACTATCGAAGCGGCTCCCGCGCAGCGAGTTGCTGATCGCCACCTCGTCTGCCGCAAGCTGCTGCTTAAGGGGTACGCCAAAGCGGTAGTTTAGCTTCAGGCCCACATTGTTCTGGCTGACGCCATTTTCCCCCTGCTTATGCTTAGCGGTCACCGTGACCAGCGGGACCGGGGTGTAATTGAGCCCAACGGAGACGGCCACCGGATTATGGTAGCCGGTGCCGGAGTGAAACAGATCGACGCTATCGCCGAAATACTGTTCGACGCTGACGCTGGTGTTGATGTGCTGGTAGAACGGCAGCCGCGCCTGGGCGGTGACGTCATACCCTGCGGCCATCCGCTGCTCCTGAGTCTGATTATCGCGTAGCTGCCAGTCGCCAAGCGGATGGTAATAGTTTGCCGACAGGCGGAGATATTCTCCCCACGCTTCGGCGCCAACGCTGCCGCGCGCCAGGCTTTCGCTCAGCACTTTATCGTAAAACGAGTTATAGCCCAGCAGCCAACCGCCGACCCGCCAACGCTGGCCAAGCCCGATGTTGCCCACCAGATCGTGCTCGCGCCGGGTCACCGAGTACTGGTTCCACGTCAGATAACGGTCGTTATCCTGCAACGGCACGAACCAGCTCCCTTTACTGCCGGTGAATTTCCCCTCTTTATCGACCAGCAGGTCGACATTGGCGTTGCCCCACGGCGAGAGCCAACTCTCCAGCTGATGACTCACTTCATTGCCGATTTTACTGATGGCAAACAGCTGCGCCTGTTCACCCGCCGTCAGACCATTGTCGCTCATGCTGGCCTCGCCAAACTTCTTCGCCACTTCGGCAAAGTGCCGGGCGTCGTCATCAACCTGGGGAGCAATCCCCATATCGGGCAGCGGATCTTGCGCTTGCGCAGGGCGGGTGGTGTCGCTGGCGGTCAGCGCCCAGACGGGAACGCCCGGCAACAGCAGGAGAAAGGTCAACGTTGGCAACAAACGGAACGACACAGGCATTAACAGAGTTTGCGCAAGCTCACAAAAATGGATAGAAGTGTTAGTTTATCGTTTTTTCCCTGCTCCCGCAGCCCTGTGGGCAATTCCAGGAATAAGCTGAAACCGGTTGGGTAAGGTGCCGCCCAACCGGAGGCGTCGCCGCGCGCCACCGTTACGCCCGGGTTCGCTGCGCCGCCAGCAGCGCGTTGAGCTCCGGCACGCAAGAGCCGCAGTTGGTCCCGCATTTCAGCTTCCCACCCAGCGCCCCGACGCTGGCGCAGCCGCTGGCGATGGCCTCGTTAATTGACCATTCCCCCACCCCACACCAGCTGCAGACGATCCGCCCCCGCGGCGCGACGGCGGCGCCCGGTCGGCCGCTAAGCAAGGCATGTCGTTGGACAGCATCGGACTGCGGCGCGGCAAAGGCAGCGCTTATCCATGCGCAATCCACCGCCGGCTCGCGCGCATCGCTCCACCAGCCGAGCATCAGCCTTCCCTGATGCCAGGCCAGCAGGTTCCACACCGCGCCGCCGTCAGCCACCTGTAACTGCCAGCCGCGCCGGGCGCACCACGCGCTGAGCCACTGTCGGGCAGATGCCTCCCCGGCCAGCGAGTAGTGCAGCACGCCTGGCGTCGCCCGCCGCCGCCAGTGCCAGGCCGCAGGAAATGGTAGCGGTTCGCGGCAAAAAAGCTCGCTGTGCCAGGCCGGTTGCCAGGCGGCGATCGCCACCGCCGCCTGTTTACTTTCCGGCTGGCCGGAATACGGGTCCTTGACGGCGGCCAGCAGGTTATTCACCCGCCCCTGACGGGCAAACTGGTTGTTCCAGTGCATCGGCACAAACAGCGACCCGGGGCGCTGCCCTTCGCTGATCGCCCCTTTCGCCACCATCACCCCATGCCGCGACCAGATCCGCGCCAGCCCGTCAGCGGGAAGCTGATAGCGAACGGCATCCTGCGGCGCCACCTCCACCATTGGCTCCGCGATATGCTGCATCAGCCGCGGCACTGCGCCGGTACGGGTCATGGTGTGCCACTGATCGCGGATCCGCCCGCTGTTGAGGATCAGCGGATAAAAGGCATCGGTTGTCGCCCGGGTCGGTTGAGGCGTCACCGGCACCATCCGCAGCCTGCCATCGCCATGCCAGCCGCGCGTGATATCCCAGGCGGCCTCGCTGCGGCTGACCGGCCAGCGCACCGGCGGCATGGCGTCCCACGCCTCACGGCTGAGATCAGCCAGCGCGCCGATATCAAACGCCCGCTGGCCGTCGTTTTCGAAACCGGACAGCGCCGCATGCTCGCGGAAGACGTCATGCGGATGCTGCCAGGCAAACGCCTCGCGATACCCCAGCGCCTGGCCCACTCTGGCGATGATCCACCAGTCCGCTTTCGCCTCCCCCGGCGGCGGCAGAAAGCTGCGCTGACGGGATATCCGCCGCTCCGAGTTGGTGACCGTGCCATTCTTCTCGCCCCAGGCCAGCGCTGGAAAGCGGATGTGGGCGAAACGTCCGGTATCGGTCTGGGCGGCGACATCTGAGACGATCACCAGCGGACAGGCGGCCAGCGCCTGGCTCACCGCGTGGCTGTCAGGGAGCGACACCACCGGGTTGGTACCCATGATCCAGACCGCTTTGACCTCGCCGCGGCCAATGGCGGCAAACAGCTCCACCGCGGTCAGCCCGGGGGTCTGCGCCAGCCGTTCCGTCCCCCAGAAGCGGGCCAGCCGCTGCAGATCGTCTGGCACAAAATCCATGTGCGCCGCCAGCATCGTCGCCAGCCCGCCGACTTCGCGGCCGCCCATGGCGTTGGGTTGACCGGTCAGCGAAAAGGGGCCGCAGCCGCGGCGGCCATACTTCCCGCTGGCCAGATGGACGTTGATGATGGCGTTACATTTGTCGCTGCCGCTGGCGGATTGATTGATTCCCATGGTGTAGAGGGTGATCGCCCGCGGGGCGGCGATGAACTCGCGATAGAATCCCGCCACCTCATCGGCAGGCAGACCGCAAAAGGCCGCCACCCTCGCCACGTCCCAGCCGCGGGCGGCGGCCAGCGCCTGCGGGCCGTCGCGAAAGCCATCGACGCAGGCTCCTGCCTCAGCCAGGGCGTTAAGCAGCCCCGCAAACAACCCGCCGTCGCTTCCTGGGGCCAGCGCCAGATGGCGATCGGCGATCTCGCAGGTAGCGGTGCGTCGGGGGTCGATCGCCACGATCCGCAATCGGGGATTATCCCGCTTCGCCTGCGCCAGCCGCTGGAACAGCACCGGATGCGCCCAGGCGGCGTTCGAGCCGACCAGCACCACCAGATCGCTGTTTTCCACATCATCGTAGCTGCAGGGCACCACGTCGGCGCCAAAGGCCCGCTTGTAGCCAGTGACCGCTGACGACATGCACAGCCGTGAATTGGTATCGATGTTCGCCGCGCCGATAAACCCTTTCATCAGCTTATTGGCGGCATAGTAATCCTCCGTTAACAGCTGGCCGGAGGCGTAAAAGGCCACCGCTTGCGGTCCGTGCTGGTCGATGATCTGTCTCAGGCGCGCAGCGGTTTCCGCCAGCGCCTGAGGCCAGGCTACCTGCTGGCCGTCGACCTCCGGCGTCAGCAGCCGCCCCGCCAGGCCCGTGGTCTCCCCTAAGGCGGCCCCTTTGACGCACAGACGGCCGAGGTTCGCCGGGTGCTGATCGTCGCCGCGCACGCTCACCTGCCCCGCGTCGTCCACGCTCGCCAGCACCCCGCAGCCTACGCCGCAGTAGGGGCAGGTCGTTCGGATGGTCTTCATCAGGAGGCCTCCGCGCGGGCCAGCAGCTGCTGGTTGCCCACCCACACTTTGCCGTTTTCCACTTTCACCGGCCAGGCGCGTACCGCCTGTTCGTCGCCGTCGCACGGCCAGCCGTCGCGCAGGCGTATCCGCTGTTTGTACAGCGGGGAGATCACCACCGGCTCGCCGCCGACGTCCCCTAACAGCCCACGCGACAGCACGTTGGCCGCGCTGCCCGGCTCGCGGTTGTCGAGGGCGTAGACCCGCTCGCCGAAGCGGAACAGGGCAATCTGCCGCTCCCCTAAGCGGGCGCCGATCCCCGCCTGCGCCGGAATGGCGTCAAGGTCGCATACCGCCTGCCACGGTCGGGATGGGAGTTCGCCTTCGGGCAACGTCTCAGTCAGCAGCGGCTGCGGCTGACCGCGCAGATCGCGGCGCTGCACAGCCTCGTCGGGCTGGTCGCTATTAACGAAGGAGCGGAACAGCGCCAGACGCTGCGGATCGTTGAGGGTGGTCTGCCACTCGCACTGGTAGCTGTCGACGATCCGGGCCATCTCCTGCTCCAGCTCCTCGCCAATGCCAAGACTATCCTCCAGCACCACCTGCCGCAGATAGGTGACGCCGCCCTCCAGGTTATCCATCCAGGTGCTGGTTCGCTTCAGGCGATCGGCGGTACGGATATAGAACATCAGCAGACGATCGATGCTGCGGATCAGCGTCGCTTCGTCGAGATCGCTGGCAAACAGGTCGGCGTGACGCGGTTTCATCCCGCCGTTGCCGCAGACGTACAGATTCCAGCCTTTGTCGGTGGCAATCACCCCGATATCTTTCCCCTGGGCTTCAGCGCATTCGCGGGTGCAGCCGGAGACCGCCATCTTGATTTTGTGCGGGGCGCGTAGCCCTTTATAGCGATGCTCGAGCCGTACCGCGAGCCCGGTGGAGTCCTGCACGCCGTAGCGACACCAGGTTGAGCCGACGCAGGATTTCACCGTGCGCAGCGACTTGCCGTAGGCGTGGCCGGTTTCAAACCCGGCGTCGGCCAGCTCGCGCCAGATAGCCGGCAGCTGTTCCAGCCGCGCGCCAAACAGGTCGATGCGCTGGCCGCCGGTCACTTTGCTGTAGAGCTGGTAACGTTTGGCGATCTGCCCGATGGCGATCAGTCCGTCCGGCGTCACTTCCCCTGCCGCCATCCGCGGCACCACCGAATAGCTCCCGTCCTTCTGGATATTGGCGAAATAGCGGTCGTTGGTATCCTGCAGCGGCAGGTGCGCCGGCTTCAGCAGGTACTCGTTCCAGCAGGAGGCCAGCACCGAGGCCACCAGCGGTTTGCAGACATCGCAGCCGTGCCCCTGGCCGTAGCGGCTAATCAACTGCTCGAAGGTATGGATATGGTTAACCCGCACCAGGTGGTAGATCTCCTGGCGCGACCACGGGAAATGTTCGCAGACGTCTTTTTTCACTTCGACGCCCTGCTCCGCCAGCTGATACTCTATCACCTGTTTCACCAGCGCGCTGCAGCCGCCGCAGCCGGTAGCCGCTCTGGTGCAGCTTTTTATCGCCGACATATCCCCCGCCCCATTGTTCACCGCCTGGCAGATATCGCCTTTGCTGACGTTATGGCAGGAGCAGATCGGCGCGCTGTCCGGCAGCGCCGCGACGCCGAGCGCCTTCGGCGCGGCTCCCTCCAGCGCGGGCAGGATCAGACTCTCCGGACGCGGCGGCAGCGCCATGCCGTTCAGCATCATCTGCAGCAGCGTGGCATAGTCGCTGGCGTCCCCCACCAGCACGCCGCCAAGCAGGGCTTTGCCGTCCTGACTGACGACGATTTTTTTGTAAATCTGTTGCGGACCGTCGGTCCATTGATAGCTCTGACAGCCCGGCGTGCGCCCCTGCGCATCGCCAAACGAGGCCACGTCGACCCCCAGCAGCTTCAGTTTGGTGCTCATGTCGGCGCCGCTAAAGCAGGCGTCCTCTCCTGCGAGAGTGGCCGCGGCGATGCGCGCCATCTGATAGCCCGGCGCCACCAGACCGTAAATTTTATTGTCCCACAGGGCACATTCGCCTATCGCCAGCACGTCCGGGTCAGAGGTGCGGCACTGGCCGTCGATGTGAATTCCCCCGCGTTCGCCCACCTGCAGCGCGCAGTCGCGGGCCAGCGCGTCCTGCGGGCGGATCCCCGCCGAGAAGACCACCATGTCGGTCCGCAACGCGCCGCCGTCGGCAAAGTTCAGCCGCAGGCCGTCGGCCTCGCGCACGATGGCGGTGGTCGCTTTGCTGGTATGCACCCCCACGCCGAGGGCGACGATCTTCTCCCGGAGCATCGCCGCCCCGCCGTTATCCAGCTGGACGGCCATCAGGTTCGGGGCAAACTCCACCACCTGCGTCTCCAGCCCCAGCTGTTTCAGGGCGTTGGCCGCCTCCAGCCCGAGCAGCCCGCCGCCGATAACCACCCCGCTCTTCGCCGCGGCGGCATGGGCGGCGATACGGTCGAGATCGTCAAGAGTGCGGTAGACAAAGCACCCCGCGAGATCGTTACCGGGGATTGGCGGAACAAAGGGATACGAGCCGGTCGCCAGCACCAGTTTATCCCAGTGGATTTCATGCCCCTCGGCGTCCCGTACCAGCCGTGCTTCGCGGTCGATGGTCGCCACCGCCTCGCCGAGGCGGAGTTCAATACCGTGTTCAATAAAGAAGTCCCCGGCCGCCAGCGACAGCGACTCGGCGCTGCGTCCGGCAAAATACTCGGAGAGATGTACCCGGTCGTAGGCGGGGTAACGCTCTTCGCCAAACACCACGATTCGATATTGCTGATGCAGATTGCGGCTCACGCATTGTTCGAGAAAATGGTGGCCGACCATGCCATGTCCCACCAGCACTAATACAGGTTTCGTCATCGTCATTATTCCTGCAGCCTGCGGCTGCGTTGAAGAGGGGTCAAAAAGCCAGTCCACGGTGGCAGGCTCATCGCTTTCCAGGCGCGCGGTGAGCGCGGCGGCGGCGGTGCAGTCGCCCATCAGCAGCACGCCGCGCAGGCGGCCATCGCGCAGCAGCAGGCGGCGATAGTGGCGGTCGATGGGGTCCCAGCTGGTATAAATGTCATCCTGTTCGCCGGCCTGCTGCTCGCCAGCGCTAAAGAGTTCAATGCCGGTGACCTTCAGGCGGGTCCCGGCGTCCTGCCAGACAAAGCCCTCGCCGGGGGCGCCGCACAGGCGATCCGCCAGCACCTCGGCCTGACGCAGGCAGGGAGCCACCAGCCCCCAGGTCTGGCCGTCAATTTCGCAACATTCGCCGATGGCGCTGATCCCCGGCAGCGAGGAGGCCATCTGACGGTCGACCACGATCCCCCGCTGGCACAGCACGCCGGACTGCGCCGCCAGACGGCTGTCGGGCTGCACGCCGGTAGCCAGCACCACTCTGGCGGCGCGGAATACGCGCCCGTCCGCCAGCCGCACGCCATCGGCGTCGATGGCGGCGATGCGGCACTCCAGCACGCAGCGAATGCCGCGCGCTTCAAGCTGCTGCCTGAGCTCATCGGCGGCAAAAGCGTCGGTCAGCGGCGCCATTAATCCGCTGCCGCGATGCAGAAGAGTGACCTCTCCGCCGTGACGACGCAGCGCCGCCGCCGCTTCCACCCCCAGCACGCCACCGCCAATCACCACCGCCGGGCCGGGTATCGCCAGAATACGTTCCACGTCCGCCAGAGTGCGGAAGGGCATAACCTGCGGACGATCAATGCCCTGCAGCGGCGGGATAAAGGGCCGCGAACCGGTGGCGAACACCAGCTCATCCCACGGCAGCCAGGTTTCCGCGATGCGCAGCCGCCGTTGCTGAATATCGACTTCATCGACCGCCTCGCCAGACCGCAGGCACACCCCGTGCCGGGTGTACCACTCCGCCGGCAGCAACGGGATCTGCGCCGCCGTTTTTTCACCTGCCAGCAGCGGCGAGAGCTGAATGCGGTTATAGGCCGGGTGCGGCTCGTCGCCAACGACGGTAATGGCAAACCGCGCGGGGTCGCGCTCAACCAGCCGCTGCACCAGCCGGGTGGCCGCCATGCCGTTACCGATCACCACAAGTCGCCGCGTCATGACCGCCTCCTTACGCCGCTTTCGGCTGTTTTTCATACAGGAAATGGAGGATCTGCTGGCGCAGATGGTGATACCGGCTGTCGTCCGCCAGCTGAACGCGGTGGCGCGGACGCGGCAGATCGACCGCGAGGATCTCGCCGACCGTCGCCGCCGGACCGTTGGTCATCATCAGTACCCGATCCGAGAGCAGCACCGCTTCATCAACGTCGTGGGTGATCATGACGATGGTGGTATTGAGCTCCTGCTGGATATGCATCACCGTGTCCTGGAGGTGGGCGCGGGTCAGCGCATCCAGGGCGCCGAAGGGCTCATCAAGCAGCAGCACTTTCGGCTTCATCGCCAGCGCCCGGGCGATACCCACCCGCTGCTTCATGCCGCCGGAGATCTCCCCGGGACGTTTGTGCAGCGCATGACCCATCTGTACGCGCGCCAGGTTGTGTTCGATCCACTCCCGGCGCTCACTCTTGCTCATGGTGCGACGGAACACCTGATCCACCGCCAGCGCCACATTGTCGAAACAGCTCAGCCACGGCAGCAGCGAGTGGTTCTGGAAAACCACCGCCCGCTCCGGCCCGGGACCGGCGATTTCCCGGTTATCACACAGTAGTCCGCCCTCGGTAGGGGTGGTGATCCCGGCGACCAGGTTCAGCAGGGTCGATTTTCCGCAACCCGAGTGGCCGATCAGGCTAATGGTCTCCCCTTCGACGATATCGAAGGAGACATTCTGCAGCGCCAGGAACTCGCCGCTGGCGGTGTTGAAGCGTTGGCTGACGGCCTGCACCTGAATTAATGGTTTCATGTTGGCTCCTTATTTTTCCTGCCAGCTAAAGCGGCGAGCGAGCAGCATCAGGCCCTGCTCCAGCAGCAGGCCGACGACGCCGATAATGACGATGGCGATGATGATGTTTTCCACATTGAGGTTGTTCCACTCGTTCCAGATCCAGAAGCCGATCCCCAGCCCGCCGGTAAGCATTTCCGCCGCCACGATCACCAGCCAGGCGATGCCGATGGAGAGGCGCACGCCGGTAAGCACCGCCGGCAGCACCGCCGGAAAGAGGATTTTGCGCATCACCGTCCACTCCGAGAGCTGGAGGACGCGGGCGACGTTGAGATAGTCCTGCGGGATCCGCCGCACACCCTCCGCGGTGTTGATCACCATCGGCCAGATGGAGCAGATAAAAATGGTCCAGCTGGAAGCCGGCTCCGCCTTCTGGAACAGCAGCAGGCCAATAGGCAGCCAGGCCAGCGGGCTGACCGGGCGCAGCAGAGCACTCAGCGGTTTAAACATGCGGGCGAAGAACAGCGAACGGCCGATCAAAAACCCCAGCGGAATGCCCGCCAGCGCCGCCAGGCCGAAGCCCACCGCCACGCGCTGCAGGGAGGCCAGCACGTTCCAGCCGATGCCCATGTCATTGGGCCCGTCCTGATAGAACGGATCGGCAAACAGGGTCAGCGCCGAGTCCAGCGTGCTCAGCGGCGTGGGAAAGCCTTTGCTATGCATCGCCGCCAGCTGCCAGGCCAGCAGCAGCACTCCCAGCCCCAACAGCGGGGGCAGCAGGCGCTGGGTGAGCTCACGCAGCCAGCGCGTGACGGTCGGCGTGGTGCGCCGGACCTGCACCGGCGGCAGGATAATCACTTCGCCAGGCGCGTTGTCCACGCTGACGACCGGTTGCTTACGTTGTGCCTGCTTCATCTCATGCCCCCTTACGTTGAATAGAGAAATGGCGGGCGTAGCCTTCCGGGTCGGACCCGTTCCAGACCGTCCCGTCCATTAGTGTGCTGCTGCGCATCCTGGCTGCCGGCGCGCTGATCCCTCCTACCGCCTGGGCGGCAGCCTGCCAGACATCGATGCGGTTAATGCGCGACGCCACCGCGAGGTAATCCGGAGCCTGCTTCAGCAACCCCCAGCGGCGGAACTGGGTGAGGAACCACATCCCGTCCGACAGCCACGGGAAACTCACCTCGCCCCCGGCCCAGAAGCGCATCGGATGGGCATCCTGCCAGCGGCGGCCAAGGCCGTTGTCATACTCTCCAAGCATCCGGCCGGTGAGGTATTGCTCCTTGGTATTGAGCCAGCCGCGTCTGGCGAGCAGGCGGGCCGTCTCCCGGGTGTTCTCCGGCGAGGCGGCGATCCAGCGCTGCGCCTCCATCAGGGCCGCCACCAGCGCGCGGGCGGTGTTCGGGTTGCGTTCCACCCAGTCGCGACGGGTGCCCAGCACCTTTTCCGGATGCTCGGGCCAGATATCCTGGGAAGTGGCCGCGGTGAAGCCGATACGGTCGTTAATGGCGCGGGCGTTCCATGGCTCGCCGACGCAAAAGCCGCTCATATTGCCGATGCGCATGTTCATCACCATCTGCGGCGGCGGCACCACGACGGTGCGCACATCGTTGAAGGGATCGATGCCGGCGCTCGCCAGCCAGTAGTAAAGCCACATGGCATGGGTGCCGGTAGGAAAGGTATGGGCGAAGGTGTAACTGCCCGGCGCGCTGCGGTCGATCAGCCGCTTCAGCCCGCCGAGGTCGGTCACCCCTTTCTCCTGCAGCTCGCTGGAGAGGGTAATCGCCTGGCCATTGCGGTTGAGGGTCATCAAATTGGCCATCGCCTGCGGCTTGCTGGCGATCCCCAGTTCGAGGCCGTACAGCAGGCCATAGAGAATATGCGCCGCGTCGAGCTCGCCGGCCACCAGCTTGTCGCGCACCGCCGCCCAGCTGGCTTCCTTACTCGCCACCAGGGTGATGCCATATTTTTGGTCAAACCCCTTCGCCGCGGCGATGGCCAGCGGCGCGCAATCGGTCAGCGGAATAAATCATACCAGCACGCGGGTTTGCTCCGGTTTGTCCGAGCCGCCGGCCCAGGCGGCCTGCATCACGCCCGGCAGCAGCATCGCGCCGCCCAGCGCGGCCCCTGCCTGCAGCAAGCGCCGCCGGGAAATTGAAAATTTGTCGCCCATATCCGCTCCACCATGCGCAAAAAAAAAGCGCCCGACAGTGCATACGCACTGCAGGACGCCTTTATCCACGGACACCCGAACCGCCATTGGTTCGTTGCCCGGACTTTTATTCACTTAATAAGTAATGCAAACGGGATGCCAGCTTTGGCAATAGCGCGCTGGCGGGCTTTTTCCCAACGCTGGCCGGTTTTTCACCTAAAAGTGCACCGCCGGCAGGCAAAGAATGCCCATCGATTGTGCATCTACTCCTTTGGTGTTAGCGGCCAAATCGCCTTCACCATCAGCAGCGCGCGGGCTATCTCAACCATGCGCTGATTTTTGTCCATGGCCATCTTGCGCAGCGTCTGCCAGGCCTGCTCCTCCTGCATTCCCTGGTGCGTCATCAGCAGACTTTTCGCTTTTTCGATCAGCTTGCGCTCTTCGAGCGCGTCTTTCAGCGAGGCCAGCTGGCTGGAGAGCTGCTGCAGCTCATAGGCCTGCTGGCGCACCAGCGGCAGTAGCTGTTTATCGAGCCGTGGCATCACGCTATCGTCTTCCTCTCCGGCCTGCCAGCCAGGCGCGTCGTCTGCTAACAGCGCGTAGGTGGCATCCAGCAGATCGTCGATCAGTTGCTCTTCCACTTCGCGCAATTGCTCAAGCCGTTGGGTTTGCAGGCCAAACCAGCGCAGCGCCGTTTCCCCGCCGTCGGCAGCCGGCTGGCGGGTACAGGCGATCCGCCGCAGCTGTTCAATATCCAGACCGGCGTGGCACTGGGTTCTGAACAACTGGACGGTCGCCGGGCTGCCCAGCGCCTGAAAGCTGTCGAAGCAGGGCTGCTGACCGTCAATACGGTCCACCAGCTGCTGGCGCAGGCTGTCGCTGAACTCGCCGCGGGTAAAGCCCAATGCTCCCAGCGCGCGCTCCTGGCCCACCAGCTCTTTTCCCTGCATAAAGCTGTACAGGGCGACCATCCGACCAGCCACCGGCGGATCGTCAATGCTGTCATTGAGCTGCGGGGCGATGTTCAGCAGATGGCGGATGACGCGGCTGAACTGCTCCGTCGCGGCTTCAGCAGCAATTTGCCGGCGGCCGATCTGCGCGCGTAGCGCCGGGAGCTGCGCCAGCTCGTCAACCGCTCTGGCGATACGCCAGCACAGCGCGCTGCCGGCTACCGCGCGCGCCCGTTCGAGGCTGGCATAAAACAGGGCTAGCCGCTCGTCAACCAGCGCCCCTCCCGCCCGACACTCCGCTGTATACAGCAAGCCGCCCGAGCAAAGATAGATATTTGACGCCCCGCGCTCACACTGCAGCATATGCACCAGCGCGCTGAGCTGGCTGGCCAGTTCCCCCAGTTGGCTAAGCTGCTGAAGCTGTTGTTTTTGCAGGCGACGCGCCAGCTGCAGCCAGGCCGTCGCATCGTGCGCATGACCAGTCGTATTATTCATACCCCTCCTCCGGGTTAAAGCTTTATACTGCCTAAAGCAATAACCGTGCCTTTAAGAAGGAGTTTGTATGCAACGTATTGTGATCATCGCCAACGGCGCCGCCTACGGCAGCGAATCCCTGTTCAACAGCCTGCGCCTGGCCATTGCCCTGCGCGAGCAGCAGTCCGACCTCGATCTCAAGCTGTTTCTGATGTCCGACGCCGTCACCGCCGGGCTGCGGGGGCAGAAGCCGGCAGAAGGGTATAATGTGCAGCAGATGCTGGAGATCCTCACCGCCCAGCAGGTTCCCGTGAAGCTGTGTAAAACCTGCGCGGACGGCCGCGGGGTCAGCGCACTGCCGCTGGTTGACGGCGTGGAGGTTGGCACTCTCGTTGAGCTGGCCCAGTGGACCCTGGCGGCAGATAAAGTGCTGACCTTCTGAATCTGGGGCGCCAAACGGCAGGAAATATCAGGTTTCGCCGCCTGCAGAGGTAAAAAAAACGTTAGCTGAATGCTTTCAGGAACAACGTCATTTTTGTTTAATCTTTATCCCTTTTTTTGATCAAAATCAGCATCCCGACCCGCGCCGTTTGGTGTGATGCACAGAGCAAAGTGTGAACAATATCACGCGAGGACTGGGTGGGCAGGATGCTGTAGCGGGACAGAAACGGGGTATAAAATGGCGATGGTTAAAGCAAGTTTGACGTTATTTGGTGGTGACACGCTGGTGGTGCGGTGCTCAGAGCGCTGCCATATTCATCTGATGAGCGCGAAGGTCCCGGGCGACAGTCATGCGGATATTCTGAGCGTGCAGGATCGGGACAGCGCCTATCTGACGGTGCCCTACAGCGGCACCTGGAACGTGCTTATCGACAGTCACAGCCAGTCGCTGGAGCACTCCATCAGCTACGTGCCGGCCTGACCGTCACTGCCAGAACACACGCCCGGTCATGCCGGGCGTGGGATTCATGACAAACCTCATGCAATCATTGTACTTGCAGATTGCACCAGAAAAATAACAAGGAAAATCAATTTATTGATTTTCGGCTGATAACCACCAGTAAGGAAAAACCACGCTTTTTCCTTACTGGTCAGCAATCGGACGCCCGGTCATGCCGGGCGTTTTCTTTTGCGCGCGCTCAGGCCAGGCCCGGCGTCGGACTCTCGCCCAACAGCGCGCGGACGCTGGCCACCAGGTCATCGAGACTGGCATCGTGCATGCCCAGCTTGCGCAGCGCCTGCTCAAGCGAAAACAGATACTGGGCGTTGGTGCCGAGCGGCCCGCTGGCCCGGGCGATCAGCGGGGCGATAACCTGGGCACTGGTATCCGGTTCAAACAGTGGATGGCGCGGATCCATAATAAACACCAGGGCATTCACCGTCCGTCCGTCGTCCAGCTCCAGCTTGCACCAGGTGGGCAGATAGCAGCCGGTGATCATCTCCCGCTTCCACAGCAGGGTCAGCTCCTCCTCCAGCGTGTCGTCAGGCAGACGATAGGCGACGCCGGTGGTTCGGCCGCCCTCTTTGAGAGCCAGCATGCGTCCCGGCTGGCAGGCACTACCGCGCCCGGCGGTCAACCGCAGGCAAAACGCGCGGTGCCAGCCCGGCAGCGTGCCGGTGCAGGACTCGCGATAATTGAGCGCCGGGTTCCAGATAAGCGAACCGTAGCCAAAGATCCATACTGAGCCATCATCCGGGCGGCAGGCCAGCGTCGCCGCCAGCGAGGCTGCACGTTGTTCTGCCGACCAGAGTAGCGATTCCTCAATAGCGCCAAACGCTGTCTTACAATCCGCATTCATTAAGAAATCACGAGTTAACACTGTTTACTACCTCCGCCACTGCCCGCTTCCCGGCGTTCGTCTCATGCATCCGTCAATATTGCTGAAATATTATCCAGCTTTATCTTTCAATAAGCAATCAGCGGGGCGCTGGCAAGCGAAAAAGCGGCGTCAGCGATTATTTTTTCTTATGCCACTTATCATCATCGCCTTTCTCAGAGCGGGGCGGCCCCGCCGCCCAGGCGACGGGGGGCGCCGGCGCGGCGCGGCGGGCGGCA
>OKFF01000072.1_pt1 | contig 17253 bp, 16 predicted proteins | sample 1611481 | NCBI WGS metagenome assembly OKFF01 (sample SAMN04436747, study PRJEB24849) | human gut metagenome | biome: human gut; feature: NICU; material: stool | host: Homo sapiens | place: USA: Saint Louis, MO | collected 2011-01-06
GCAGCGGGCCCACGGGCGGCGCGGCGTACGGAATGCCGCGCCAGATATGAATCCCCTGTTCTGCGCTCCCGGCCAGCGTTCCCTGACGGGTTTTCGCCAACGGTTTCGACGGATGTTGCATAACCTGCTCCCTGTAAGGCTGATGCCAGCAGGGTACTGATTTTACAGCAGACCGCAACGTCGTTTGCTGCGCTCCTCCGCCTGTCGGTATAGTTCAAACTCATCCTGCACCGGGCAGCCCAGAGCTGCCTCAAACGCCTCGCGACTGGCGTTCCCGTGGCTGCGCGCCTGGGTTTCGTTGCCGAGATTGGACTGAAAAATGCCCGCCGCGCTGACCGGTAAAAAATCTTCATAAATAATCGGCTGGGCGACCACCCACCCGCGCTCAATCAGCGGCTGCGGATCGTCGCCCGGGCGAAACGCCTGGCGATGTGCCTCACCCGTGGGCGTCAGGCGGTAGCGAAACCAGGCCAGCCCCTGCTGACGGAGCAGAAATTCGCTGTCGGGAAATTCGCTAAACACCTCCTGTAGATGCTGCTGGTGGCTGAGATTGTCTTTCCCGGTTCCTGCCGCCTGCAGCAGCCGATCGTACAGCGCGCGCCCTTTCGGCGTCAGCGCCACGCCCCGCTGCTCAATTTCGCCAAAGCGGGCGCTATGGGTGCCTCGGTGTTCTCCGGCGAACATCACCGGCTCCTCAAGCGCCTTAAAGCTGGTCTGCCGCAGGAGGATCGGGACCTCCCGGCGCGGTGGCCCTTCAATCAACGCTTTGGGTTCAATACCGCACTCCGGCATCAGGGACTGGACGCGGTCAATATCCAGCGTCCGCGGCGTGAGATGGTTGATATGACACCCCGGGAAACAGACCACATCGGCAATCAGGCGGTGCTCGCGATGCAGAGCATGGTAAGTCTCCTCATCGACGGTGGCTTGCCGGTGCCAGCGGAACGTCTCCAGCGCCTCCTGGACAAACTCGCGCGCGTCGGCAGAGGTGAATTCGCCCTCTGCTTCATACTGCGCAATCAGCGCCAGGCAGCGGGGGGTGAAGATTTTGCGCCGCGCGAGGATCGCCTCGGCCCGCTCGCGCAGGGCGCGATTTTCAATCAGCTCCAGGCGCAGCAGCGAGGTGAAAATCCGAAATGGATTGCGCGCCAGCGCGGCATCGTCGATGGGACGAAACTCCGTGGAGTGGACCGGCACGCCGGCCTGCGAGAGATCGTAATAGCTAACGGGATACATTCCCATGATGGCAAACATGCGACGGAGCGTCGCCAGTTCTTCCGCTGTGCCCACGCGAATCGCGCCGTGGCGCTCCACGTTTAAGCGCGCCAGCTCGTCAGCGTTAGCGAGCTGTTCATGCAGCTGCGGATTATTTTCCAGTACCGCCAGGTTGACGTCAGCCACCAGCTCCAGCAGCGTTCCGTACTGCGGAACTTCCTGCTGGTACATGGCCGACATGGCCTGTGAAAAGTGCTCCCGAATCTCATCAGCCGTGATGGTGTTCGCCATGATGTGTTACCTCCAGTGAATACTTCCTGGAGTGTAGGAAAGCTGCCTCGCCGCGGGGGGAAGAATTTACAAACTGTGATGGCGATAACCTGCCGCCGGTCCAGGTCATTGCGCAAAACATAACCCATAGTTATGAAAAACACCCGGTAATTTCACTTTAAATTAACAATACATTTACACACACTGCTTCTGGCGACATTACAACAATATGCCCCTCTACCGTCTACACGGAGTACCCTATGAACGACAAATGGTCCCCACGTGAGGTTGTCCATCGCGATTACAGTAGCCACCCGCCCGCTTACGCGCCGGGCTATAAAACCAGCGTCCTGCGCTCGCCAAAAAACGCCCTCATCTCTCTGCAGAACTCGCTGTCAGAGATCACCGGCCCGGTATTTAGCCGCGACGACCTCGGCCCTCTGGATAATGACCTAATCCTGAACTATGCCAAAGAAGGCCTGCCGATCGGCGAGCGGATCATCGTCCACGGTTACGTGCGCGATGGATTCGGCCGACCGATGAAAAATACGCTGGTGGAAGTCTGGCAAGCCAATGCTGGCGGTCGCTACCGGCATAAAAAAGATCAGTATCTGGCGCCGATTGACCCGAACTTTGGCGGCTGCGGCCGGGTGCTTACCGATGAAAACGGCTATTACTGTTTTCGCACCATCAAACCTGGCCCCTACCCCTGGCGCAACCAGGCCAGCGACTGGCGTCCGGCGCATATCCATTTTTCACTCTCGGGCGACGCCTGGGCCCAGCGCCTGATCACCCAGATGTATTTTGAAGGCGACCCGCTGATTAAGCAGTGCCCGATCGTCAGGACTATTAAGAATGACGACGCCGTGCGCACGCTGATCGCCGAGCTGGACCTGCACGCCGCCGTACCGCTGGATTGTCTGGCCTACCGCTTCGACCTTGTTCTGCGCGGCCACCGCGCCACGCTGTTTGAAAATCGCACTCAGGGGGCCGCCCGATGAAAGAGTATCTGCCTGAAACCGCCTCGCAGACGGCGGGACCCTATGTTCATATCGGCCTGGCGCCGGACGCCGCAGGCTTGCATATTTTTGAGAAAAATTTTGGCCCGGTCCTCACTACCGCCGATACCGCCGGGGAGCGCATCACCATTGAAGGCCGGGTTATCGACGGCTCCGGGACGCCGGTCCGCGATGTGCTGCTGGAGATCTGGCAGGCCAACGCCGCGGGTCGCTATAACCATCCTGACGATCGTCAACAGCAGAAAGCCGTCGACCCGGCCTTCCGCGGCTGGGGGCGTACCTGCTCTGATTTCACCTCCGGCATTTGGCGCTTTGAAACCATCAAGCCGGGCCCGGTGGTCGGTCGCGATGGCCGGCTGATGGCGCCGCACGTCAACCTGTGGGTGGTGGCGCGGGGGATCAATATTGGCCTGAATACGCGGATGTACTTTGCCGATGAACACGAGGCCAACGCCAGCGACCCGGTGCTGAATCTCATCGAGTGGGAGGTGAGACGCAAAACCTTAATCGCCGAGCGCGAGGTTCGCGGTACGGAAGTGGTCTATCGTTTTGACATTCATCTGCAGGGCGAGAACGAAACCGTCTTTTTCGATATTTAGCCGTCGCGGTGACCACCACCTTCGCCCCGTTTCTGCGGGGCGAAGGCGTTTTCAACCACAGGGAAAGATCTTGTCATGTAACCAACTCAAATGTTAATAATATTTTGCTATCTGGTTATCAAATTTAAACAAGTCCGCTTGTCTCTTTCACCGCTGTGTTTTTAACATCATCTTACTATGGAAAAAAATGGTCTCTTCAGTCAGCGCATTCGCTTGCGCCATCTACACACCTTCGTGGCCGTCGCTCAACAGGGAACGCTGGGGCGCGCGGCTGAAACATTAAATCTGAGCCAGCCAGCACTCTCGAAAACGCTTAACGAGCTAGAACAGCTGACCGGTACCCGGCTGTTCGAGCGGGGTCGTCTTGGGGCGCAGCTAACCCTGGTCGGCGAACAGTTTCTGACGCATGCCGTTAAGGTGCTTGACGCCCTTAATTCGGCCGGCCAGGCGCTGAACCGCAAAGAGGGCCTGAATAACGATATCGTGCGCATCGGCGCGCTGCCCACCGCCGCGCTGGGGATCCTACCGACGGTGATCGGCCAGTTTCACAAGCAGCAAAAAGATATCACGCTGCAGGTCGCCACTATGAACAACACCATGCTGCTCGCCGGCTTAAAATCCGGGGAGATCGACATCGGCATTGGACGTATGTCCGACCCGGAGCTGATGAGCGGGCTGCATTACGAACTGTTGTTCCTTGAATCCCTGAAGCTGGTGGTTCGCCCGGGACATCCCCTGCTTCAGGAGACGGTGACCCTTAGTCGGGTGATGGAGTGGCCGGTGGTGGTCTCACCTAAAGGCACCGTGCCGCGGCAAAACGCCGAAGCGCTGCTCCAGAGCCAGGGCTGTAAGATGCCCGCCGGCTGCATCGAGACCCTCTCCGCCTCCCTGTCGCGCCAGCTGACGGTGGATTTTGACTATGACTGGTTTGTCGCTTCCGCGGCGCTAAAAGACGATCTTCGCCGTGGCTTGCTAACCGCCCTGCCGATCGCCACCCAGGGCGCCGGAGAGCCCATCGGCATTTTAACCCGCGTCGATGCGACACTGACCCCGGGTACGCAGACGCTGCTCAGCGCTATCCGTAAGTCCATGCCTGCCTGCCCCCCCTTTCTCCCCGGCCCGCAGCGGCCGGGGAACCTGCAAACGCGCCTACGCCGCTCCCCATGACGTTAGACATATTCGGCAAAATAATCATTTAGTGCGAAATTATTTATTAACATTTGCGCAAACTTCTTTAACAGATCTATCATGTCTCGATTTCACCAAATGGTTCACTCGAAATCTAATCAAGCAACAAATACAGTTTTATGAAGGTTAAAACCACTTCATTCAAAAATGATTCAAAAGAAACATGTTTCATTTGGTTCGCAGTGAGTGGCTGGTGTGGTTAAGGAGATTACATGGCAACTGGCAACGCGCCGCGCGGATTCCCCCGGATCCTGCAGTGGCTTCTCGCCGGACTGATGCTCATCATCGGTCTGGCTGTGGGTATTCTTGGGGCAAAACTGGCCCTCGTCGGCGGTACACTGTACTTCGCGCTGATGGGCGTGGTCATGGTCATCGCGGCGGTGTTGATTTTCCGCAACCGCCGCGGCGGTATTCTGTTATACGCCGTGGCGTTTATCGCCTCGGTGATCTGGGCGATTAGTGACGCTGGCTGGAACTACTGGCCGCTCTTCTCGCGCCTGTTTGCGCTCGGCGTACTGGCCTTCCTGGCCGCCCTGGTCTGGCCTTTCCTCGCCAGCCCACCGGCGAAAAAAGGCCCGGCCTATGGCGTCGCCGCCGTTCTCGCCGTGGCGCTGGCGGTGAGCTTTGGCTGGATGTTCAAATCCGCACCGCTGGTCAGCGCGACTGAAGCGGTACCAGTCAAGCCCGTCGCGCCAGGCGAACAGCAGAAAAACTGGGCGCACTGGGGTAACACCACCCACGGCGACCGTTTCGCCGCCCTCGACCAAATCAACAAACAAAACGTCAACCAGCTGCAGGTTGCCTGGGTAGCGCATACTGGCGATATCCCACAGAGCAACGGCTCGGGCGCAGAAGATCAGAACACCCCGCTGCAGATTGGCGATACTCTCTATGTCTGTACCCCTTACAGTAAAGTGCTGGCGCTGGATGTGGACAGCGGAAAAGAGAAATGGCGCTATGACTCCAAATCCTCTTCACCCAACTGGCAGCGCTGCCGCGGCTTAGGGTATTACGAAGATAGCCAGGCGCAAACCGCGCCAGCGTCAGGCACGCAGCCGGCCGCCTGTTCCCGTCGTCTGTTCCTGCCGACCATCGACGCCCGCCTGATCGCCATTGATGCCGATACCGGCAAACTGTGCGAAAACTTCGGCGATGGCGGTATTGTCGACCTCAGCGTCGGCATGGGTGAAGTGAAAGTGGGTTACTATCAGCAGACCTCCACCCCGCTGGTGGCGGGCAATGTGGTTGTGGTGGGCGGCCGCGTCGCGGATAACTACTCCACTGGCGAACCGCCGGGCGTGGTCCGCGCGTTTGATGTCCACACCGGCAAACTGGCATGGGCGTGGGATCCGGGCAATCCAGCGCTGACCGGTGTTCCGCCGGAAGGCCAGACCTACACGCGCGGTACGCCAAACGTCTGGTCGGCGATGTCCTACGACGCGAAGCTGAATCTGATCTATCTGCCCACCGGCAACGCCACGCCAGATTTCTTTGGCGGCGAACGTACCGCGCTGGACGATAAATACAGCTCCTCTATCGTGGCCGTGGATGCCACCACCGGCCAGGTGCGCTGGCACTTCCAGACCACACACCACGATCTGTGGGACTTTGACCTGCCGTTTCAGCCGCTGCTGTACGATCTGCCTGACGGCAAGGGCGGCACCACCCCGGTGCTGGTGCAGACCAGCAAGCAGGGCATGATCTTTATGCTCAACCGCGAGACCGGCGAGCCGGTGGCCAAAGTGGAAGAGCGTCCGGTGCCGGCGGGCAACGTCAAAGGTGAACGCTACTCGCCGACGCAACCTTACTCGGTAGGGATGCCGATGATCGGCAACCAGACGTTGACCGAGTCCGATATGTGGGGAGCGACACCGATCGACCTGCTGCTGTGCCGTATTCAGTTCAAAGAGATGCGCCATCAGGGCGTCTTTACCCCGCCAGGTGAAGATCGTTCCCTGCAGTTCCCGGGCTCACTCGGCGGCATGAACTGGGGCAGTGTTTCGCTGGATCCAAACAACAGCCTGATGTTTGTCAACGATATGCGTCTGGGCCTGGCCAACTATATGGTGCCGCGCGCGAAGGTGGCGAAAGACGCCAGCGGGATCGAGATGGGCATCGTGCCGATGGAGGGCACGCCGTTTGGCGCGATGCGCGAACGTTTCCTGTCGCCGCTGGGCATTCCCTGCCAGAAGCCGCCGTTCGGCACCATGTCCGCGGTAGATCTGAAAACCGGGAAACTGGTGTGGCAGGTGCCGGTTGGCACCGTAGAAGACACCGGGCCGCTGGGGATCCGTATGCACATGCCAATTCCAATCGGCATGCCGACCCTTGGCGCATCGCTGGCAACGCAGTCCGGACTGCTGTTCTTCGCCGGCACCCAGGATTTCTACCTGCGCGCCTTTGATACCGCGAACGGCAAAGAGATCTGGAAATCGCGTCTGCCGGTCGGCAGCCAGTCCGGCCCGATGACCTACGTCTCACCGAAAACCGGTAAGCAGTACATCATTATCAATGCCGGCGGCGCCCGTCAGTCACCGGATCGCGGCGATTACATCATCGCCTACGCGCTCCCAGACCATCACTGATCGACATACACAAAAGGGCCCATCCGGGCCCTTTTTTTATGAGTGACGATTCGCCTTCAGCGTCGGGGATTACTGGTCGCCAAAGTGGATCACGGTGCGAATCTATTTACCTTCATGCATCAGATCAAAGGCCTCGTTAATCTGCTCCAGCGGCAGGCGATGGGTAATAAACGGATCGAGGCGAATTTTACCCGCCATGGCGTCTTCCACCATTCCCGGCAGCTGACTGCGCCCTTTTACGCCGCCGAAGGCGGAACCGCGCCACACGCGGCCGGTCACCAGCTGGAACGGACGGGTCTTGATCTCCTGCCCGGCGCCGGCTACACCGATGATCACGCTCTCACCCCAGCCTTTATGGCAGCACTCCAGCGCCGCGCGCATCACATTTACATTGCCGATGCACTCGAAGCTGAAATCCACCCCGCCGTCGGTCAACTCAACGATCACATCCTGAATCGGCTTATCGTAGTCGTTCGGATTGATAAAATCGGTCGCGCCCATCTCTTTAGCGAGAGTGAACTTATCCGGGTTGGTATCAACCGCCAGAATGCGCCCGGCCTGCGCCTGCACCGCGCCCTGGATCACCGCCAGACCAATGCCGCCCAGACCAAAGACCGCGACGCTATCACCGGCCTTGACCTTCGCCGTGTTATGCACCGCGCCGATACCGGTGGTTACGCCGCAGCCCAGCAGGCACTCTTTATCCAAAGGCGCCTGCGGATTGACTTTCGCCAGCGAAATCTCGGCGCAAACCGTATATTCGCTGAAGGTGCTGGTGCCCATATAGTGATAGATCGGTTCGCCATTGTACGAGAAACGAGTGGTGCCGTCCGGCATCAGCCCTTTACCCTGGGTGGCACGCACCGCCTGACAGAGGTTGGTTTTACCCGACTTACAGAATTTGCACTCGCCACATTCGGCGGTATACAGCGGAATGACGTGATCGCCCGGCTTAAGGCTGCTGACGCCCTCGCCCACTTCCACGACAATCCCGCCGCCCTCATGGCCCAGCACCGCCGGGAAGACACCTTCCGGATCGTCACCGGAGAGGGTGAAGGCATCGGTATGACACACCCCGGTGTGGGTGATTTTCACCAGAACTTCGCCTTTTTTCGGCGGCGCGACGTCAATCTCAACGATTTTTAACGGCTGACCGGGGCCGAAGGCCACTGCTGCGCGTGATTTCATAACTGTCTCTTCCTCGTCGTGATGTTATTTTAAATAGGATCGTAGCAGATGACCGACCTCTGCCATTCTCGCGGCCCGCTGCTCAGGGGTGGTGTCGCCGCTGACCAGCTCGTCCTGCAGGTGGATCTCCACCATTTCGCCCATCAGGCCGTTCGCCGCCCCGCGAATCGAGGCGATCTGCTGCAAAATAGTCATACAGGGCTCGCCGGACTCCAGCGCGCGCTCAAGGGCTTCGACCTGGCCGCGGATGCGTCTTACGCGGCTGAGCGCCCGTTTTTTATCTTCAGGTGAATGTGGCACGATTACGCCTCCGTATCATATAGGGGGGTATACTATATTCTATTAGCGGTGAAGGCAAAAAAAACCCCGTCGCGGGACGGGGTCAGGAAGTGAAAGAGGATGATTTAGCGCTTACGAGGCATCATTCGCAGCAGAGTATTATCCTTCCACCAGTAATGATGGAGCAGCGCGGCGAGAGCATGCAGGCCAATCACAAAGTACCCGGCATTGGCCAACCATTCATGGATCGCCTTCAGGGTATCCACCCGCTCAAAATCGCTCTGCGGGGCATACGGCATGGTCAGACCAAAGGCATACCAGGGGTTACCGCGCCAGTACATCATCAGCATGCCGATCAACGGCAAGGCAATGAACAGCAAATAGATCGCCAGGTGACCAAGATGGGCGAAACCGGTCATCATCGGCGATGGTTTCGGTACGATCGGCGGCGCCGGCGATTTCAGCCGCACCAGCAGACGCGCCACCATCAGCACGAAAATGGTGATCCCGCAGGAAACATGCACCATATTAATCAATGGCCGTTCACTGCGGGGGAAAAACCCGCGCAGCTCCATCGCCGCATAGGCAACTACTACCAGCAAAAAAACCAGCCAGTGAATCCCAATCTGCAGCCCGGAATATTTATCTCGCATGGCATATCCTTTAAGGAAACGATGATGCTGCCAACATAGCGGCGTTCCCTTAAATTTTCATTAACCTTTACGTAGAATTAACAATTGATTACCGCTTTCTGCCGAGCCGCTATGCCACGCTTAGCGCACGCTCTTTCCTGGCCGAACGACAAACCGTCCACCGGTCATTACAAAATTACACAGTTTTGTTACTTACCGCGCTACTGCCGCCGCTATATTACAGAATGTCTGGCAGACCACACGGCCCTGGGAGATAAGAATGAAGGAAATCGGCTTACCGTTATTGCTACTGACCGCGCTGGCCAGTCCGGCTTTTGCTGCAGACTGTCAGCCAAACGGCATTGGCGGCTCTTTTTGCATTAACGATGACGGTACGACTACCGACACGGTGCCTAACGAAGTCAACGGCATGGATACGTACTCGAATAATGGCGGCTATACCAGTTCCCTGCCCGATCGGTCAGGGGCGGATGAAGCACTGGAAGGTTCATCGCTGTCGACGCAGCAAGGCGTCGGCAGCGGACAGAGCGACAGTGCGCTGGCGGGTCGCGACTGGCATTCGCCCGCCAATCTGAATGATGGCGCCGCCACCTCCAGTATGAGCCTGCTGGATAAACCCTGAGGCCAGCGGCTAAGCGAGACTCCAGCCTGCGGCGCCGATGGCGAGGGCGAAAAGCAGGCAGGCCAGCGCCGTCTTACGTAACAGCATGGTATAGAATGAAATTGCGACACCAATGAATACCACCAGCAGAATCGGCCACATGCTTAATAACAACAGCAGAAAACCCTCAATATTGTTATGGATTACGCTCTCCACATCCGCATCCTTGCCTCATCGTCGATAAAGTAAGCAGAATTTAATATGTAACATGAATACATTCAAATAAAATATAATTGTAAATGGTTATGCACCGCCTCCTGCGGTTGGCGGTGGGTCACTTTCACGCGTCCGGAGCTTTGGCATCAGAAGCAGTTCGCAAAAAAACACGTCAGGATTGTTCCATGACACTTTAGCGGCACGCTCGTATTCTCGCTGGTATCCTGCAAATTCTTCACGCCATTATTCGGCGCGGGTATCTGACACAATGCGCCGGCGATGACAGTCGCCTGGTTGCAGTTTATCCCCCTGAGCGGAACGCACATCCAGATACGGAAGGGGCTGACCGTGCGCGTTATCCAGCAGGACCGAATAGGTTTCCCCTTGCTCAAACATATAACGCTCTCCCCATTGCCGCAGCGCCACAACAATGGGAAACACGGAGCGCCCCTTTTCAGTCAGGACATATTCCTTGTATGCGCTGCCATCCGATGCCGGTAAAATCTCGAAAATACCGATATCAACCAGATGCTTCAGCCGCGAGGCAAGGATATTTTTGGCCAGCCCCAAATTTTTTTGAAACTCGCTGAATCTCCGCACATCGTCAAATGCTTCGCGGATAATCATCAGGCACCAGCGTTCACCAATTGATTCCAACGTTCTCGCCACCGGACATTCACTGGTTCTAAGTGATTCCTGCTTTGCCATCTGCGCGCTCCTTATCAATTTATCTACTGATCTAGCTTAATCCTCACCTTTACCAGTTGCAAAAAAAAACCACTAAGGCTAATTCTATAGGCATACTAGTTTTAAAAAGCAACCAGCCAGAGGGTCTCTTATGAAATGCAAGGCAAGTAGATGTACCGGCCAAAGGATCCAAACTGCGTCAGTCCCTGACACGATGCTGACCACAGGGATAACGGCGTTGTTTTCACTAACCTGCGCGCTGGCAGTAGCCAATGTTTATTCAGCACAGCCTTTACTCGACTCGATGGCGGTCAGCCTGAAGGTGTCGCCAGGCATGATTGGCAGCGTCATCACCGCTACGCAGGCGGGCTATGCCATTGGCCTGCTGTTCCTGGTTCCGCTCGGGGACTGGTTGAACCGTAAATACGTGGTGATGAGTCAACTGTTGCTTTCAGTAGCGGCGTTAGTCGCGGCAGGGTTATCCCCCAATATAGCAACGCTGCTTGGCGCCATGCTGATCGTCGGCCTGATGGCCGTGGTGGTGCAGGTGCTGGTGGCCTGGGTGGCAATACTGGCGACGCCGCAGAAACGAGGCCAGGCGGTGGGTACCCTGACCAGCGGCATTGTTTCAGGCATCCTGTTATCTCGGTTTATCTCAGGCGCGATAGCCGATATCGCCGGCTGGCGAGCCGTGTATCTCACGGCTGCCTGTCTGATGTTGATGATTGCCGGGATCGTCTGGAAAATCATGCCTTCGCCCCCGCAGCAGCCGCAGCCGCAAAAGCCGACTTACCTTTCCTTATTGAAGTCCGTGTTTCAGCTGTACCTCACCGAGCCGCAACTGAGAAAGCGCGGGATCCTGGCGCTATTTATCTTCGCCGCTTTCAGCATGCTATGGACGACCATGGTCATGCCGCTCACCGCCCTTTCCCTCTCGCACACCCAGACGGGGATGTTTGGCTTAGCCGGCTTCGCTGGCATGCTGGCCGCCGCCAGAGCGGGCAAGTGGGCTGACCAGGGATGGGCTCAGCGCACTACCGGCCTGGCGCTGGCGCTGCTGACCATCTCATGGCTTCCTATCGGCTATGCCGAAACCTCTCTGCTTTGGCTGATAGCTGGCGTCATTGCGCTGGACTTTGCGATACAGGCCGTTCATGTCTCCAGCCAGAGCCTGATCATTGCCGCCAGGCCTGCAGCGGCAAGCCGCCTGGTTGGGGCTTACATGTGTTTTTATTCGCTGGGCAGCGCGACAGGGGCTATCGTTGCCACACAGCTTTATTCCCACTGGGGATGGCAGGCGGTCTGCCTTGCGGGCGCCGCGGTCAGCGCGTGTGCATTTCTGATCTGGTCAGGATCGCGTCAATCATGATATTCGTTCTGCGTTTTAAAGGGGCCAGTCACAAAGACCGTAACACTGACCTGATTGCTGCCAGCTATTTGTATCGCATACATTTTTTCAATGCTTTTAAACAGTTATGTTCATGTTGTATAATGACGTGCACTTTAACTAAAAAAAGAGTGCGACCATGATTGATTCCTCATTGCCATTAACCGACATTCATCGTCATCTTGACGGTAACATCCGGGCCCAAACCATCCTCGATCTTGGCCGCGAATTTAATATCGCTCTTCCCGCAACCACCCTCGACACGCTGCGTCCTCATGTCCAGGTCACCAGCCTTGAGCCCGATCTGGTTAGTTTCCTCGCCAAGCTCGACTGGGGGGTAAAGGTCCTGGCCTCGCTGGAAGCCTGTCGCCGCGTGGCGTATGAGAACGTCGAAGACGCGGCGCGAAATGGCCTGCACTACGTTGAGCTGCGCTTCTCTCCCCGCTATATGGCGATGACCCACCGGCTGCCGGTCGACGGCGTGGTAGAGGCGGTAATTGCCGGGGTTCAAGAGGGATGCCGCGATTTCCAGGTCGACGCCCGGCTGATCGGTATTCTGAGCCGCACCTTCGGCGAAGCCGCCTGTCAGGAAGAGCTGGCGGCGCTGCTCGCCCACCGCGAGGGCATCACTGCCCTCGACCTCGCCGGCGATGAGCTAGGCTTCCCGGGTACGTTGTTCCGCAACCATTTTAACCAGGCCCGCGACGCCGGGTGGCATATCACCGTCCACGCGGGCGAAGCGGCCGGCCCGGAAAGTATCTGGCAGGCCATTCGTGAGCTGGGCGCGGAGCGCATCGGCCATGGGGTTAAAGCGGTAGAGGATCCAGCCCTGATGGACTACCTGGCCGAGCACCGCATCGGGATTGAATCCTGCCTGACCTCGAACGTGCAAACCAGCACCGTGGCCTCCCTGGCCCAGCATCCGCTGAAGCAGTTCCTTGAGCACGGCGTGCTGGCGAGCCTCAACACCGACGATCCGGCGGTCCAGGGTGTGGACATCATTCACGAGTATACCGTGGCGGCGCCGGCGGCAGGGCTGAGCCGGGAGCAGATCCGTCAGGCGCAGATCAACGGCCTGACCCTGGCGTTCCTCGGCGAACAGGAAAAAGCCGCCCTCATTCAGCGGGTTGCCAAAGGCTGATAACCGGCCCGGCAGCCGTGCTGCCGGGCTCCTCCTCAGACCAGGCTGAGCGTGGCGCGATGTCTGGCCGACTCAATACCCAACTCAATCAGGGTCATTATCTGAATCGCCTCGCTGGCCGGGACCGGGTTTTCCCCTACGCCGTTAAGCGCGTCGCGGATAGCGGCATAGTAGGCGGGATAATTACCCGGTAGCGTCAGCCATTTCTCCTGACTACGTTCATCCCCTTCGGCGCGGGTCAGGGTACCGTCGCGCATATCATATCCCCAGTCCTCCTGCGGCAGCCGTTCACCGTTTTTTAGCCGCTCCTCCTGCGGGTCAAGACCGTACTTAATATAGCTGGCCCGCGAGCCGTGGACGATAAAGCGCGCGCTCTCCGCGGCGGCGAGTAACGTACCATGCAGTACTACCCGCCGCTGCGGATAGGCCAGCACGGCGTGAAAATAGTCGGTGGATTGCGCGCCGGGCCGAAGCTGCGCGAGGTCCACCGTGATGCTTACCGGCAGGCCAAACAGCACCACGACCTGGTCGAGCAGATGCGGCGCGAGGTCATACCATATGCCGCTGCCAGGACCCGCCTGCTCACGCCAGCGCTGGCGCACCTGTGGTCGGAAGCGATCGAAATGCGACTCGAAGTAACACACCTCCCCCAGCTGACCTTCGTTGATTAACGCGCTGACCGTTAAGAAATCGCTGTCCCAGCGCCGGTTATGAAACACCGAAAGTATCCGACCGCAGTGCTTCGCCAGGCTTTCCAGCTCACGAGCTTGTGACAGTGTCACGGTAAAGGGCTTATCCACCACAACATGCTTTCCCGCCTCCAGCGCCGCTTTCGCCAGCGGAAAGTGGGTGTCGTTCGGGGTGGCGATGACCACCAGATCGATATCCGGGTCGTCCAGCAGATCCCCCGGCGCACTCATTACCTTCACGCCAGGCCAATCGGCATGGACCTTATCGGCGTCGCTGCTGGCGACCGCCTTCAGCGCCATACCCGGCGTGCCGCCGATCAACGGCGCATGAAACGTTTTGCTGGCGTAACCGAACCCCACCAGCCCCACCCGGATCGCATCGCTCATCTTACCGCCTCGCTTATGCAACTGATATCAACACCAGGTTAATGAGAATAATTTTACAAACCGTGAGCAAAACTTATCATTCCTCACTTTGCGACTTACATGCAAGTGAGAGAAATCAGACAGATACCCCTTGTGATCTGCTGACCATCGAGTAACATTTCACGCTGTGTTCAAAGGATATTGAAGTGTTATGACAACTGTTTTTACCCGTATTGTAGAACTTATTGGCTGGATTGTTTTTGGTATTTCGGCACTGCTTTTGGTTATCGCACACCATATAGATAACTATCAGTCCCCACCGCCAGCGGATGTGGTGCACACGAAGTAGCTCCGCGTTAAAACAGTGACCCGCCTCGCAACTGTGCAACCGGTTTCAGAAACCGGTTGCACATATGTTCGCGCTTTTATTACACTCCCTTTATCATCAGACAGGGAGCTTTTTCATGGCCGCTTTTCCGCACAATTTCTTATGGGGTGCCGCTACCGCAGCGTATCAGGTTGAGGGAGGACACGACGCCGACGGTAAAGGACCGTCAATCTGGGATATCTACTCTCATCTGCCGGGTACCACCTTTGAAGGCACCACCGGCGATATTGCCGTCGACCACTATCACCGTTTTCGCGAAGACGTGGCGTTAATGGCCGAGATGGGCCTGCAAAGCTATCGATTCTCCATCTCCTGGCCCCGCCTACTGCCCGCCGGGCGCGGTAAGGTGAATGAAGCGGGAGTCCAGTTTTACAGCGATCTGATCGACGAACTGCTGGCGCACAATATTGAGCCGATGATCACCCTCTATCACTGGGATCTGCCGCAGGCCCTGCAGGATGAGGGCGGCTGGGAAGCGCGCACTACCGCCGAGGCCTTCGCCGAGTACGCCCGCCTGTGCTATGCGCGCTTTGGTTCACGGGTGAAGCTGTGGGCTACCTTCAACGAAACCATTGTCTTCATTGGGCACGGCTACATTAACGGCCTCCATCCCCCGGCGGTCCGCGATCCGGCGCGCGCCATTCAGGCCTGCCACCACGTATTTATCGCCCATGCGCTGGCGGTGAAGGCCTTTCGCGAGATGGCTGTGGCCGGCGAGATTGGCTTCGTCAACGTACTGCAACCGCATACCCCGCTCACCGACAGCGAGGCGGACATTAAGGCCACCGAACTGGCTGACGCCATCCATACTCACTGGCTGTACGATCCGGTGCTGAAAGGCACCTATCCTGCCGACCTGCTGGCGCAGACCCAGGCGCTGTGGGGGGTACCTCGCTTTGCTCCAGGCGACGACGCGCTGCTCCGTGACAACCGCTGCGACTTTATCGGTCTGAATTACTATCGCCGGGAAACGGTATCTGCCCAGCCGCCTGAGATCGCTACCGGCGGCGAGCCTGGCGTGGAGGGATTATTCTATTTCGTGCGTAATCCCCAGAGTACATATACCGAATGGGGCTGGGAAATCTGGCCGCAGGGGCTAACTGACGGCATTATGATGATTAAGGCGCGCTATGGCGATATTCCGATATATATCACCGAGAATGGCCTCGGCGCGAAGGACCCGATTATTGACGGGGCAGTGGTCGACGCCCCGCGGATTGATTCTCTCAGCCGCCATATTGGCGCCCTCGAAAAAGCGCTGGCGCTGGGGGCAGATGTGCGCGGCTATTACCCCTGGTCATTTATCGATCTGCTGAGCTGGCTCAACGGCTATCAAAAGCAATATGGTTTTGTCTATGTCGATAACCAGCAAAATCTGGCGCGGAAACGAAAGAAGAGTTTTTATTGGTACAAATCTGTTATTGCCAGTCACGGCGAACAGCGTTAATCTTCTCTTGCGGGCGCCATTCGGCGCCCGGTCTGATTTTAGAATATTCTTAAACTTCTCCCTGCTCTTCAAGGCTGGCTTTGCCCCTTGTCATGGGTTTATATAACCTGATTCATTCCACGCGGCCCCAGCAGAAGGCGCCGTTGGTTGAGAGTAGGTTTAGTGAATGCTGATAATATTCAACGCAATAATTCCGATTATAAAATGGATACGAAAATGACCGTGCTGGACTACTTATTAAAATTTCGCAAAATCAGTTCGCTGGAAAGCCTTGAAAAACTATTTGATCACCTTAACTACTCCCTGACTGACACCCAGGAGATCGTGAATATGTATCGCGCCGCCGATCATCGTCGCGCAGAGCTGGTCTCCGGTGGTAAATTGTTCGATGTGGGCCAGGTTCCTAAATCCGTTTGGCGATTCGTGCAGTAAGGCTGTCATCCTTCACGCCAGTTGCTTATACTTCCCGGCCTGATTTTATTCACTGGCGTTGAATAGGGGAGAAACATGACGTCTCAATCTGCAGAGCGCATCGGCGGATGGCTGCTGGCTCCGCTGGCCTGGTTGCTGGTGGCGCTGCTGAGCGCCTCGTTATCGCTGCTGTTTTTTGCCAATGCGCTGATGTCGCCGCAGACCTATACCCTACTGCGCGCCATGAGCGCGGGCCATATGGCGCTGTGGGTCGCCTCGCTGCTGTTTGCCCTCGCCATGTGGTATTACACGCTCTGGCTGACTATCGCCTTTTTCAAGCGGCGCTCGGTGGTGCCGAAACACTACATTATCTGGCTGCTCATCACCCTGCTGCTGGCGATAAAGGCTTTTGCCTTCTCGCCGGTCTCGGATGTGCTTGCCCTGCGTCAGCTGCTGTTTCCGCTGCTGGCCGCTGCGCTGCTGGCGCCCTATTTTCGCCGTTCGCAGCGGGTAAAACGGACTTTTGTTAATCCGTAATACCCCCACACTTAACCTGTTGTCGCTGGTATCGTTTTATTCGATAATAAGCGGCTTTTTTTCGTTTCAGGTCGCATGATGGCTGATTATTTACTGCTCTTTATTGGTACAGTCCTGGTCAATAACTTCGTTCTGGTGAAGTTTCTTGGTCTGTGCCCGTTTATGGGGGTTTCCAAAAAGCTGGAAACCGCAATGGGGATGGGGCTCGCTACCACCTTCGTGATGACCCTGGCCTCTATTTGCGCCTGGCTGATTGATACCTGGATCCTTATCCCGCTAAATTTGGTTTATTTGCGTACCCTGGCCTTTATTCTGGTTATCGCCGTGGTGGTTCAGTTTACTGTGATGGTAGTGCGTACAACCAGCCCGGCGCTCTATCGCCTGCTG
>OKFF01000073.1_pt1 | contig 17175 bp, 16 predicted proteins | sample 1611481 | NCBI WGS metagenome assembly OKFF01 (sample SAMN04436747, study PRJEB24849) | human gut metagenome | biome: human gut; feature: NICU; material: stool | host: Homo sapiens | place: USA: Saint Louis, MO | collected 2011-01-06
ATGCCCAGCGTCACCGACTTGTTCAGCGCTTTAACGAACTCGTCGCGGCAATCCGGGTAGCCGGAGAAATCGGTTTCCCACACGCCGGTGATCACCGCTTCCGCTTCGACCTGGTAGGCGTAGATCGCCGCCAGCGTCAGGAACAGGATGTTGCGGCCCGGTACGAAGGTGCTCGGCAGCGCATTTTTCTGGTTGGGATCGTAGGTGGGAACCGGAATATTGTCGCGCGTCAGGCTGCTGACGGCCAGCTCATTGAGCAGCGTTACGTCCAGCACCTTGTGCGCCTTGGCACCGAGGGCTACCGACAGCTCTTGAGCCACTTCAATCTCGGCGCGATGGCGCTGGCCGTAATCGAACGTGACGCAGTGAACTTCGTCATACTGTTGCAATGCCTGGATTAAGCAGGTCGTGGAGTCTTGTCCACCGCTGAAAACGACAACCGCGCGCTTCATAAAATCACCTTTTTGGGCTTTGGCCTCTCCCGATACACATTCGGGCGGCAGGATAAAAATTGCGTTGCGGCGACAATAGTAGCAGAAAGGGCCGCCAGGCGCAGGGCGGTTCGGCTCAGGCCGGTGCGTCGTCCACCGGCGGCGGCAGCCACGCCTGGCAAAAATCGAACCAGCCGTGGGCGGTCAGCGTGACGCCATGCATGCGCGGCGGCGCGCTGATCTGATACTGGTAGTGGAACAGCGGCGTGATGATGGCGGCGGCCATCAGCCGTTGATAATAGGCCTGCAGCCGTGCGAAACGCGGTTGCTGCGCCTGCAGCTGCTGGATCTGCCGCAGCGTATCCTGTTGCTGCTGCCAGCGGCTTTCCGTCAGGATGCCGCGCCACAGCGTATCCTGCCGCAGCCAGCTCTCCAGCGTCGCCTCCGGCGCTTCGCCGATCAGACGGTCGCCCATCATCAGGTCGGCCTGCCCCAGATGCTGGCAGCCTTCCCAGTTTTTAGCGTCGTGGAACAGGAGCGTCAGCTCGCAGCCCAGCAGAGCCAGACGTTGCCTCAGCTGTTCGGCCATCGCATGTAGCTCGACCGGCAGATGATAGAGCAGGGTGAGCCTGGCCGGCAGCGGTACCGCGTTGTTTGCCGGTCCCTGCGGGATGGACCATCCCGGCAGCACCTCATGGCTTGGCGTAATCAGATCCTCCTCCAGCGGCAGCGTATCCAGTAGCGACGAGTGATGGATTATCGACACCAGCCGCTGGGCCTGCGCTTTGCTAAGCCGAGGGCTGTGGCGCAGGGTCAAATAGCAGAAGCCAAGGCTGATACGGTTGCTGACCTGACGCAGATTATGCAGCTCTTCGCGATCGCCGATGGTGATCTGCACCGGGTGGCGGCAGCTGGTGCCGAGATCGCGGTCAAAGAGCTGAGGAGTGATCCAGTACTCCACCGCCTGGATCAGCGGATGCTGCAGGTGGTAGCGGGGATGGTTTTCCAGGCGGACGAGTTCCGGACTAAACCGCTTCAGGCGGAACGGTCCGCAGCCAATGGCCGGATCGTCGGGATGCGCCAGCACGCTGCAGTAGCTGGCGAGGCGGAACGGCAGCCAGTAGTCAGGGCGATGCAGGGTTATTGTTAAACACTGGGCATGGGTGACATCGATACGGCTGATGCTGGCGAAGAGGGTCCGCAAGGCGGGCAGCTCAAGCAGCAGCAGTAACCGCTGTCGCAACTGCGCGGTTTCCACCGTATCGCCATTGTGCCAGCACAGCGTGGAGCGGATATAAAAATGCCAGCGCAGGCCGTCCGGGGAGACCTGCCAGTGGTGCGCCAGATCGCCGATCGGCATATTGTCGCCTTCGTCGAAGCGCGTCAGCCCGGCATAGATTTGTCCGGCCAGATGCTGCTCGGCGCGGCCGGGGAGAAAGCCGGGACGCAGCGGCTCCAGCGGGCGATAGTAAGGAATACGCAGCGTGGGGGTATTGTTTTGCCACTGACCGCCGAGGAAGGGATGGAGCAGGGCTTTCAGCTCCACCGGGGCAAGCTGCGCCAGCTCCAGCGCGTTTTGCTGCTGACCGTTGTTCAGCGCCTGCTCCATCATCTCGTTGCGCAGACTTTCCGGGGTTTTGTGAAATGAGAGCTGTCCGCGTTTGCCGCGCCCGGAGCTGGCCTGCCAGCTTAGCCACCCGGCCTCCTGCGCCTGACGCAGCAGAGTACGGACGTGGCGCTCGCTGCAAAAACAGCGCTCCGCCAGTTCGCCGACGGTGACCTGCTGCGGCGCCCCGGCTGAGGGTTGCCACAATCGCTGGTACTGATTTAAACGGTGTAAGAGTCGCATGGGGGCCGTCGTCCACCGGGCCGCTGTAAACCCGGAACAATTAATAATATCTATTCACTATTACTTCCGTATATCCCAGGTGATACTGCAACACAAGCGAAGCCCATCACACATCGGGGAATATACCATGGCAAAACTGGCGGCATTTGATATGGACGGCACCCTGCTGATGCCGGACCATCGTCTTGGAGAAAAGACGCTTTCCGCGCTGAAACGGCTGCGTGAGCGCGATATCACCTTGACCTTCGCCACCGGCCGCCATGTGCTGGAGATGCACCATGTGATTGGCGAATTTTCCCTTGATGCATTTCTGATCACCGGCAACGGGACGCGCATCCATTCGCTGGAAGGGGAGGAGCTTTATCGCCAGGATCTCGCTCCCGAGGCGGCGGAAGCGGTGCTGCACGGCAAATGGGATACCCAGGCCAGCATGCACGTCTTTAACGATGGCGGCTGGTTCACCGGCCAGGCAAGGCCTGAATTGTTGCAAGCGCATGTATTCAGCGGCTTTCACTATCAACTGTGCGATCTGAAGCGTATGTCGGCGCAGCATGTCACCAAGATATGTTTCTGCGGCGATCATGACGATTTGCGCCGTCTGCGGATCCAGCTGAATGAGACGCTGGGCGATCGCGCATTTCTCTGCTTCTCGGCAATGGACTGTCTGGAGGTGCTGCCGGTTGGCTGCAATAAAGGCGCGGCGCTGGCGGTGCTCAGCCAGCATTTAGGCTTCACCCTGCAGGAGTGCATGGCCTTCGGCGATGCGATGAACGACCGCGAGATGCTGGGCAGCGTTGGGCGGGGGTTCATCATGGGCAACGCGATGCCGCAGCTGAAAGCCGAGCTGCCGCATCTGCCGGTAATTGGCGACTGCCGGAATCAGGCAGTCTCCCATTTTTTAACTCATTGGCTGGATAATCCTGATCTTCCTTATTCCCCCGAATAGAGAGACCCTTCCAGCAAGCCAGATAGGCTTCTATCTGGCTTTTTTATCGCCTTTCGACCAGACCGGCGATCTCCGCCTGCCAGGGCGCAATATCGCCGATATTGTCCGCCACCCACTGCGGGTTGTAATAGCTTTCCAGGTAACGCTCGCCGCTGTCGCACAGGAGTGTCACTATCGAGCCGGTGCGACCTTCTTCGCGCATCCGCGCGGCCAGCTGCAATACGCCCCACATATTGGTGCCGGTCGAGGCGCCGACCTTGCGCCCAAGCTGCGTTTCCAGCCACAGGGCGGTGGCTACGCTCGCCGCATCCGGCACGCGCAGCATCTCATCGACAACGTCGGGAATAAACGACGGCTCGACGCGCGGCCGTCCGATGCCTTCAATTTTGCTGCCGACCGGGCTGCGCAGGCTGGCGTCGCGGGTCTGCCAGTAATCGAGGAACACCGAATTCTGCGGATCAACGACCATCAGCTGCGTCTCGTAGCCCTGGCTGCGAATATAGCGGCCAATGGTCGCTGAGGTGCCGCCGGTGCCGGCGCTCATGACGATCCATGACGGCTGCGGGTGCGGCTCATGGCTCATCTGGCGGAAAATACTGTCGGCGATATTGTTGTTGCCGCGCCAGTCGGTGGCCCGCTCGGCGAAGGTAAACTGATCCATATAATGGCCGTTCAGCTCGCGGGCCAGCGTTTCGGAAGCCGCGTAGATTTCGCCGGCGCTCTGCACAAAATGGCAGCGTCCGCCGTAGAACTCGATCTGTTCGATTTTGCGTCTGGCGGTGCAGGAGGGCATCACAGCGATAAACGGCAGCCCCTGCAGGCGGGCGAAATAGGCCTCCGAAACGGCGGTTGACCCTGAGGAGGACTCTATAATTGGCGTGCCTTCTTTGATCCAGCCGTTGCACAAGCCATAGAGAAACAGCGACCGCGCCAGGCGATGCTTCAGGCTGCCGGTGGGGTGGGTGCTTTCATCTTTCAGATACAGGTGGATGCCCGGAAAAGCGGGCAGCGGCAGACGGATCAGGTGCGTGTCGGCGGAACGCTGATAGTCAGCGTTGATTTCGCTAATGGCATGTTTAACCCAGGCGCTATTCATCGTGATTTCCTGTTTGTCATTTTGTGCCTAGCTTAGCGGAAAGCGCAGGAAAAATTGTTGCCATTTAACCTGTGGATTACCATTATGAGAGCAAAATTTTCTCTGAGGATGCCCAATGCTAGATAAAATTGACCGTAAGCTGCTGGCGCTACTGCAGGAAGATTGCACCCTCTCTTTGCAGGCGCTGGCCGATGCCGTTAATCTGACCACCACGCCCTGCTGGAAACGCCTGAAACGGCTCGAAGACGAGGGTATTCTCCGCGGGCGCGTCGCCCTGTTGGACGCGGAAAAGGTGGGGCTGGGGCTGACGGCGTTCGTCCTGATCAAGACCCAGCATCACAGCAGCGACTGGTACTGTCAGTTCGTGAGCGAAGTGACGCAGATGGCGGAAGTGCTCGGCTTCTGGCGGATGGCGGGGGAGTATGACTACCTGCTACGGGTGCAGGTGGCTGATATGAAACGCTATGACGACTTTTATAAACGTTTAGTGAACAGTGTGCCCGGTCTGTCGGATGTCACTTCGAGTTTTGCCATGGAACAGATAAAATATACCACCGCCTTGCCTGTCGAATAACGGTATTGCGCCGTAACCCATTATAAAATCAGGATTTTATTGTTTGCGATTATTTGCTCAACTCAGCTGGTACTTCCGCCGGGAGTGGCGCCGCTATCTTGGCGCAATTGCCCTGCTGGTCATTATTGCCGTCCTGCAGCTTATTCCACCGAAGGTGGTGGGCATTGTGGTCGACGGCGTGACGCAACAGCATTACACCGCGGAGAAGGTGTGGATGTGGATCGGCGCGCTGGTGCTGATCGCGGTGATGGTCTACCTGCTGCGCTATGTCTGGCGCGTGCTGTTGTTCGGCGCTTCTTACCAGTTGGCGGTTGAGCTGCGGGAAGATTTTTACCGGCAACTGAGCCGCCAGCATCCGGCGTTCTATTTGCGCCATCGCACCGGGGATCTTATCGCCCGCGCCACCAATGACGTGGACCGGGTGGTGTTTGCCGCTGGCGAAGGAGTATTAACCCTGGTGGATTCCCTGGTGATGGGCTGTGCGGTATTGATTGTAATGTCGACGCAGATTAGCTGGCAGCTTACTCTGCTGGCGCTGCTGCCGATGCCGCTGATGGCCCTGGCGATCAAACGTAACGGAGATGCGCTTCACGAACGTTTTCGCGTTGCTCAGGCGGCCTTTTCCAGCCTCAACGATCGCACGCAGGAGAGCCTGACCAGCATCCGCATGATTAAGGCGTTTGGGCTGGAGGATCGCCAGTCGGCGCAGTTTGCTGCCGATGCTGCCGATACCGGCGCGAAAAACATGCGCGTGGCGCGCATTGACGCCCGCTTCGACCCCACCATCTATATCGCCATCGGGGCCGCTAACCTGCTGGCCATCGGCGGCGGCAGCTGGATGGTGAACCACGGCAGCCTGACCCTGGGCCAGCTGACCAGCTTCGTGATGTATCTTGGCCTGATGATCTGGCCGATGCTGGCGCTGGCGTGGATGTTTAACATCGTGGAGCGCGGTAGCGCGGCCTATGGTCGTATCCGCACGATGCTTGAAGAGGCGCCGGCGGTGGATGACGGGACCGAGGCGGTGCCGGCAGGCCGCGGCGTCCTGCAGGTTGCTATCCGCGATTTCATCTATCCGCAGGCGAGCAAACCTTCGCTGGAGCAGGTAAATTTTACTCTCCAGCCGGGGCAAATGCTGGGCATCTGCGGGCCGACGGGCGCCGGCAAAAGCACCATTCTGGCGCTGCTGCAGCGCCATTTTGACGTCACTCACGGCGAGATCCGCTTTCACGATCTGCCGCTGCCGATTCTGCAGCTCGACAGCTGGCGCGCCCGGTTGGCGGTGGTCAATCAGACGCCATTTTTATTCTCCGATACCGTCGCCAATAATATCGCGCTGGGAAAACCGGACGCGACGCAGGCGCAGATTGAGCGGGTTGCTCAACTGGCCAGCGTGCATGACGACATTCTGCGTCTGCCTCAGGGCTACGAGACCGAAGTGGGCGAGCGCGGCGTGATGCTCTCCGGCGGCCAGAAACAGCGCATCTCTATTGCTCGCGCCCTGCTGCTGGAGGCCGAAATTTTGATCCTCGACGATGCCTTATCGGCGGTGGATGGCCGCACCGAGCACCAGATCCTGCATAACCTGCGCCAGTGGGGGGAGGGGCGGACGGTCATTATCAGCGCCCACCGCCTGTCGGCGCTCACCGAGGCCAGTGAAATTTTGGTACTGCAGCATGGGCATATTGCCCAGCGAGGCCGCCACGAGGCGCTGGCCGTGCAGCCCGGCTGGTACCGCGACATGTATCGATATCAGCAGCTGGAGGCCGCGCTCGACGAGGTTCCGCAGACGCAAGAGGAGGCCCTGGATGCGTAGCTTTACCGAACTCTGGCCGACGCTTAAACGCCTGCTGGCCTATGGTTCACCGTGGCGCAAGCCGTTGGCCATCGCGGTGGCGATGATGTGGATTGCGGCGGCGGCGGAAGTGAGCGGCCCGCTGCTTATCAGCTATTTCATCGACAACATGGTGGCGAAACATACGCTGCCGCTGAAGCTGGTGGCCGGCCTGGCGGTAGCCTATATCGGCCTGCAGCTGCTGGCGGCGCTCCTGCACTATAACCAGTCGCTGCTGTTTAACCGCGCCGCGGTCGGCGTCGTCCAGCAGTTGCGCAGCGACGTGATGGATGCCGCCCTGCATCAGCCGCTCAGCGAGTTTGATACCCAGCCGGTTGGGCAGCTTATCTCACGGGTAACCAACGATACGGAAGTCATTCGCGATCTGTACGTGACGGTGGTGGCTACGGTACTGCGCAGCGCCGCGCTGATCGGCGCGATGCTGGTGGCGATGTTTAGCCTCGACTGGCGGATGGCGCTGGTGGCGATCGCGATTTTCCCGGCGGTGCTGATCGTGATGATTATCTATCAGCGCTATAGCACGCCGATCGTGCGGCGGGTGCGCGCCTGGCTTGCCGACATCAACGATGGCTTCAACGAAGTGATCAACGGCATGGGCGTCATCCAGCAGTTCCGCCAGCAGGCGCGCTTTGGCGAACGGATGCGCGAGGCCAGCTATGCCCACTATCTGGCGCGGATGCAGACGCTGCGCCTGGACGGTTTTCTGCTGCGCCCGCTGCTGAGCCTTTTTTCCTCGCTGGTGCTGTGCGGGCTGCTGATGCTGTTCGGCTTTAGCGCGGTGGGCACGATCGAGGTTGGGGTCCTGTACGCGTTTATCAGCTATCTTGGACGCCTTAACGAGCCGCTTATCGAGCTGACCACCCAGCAGTCGATGCTGCAGCAGGCGGTGGTCGCCGGCGAGCGCGTTTTCGAGCTGATGGATCGCCCGCGCCAGGCGTGGGGTGCGGATGACGCGCCGCTGAGCAGCGGTCGGGTGGAAATTGACCATCTCTCCTTTGCTTACCGGGGGGACCGTCTGGTTCTCCAGGATATCACGCTGGATATTCCCTCCCGCAGCTTCGTGGCGCTGGTCGGACATACCGGCAGCGGAAAAAGTACCCTCGCCAGTCTGATGATGGGCTATTACCCGTTAACCCACGGCGAGATCCGCATCGATGGTCGACCGCTCGCATCCCTCAGCCACAGCGCGTTGCGTCGGGGCATCGCGATGGTGCAACAGGATCCCGTAGTGCTGGCGGATACCTTTTACGCCAACGTCGCGCTGGGCCGGGACATCAGTGAGGCGCAGGTTTGGGAAGCGCTGGAGGCGGTGCAGCTGGCGGCGGTGGCGCGCAGCATGAGCGATGGGCTGTACACCCAACTGGGCGAGCAGGGCAATAATCTCTCCGTCGGGCAGAAGCAGCTGCTGGCGCTGGCGCGCGTGCTGGTGGACACCCCGCAGGTACTGATTTTGGATGAGGCGACGGCAAACATCGACTCCGGTACCGAGCAGGCGATCCAGCAGGCGCTGGCGAAGGTCCGCCAGCATACCACCCTCGTGGTTATTGCCCATCGGCTTTCGACCATTGTGGAGGCCGATACCATCCTGGTTCTGCATCGAGGTCAGGCTGTCGAGCGGGGCACCCATCAGCAGCTGCTGGCGGCGAAAGGCCGCTACTGGCAGATGTATCAGCTGCAGCTGGCCGGCGAAGAGCTGGCGGCCAGCGCCAGAGAGGAGTCGCTCAGCGCCTGATGCACCACCAGCAGGCAGGGAACGCTGGGCGGCCTGCGATGGTGCAAAAACGTTACATCAAATGCACCGTTGTGGTGCATTTTTGCGCGCCAGGCGCCGTTGCGCAGGATATTGCCTGACCTGTCCCCTGTTTTTTGCCATCAAAGGGCCGCTTTGCGGCCTTTTTTCATTTCTGGCATAGCCCTTGCTTTATATCCATCGTGTTAGCTGCGGCCATTACCGAATACTGACTGGAGGGGACTTATGAAGCTGGTTACCGTGGTAATCAAACCATTCAAACTGGAAGACGTGCGTGAAGCTTTGTCTTCCATCGGCATTCAGGGCCTTACGGTCACTGAAGTCAAAGGATTTGGCCGTCAGAAAGGTCACGCGGAGCTCTACCGCGGCGCCGAGTATAGCGTCAACTTTCTGCCAAAAGTGAAGATTGATGTGGCGATTGCCGACGATCAGCTGGATGAAGTCATCGATGTCATCAGCAAAGCGGCTTACACCGGAAAAATTGGCGACGGCAAAATTTTCGTCGCTGAATTGCAGCGCGTCATTCGCATCCGTACCGGCGAAGCTGACGAAGCGGCACTGTAATTTCCAGACCACACAGTGATGGGGAACGAAACAATGAAAATGGCAACAATGAAATCGGGTCTGGGGGCATTAGCCCTTCTGCCGGGGCTGGCGATGGCCGCGCCTGCGGTGGCGGACAAAGCCGATAACGCGTTTATGATGATTTGCACCGCGCTGGTGATGTTTATGACGATTCCGGGCATCGCGCTGTTCTACGTCGGGCTGATCCGCGGTAAAAACGTTCTCTCCATGCTGACGCAGGTCATCGTGACGTTTGCGCTGGTCTGCGTACTGTGGGTGGTTTATGGCTACACGCTGGCCTTCGGCGCTGGCGGCAGCTTCTTCGGCAGCTTTGACTGGGTTATGCTGAAAAATATTGAGCTGAAAGCGCTGATGGGCACCTTCTATCAGTATATCCACGTGGCCTTCCAGGGCTCGTTCGCCTGCATCACCGTCGGGCTGATTGTCGGGGCGCTGGCGGAACGTATTCGTTTCTCCGCGGTACTGATCTTCGTGGTGGTGTGGATGACACTCTCCTACGTGCCGATTGCGCATATGGTTTGGGGCGGCGGTCTGCTGGCGACCCATGGCGCGCTGGACTTCGCCGGCGGCACCGTTGTGCACATCAACGCCGCGGTCGCCGGGCTGGTGGGCGCCTATATGATGGGCAAACGCGTGGGCTTCGGCAAAGAAGCGTTCAAACCGCATAACCTGCCGATGGTGTTCACTGGCACCGCTATCCTCTACGTGGGCTGGTTCGGCTTCAACGCCGGCTCTGCCAGCGCAGCGAATGAAATTGCGGCCCTGGCGTTCGTTAACACCGTCGTGGCGACCGCTGCGGCTATCCTGGCGTGGACCTTTGGCGAATGGGCTCTGCGCGGCAAACCTTCACTGCTGGGCGCCTGCTCCGGGGCAATTGCCGGTCTGGTTGGCGTTACGCCGGCGTGTGGTTATATCGGTGTCGGCGGGGCGCTGATCGTCGGTATCGCCTCTGGCCTGGCGGGTATCTGGGGCGTGACTGCGCTGAAACGCTGGCTGCGTGTGGATGATCCTTGCGACGTCTTCGGCGTTCACGGCGTCTGCGGCATCGTCGGCTGTATCCTGACTGGTATCTTCGCGGCGACTTCTCTGGGCGGCGTCGGTTATGCGGAAGGCGTCACCATGGGCCATCAGCTGCTGGTGCAACTGGAAAGTATCGCCATCACCGTGGTCTGGTCCGGCGTTGTGGCGTTCATCGGCTACAAGGTGGCGGATATGACCGTCGGGCTGCGCGTGCCGGAAGAGCAGGAGCGCGAAGGGCTGGACGTCAACAGCCATGGCGAAAACGCCTATAACGCCTGATAAAAAAGCCATTCTCTCCTGATAGCGAAAAGCCTCCCGTCCGGGAGGCTTTTTTTATGCGTTGCGGTTGCGCATCACCCCTTCCTGAACCGTTGAGGCCACCAGCGTGCCATCCTGGGTGTAGAATTCGCCGCGAACGAAGCCGCGGGCGCTGGAGGCCGAGGTGCTTTCGACGCTATAAAGCAGCCATTCATTAATATTAAACGGCCGGTGGAACCACATAGAGTGGTCGATGGTGGCGACCTGCATGCCGGGCTCAAGGAAACCAACGCCGTGCGGCTGCAGCGCCACCGGCAGGAAGTTAAAGTCTGAAGCATAGCCCAGCAGATACTGATGAATACGCAGATCGTCAGGGACGGCGCCGTTGGCGCGCAGCCAGACCTGGCGCACCGGTTCGGCGATATGGCCTTTCATTGGGTTATGAAACTCCACCGGACGGATCTCCAGCGGTTTATCGCAGAGGAATTTGTCTTTCACCTGCGGCGGCAGGAGATGCGCCAGCTTGCGAGCGATATCGGTTTCCGAAGGCAGGCCGTCAGGGGAGGGGGCGGCCGGCATTGCTTTCTGATGCTCATAGCCATTCTCTGGCGCCTGGAAGGAGGCGGTCATATAGAAAATCGGCTTCCCGTTCTGGATGGCGGCGACCCGACGGGCGCTGAAGCTGTTGCCGTCGCGCAGCACCTCCACATCGTAAACGATCGGCTTCTGGCTATCGCCGGGGCGAAGAAAGTAGCTGTGAAACGAATGAACCAGACGCTCAACGGGCACGGTCTCTTTTGCCGCATACAGCGCCTGACCCACTACCTGGCCGCCAAAAACCTGACGTAACCCCAGGTCTTCGCTCTGCCCGCGAAACAACCCTTCCTCAATTTTTTCCAGATCTAATAATGCCAGCAGGTTAGAGAGTGCCTGACTCATACTTATCCTCAATTAACAATAGCGGCGCAGCGCGCGTAATGTGGCCAAGTATAACCTGGAATCGCAAGTGGTCCGATGGGTGTAATAATCTGAATAACGACCAGTTAACAGGAACAAATCTGAGATCTGTGCCACACTTATTGACGACACGAAAGTTCCTGCCGGCGAAGCGGCGGAACATCCTCCTGGGTATTAAGGGATGATAAGGAGAACATCATGAAATTTGCCTATATGTTTAGTGCCTTAGCCGTCGCCGCGACGCTGACCGCCTGTGCTAATCACCACTCGAACAATTCTTCGACGCAGGCGGCCGCGCCCGACCCTTACGGTATCGCGACGCTGAGCGTGGCGCAGCAGCAGCCGAGCGTCACGGGGACGATTAATATCCGCCAGAGAATCGCTTTACCGCCGGATGCGGTACTGACGGTGACCCTGTCGGATGCTTCTCTGGCAGATGCGCCAGCCCGCGTATTGTCGCAAAAAGCGGTGCGTACCGAAGGCAAACAGGCGCCATTTAACTTTGCGCTGCCTTACAACCCGGCAGATATTCAACCGAACGCTCGCATTCTGCTAAGCGCGGCGATCACGGTTAACGGCCAGTTGATGTTTATTACCGATACCGTGCAGACGGTAATAAACCAGGGCGGCACTCATGCCGACCTGACGCTGGTTCCGGTCCAGCAGACCGCCGTTCCTGTCGCCCAGTAAGCTCGCTACGCCCCCGGATGGGGGCTTTTTTTTGCCTTCAATAAACCCAGCGATAATGCTGGAGATCGATATGGCCGCTGCCGGAGACCTGCACACCCTCGGCCAGCAGCGCCTGACGCTGCCGCTGTAGATCGGGGCCGGTGAGGGAGATATCGCCATGGCGATTGACCACCCGATGCCATGGCAGGGTGGACCCTTCCGGCAGGCGCTTCAATACGCCGCCCACCTGGCGCGCCGCGCGCGGTGAACCTGCCAGCCGGGCGACCTCGCCGTAGGTCGTGACATACCCTTCCGGTATCGACGCCACGATGTGCCAGACGCGTTGGGGAAATGTGTCGTGCGGAGCCATTTTCTGTCCTGTTACCGGCAAAACGTCAGCATAAGCGCTAAGCCAGGAGCTGTACAGCCGGCCTGGGTCAGGCGGCCTGTTCGACGGTGAACGTCAGAGCGAGGCCGAGGATCTGCATGCCATGGACATTGTCGGAGGCTGAGCTGGCGATGAGACTCTCAAGAAATTTCAACCGCTGCGAAGTGGCGTTGATGATCAGCCTCGCGCGCAGGCCCGGCATGGTTAACGACGAGATAGGGTACACCACCCGACCGCTGATATAGACCGGCAGCTTGCGTAGCTCCACCTGGCGCAGCACGCCGACGGTGGAATAGAGCAGCGCCAGCGGCGTAACCGCCCGCACCGGCGCGGGACTGATGGCCGCGAAGTCGAGCATTTTTTCAGGACGCAGGTAGTTTACGCCCTGAAAGGCGATGGTCATCCCTTCAATAGCAGGTAAAGGCAGAGTGATGGTCTGTGGTGATGAGTCAGTCATTCGATTACCGTCGAGACAATGTACTGGTGATAAAAGAGGACGAAGAGGATAAGTATGGTGGATAACCCGGATGTGTGCTGAGCGCGGGCTCGCAATCTCACAGGCTGACCGTGAGTGGCTGGTTTTATTCGCGTTATTGCGCAATAAACCAGCAGGCGGACGGTGTGAGCTTGCAATTCACCAGGTCAGCAGGGATAATGCGCCAGCGCGTTAGGCAACTAACGCTCTCAATGGGGGCTCTGTTGGTTCTCCCGCAACGCTACTCTGTTTACCAGGTCAGGTCCGGAAGGAAGCAGCCAGAGCAGACGACGTGTGTGCCGGGATGTAGCTGGCAGGGCCCCCACCCATTTCTCCCGCCTGGTGTTTCCCTTATATTTGTCCGGTTTTTACTCCTGCAATAATTAATTTCTGATAAAGATCGCATATTAGTTTTTGTTGTTAAAACCCCCTGCTTTTATTCGATAATATTTACTTGTCATAAATCTGAAATACTACTGAAATATTAATGTCATTTGCATGTCATAAATAAAGCGCATCTTACTGATGGGAATTTGTTGCCAGGCTCATGCTGTAAAATATATCTCTGGATCAGCATGTTAACTTCGTGTATTAATTATGATGATTTTATTGCACGGGAAGCGTAGCTATGACCACAGTGGTTTTGAATGTAAAAATTGACGCAGAGCTAAAAGAAAAGTTGCGTCATTATGCGGAAGTTAATAACGAGAACCTGGGAACGGCAACGGAAAAGCTGCTGCAGCTGGCTTTTCAGCTGGAGGAGTCAGCAGGTGAGGCGGGGGTGACGGAAGAGGACATTGACAGCCAGCATACCGAAGAGGAAGCGACGCCACTTACCCCTAAAGAAATCAAAGCATTAAGAAAACTTCTGAAGAAGAAAAAATGAAACAACAATTCTCTACAGCCAGCAACTATAGCGAAGCTTGCGATATGTTGCGCTCAGGATACGTAAAACACGTCCGCCTGAACTGGAATATCGGTAGTGATGAGTTCTTTCGCATTGCTTCCGACTGGTGTGACACCGGCGCTAAAATCAAAAAAGATGAAGATGGCTTTATTATTTCCCTGAAAGGGTTTCCTATTCCGCGCCAGCATTAATGAAATTGCCTTCTTTCTGTCATTGGGTTGCCATAACCAGAGGGCAGGATAGCCAGGCAATTTTATAAAAACATCTCATATACCTCATGGATGAAGGTCATTTGACGGGCTGAAGTCAGCCCGTCGCTATTTTCTTATATTATTTTTCGCAAACGTGTATTTTCCTTCTGTTCAGCAAGGCTTTGCCACAGCGGTTGTAGCGTGGAGAAGGCCCGGCGCAATGCTTCATCCGGCAGCGTAAACGGCAGACGTAAATAGCGATCGAACGCCCCTTCCAGCCCAAACCGCGTACCGGTGCCGATATGGATCCCCTGGCTTTCCGCACGCGCAGAGAACAGGGTGGCCAGTATGTCAGGAAGTTCCACCCAAAAAGAGAGCCCACCTTCCGGTGGCGAAAACCGCCAGCGGGGAAAATATTCCGCCATCAGCGTTTCGCACATGTCCCGGCGCGCCTTGAGCATATCCCGCCGCGGCGGCAGCAGTGTGGCGGCATTTTCCAGTAGCCAGCTGCAGGCCAGTTGCTCCAGCAGCGGCGTACCCAAATCCAGCGAATCGCGGGCCTGAATAAGCGAGGCGATGGTCCGCGCGCTGGCGCGGATCCAGCCGATACGTAGTCCCCCCCAGAAGCTTTTCGCGGCCGAACCAATGGTGAGCACCGCGGCATCGTGATTAAAGCTGGCCAGCGGTGGGGGCGGCGGCGCGTTATACCAAAGGTCGGCCATGGTCTCGTCGATTACCAGCGTTGTTCGCGTCCTGGCGGCGATGTCCGCAACCCGCTGGCGGGTGGGGGCATCCATACAGCGTCCGGTGGGGTTGTGAAAATCCGGCATCAGCCACGCCAGCCGCGGCGCAGTCTGCGCAATAGTCGCCGCCAGTCCATCGCAGTCCCATCCCTGCTGCGGAAGCGCAACCCCGACGGGGCGGCAGGAGGCGCCCTGAATGGCGCTGATGGCCATCGGATAGGTGGGGGCGTCAATAACCACCCGATCGCCCGGCCCGGTGAACAGGCGCAGGATCAGCGCGAAGGCGCTGAGGGCGCCGTTGACCACCATCACCTCATCGGGCCGCGTCGGCAGACCGCGTTCGCTGTAGCGCCGGGCAATCGCCTCCCGCAGCACCGGCAGCCCCTGCTGGTCATAGCCAGTCTGTGCGAGATAGGGCGGCAGCAGGGTCATAGCGTGCTGGAAGGCCTGATGGACCTCCGGCCCGGCGCTGAGGGCGGCGGTAGAGAGATTAAGCGTAGATGACATACCGGCAGGCAGAGGAAGATCGGCGGGGCGTTCCGGCAAAACAATGCGTGACCCGCTCCCCTGGCGGCTGTAGATAAAGCCCTCCTCCCGCAACTGGCCGAGGGCGCTGGCGATGGTGGTCCGGCTGACGTTCAGGGCCGCCGCCAGCTCGCGCTCGCCGGGCAGGCGCGTTTGCAGCGTCAGGCGACCATCAAGGATCAGCAGGCGGAGCGCTTCCGCCAGCTGGCGCCATAGCGGCGTGCGTGAGCTGGTCTCCTGCCAGTTGCCGAGCAGGCGTACCAGCGATTGGGTTCCAAAGCGTCGGGCTGACATAGCGATCCACTTTTCCAAAACTGGCCATTAATTATCAGTCCATTTTTGCTGATGATGAGGGCATTCGCAATGATGTTGAGGAAAAAATATGCTTCGTCGCCTGCTGCAGTTATATATTGGTCTGGTGCTTTACGGCGTGTCCACGGCGCTCTTCGTGCATGCCAATCTCGGCGCCGATCCGTGGGATGTTTTCCATCTCGGGGTGGCTAAACAGCTGGGGATCAGTTTCGGTACGGTGATTATCCTGACCGGCGCGGCGGTACTGCTGCTGTGGATCCCGATCCGGCAAATGCCGGGGCTCGGCACGGTGAGCAATGTCATCGTGCTGGGACTGGCGGCGGACGCCACGCTGGCCGTCCTGCCGCCGCTGGAGTCGATGGTGGCGCGCAGTGCGCTGCTGGTAGGAGCGATTGTGCTGAACGCTATCGCTACCGGAATGTATATTGGCGCGGGCTTTGGCCCCGGGCCGCGCGATGGCCTGATGACCGGTCTGCATGCTCGCACTGGTTGGTCACTGCGCGGTATCCGGACGGCGATCGAGCTTTCCGTACTGCTGATTGGCTGGCTGCTGGGGGGTAAATTTGGCGTCGGAACCGTCATCTACGCGCTGTCGATTGGGCCGCTGATCCAGCTGTGCCTGCCGTGGTTCAGCCAGCCCGTCAGCCGCAACGCGGTCAGCCCTCCCCGGGAAATAGTCTCCTGAATTAACCCATCGCCCTCTTCATCATGGAGAGGGCCTTTCATCGCTTACAGGCCGCTCAGGCCATGAAGCATCATGTAGATCCCCACCACAATAATCAGTAAGCCTGAGAACCAGGGCGCCTTGCGCGAGAGGTCGTTAAGCCACGGCCAGCGGCGGGTGGCATGTTTAAGGCTCAGGGCGGCGATGGCCCCGGAAGCCACCAGCGTTAGCGCCAGACCAACGCTAAAGCCCAGCACCAGCGTGGCGCCCAGGGAGAATTTCTTCAGCTGTAAACAGATAAGCAGCACGGTAATGGACGCCGGGCAGGGGATCAGCCCGCCGGTCAGGCCAAACAGCACGATCTGCCCGGTCGTCACCTGGCGGCCATCAAAGCGCCGGTTGATCTCCTGGGCATGGGCCCGCTGATGCGCGTCCTGCCACTCCTCCGCCACCAGCGGCGCGGCGGATGAGGACGCATGGTGATGGTCATGGCGGTGATAATGTTCGGGGTGATGATCATGTTCGTGGTGATGATCATGTTCGTGGTGGTGCTCATGTTCATGGTGGTGATCATGGTGCGTGTGGGGCTGCGATTCGCGCCAGGTGCGCCAGAGCATCCAGCAGGCAATCAGCACAATGACAATCCCTGAGACCAGCTGAAACCAGGGTTCAGAGGTTTGGGCGTTCCAGCCGCGGCCAAACCACAGACCGGCCATGGCGATCAGCCAGACCACCGCCGTATGCGAAACCGTGGCCGCCAGCCCCAGCAGTACCGCCTGTTTTAACGTTCCCCGTACCGCCACGATAAAGGCGGCCATCATTGTTTTTGAGTGCCCGGGTTCGAGGCCGTGCAGCGCGCCGAGCAGTATTGCGCTGGGTATAAACAGCCAGGCATTGCCCTGCTGCAGAAGGGAAGTGAAATCGTTCATATCGGGATCCTTGCCAAAAGTGCGTTTCTCCTACGCGGCGCCCGGGGGGGG
>OKFF01000075.1_pt1 | contig 16908 bp, 15 predicted proteins | sample 1611481 | NCBI WGS metagenome assembly OKFF01 (sample SAMN04436747, study PRJEB24849) | human gut metagenome | biome: human gut; feature: NICU; material: stool | host: Homo sapiens | place: USA: Saint Louis, MO | collected 2011-01-06
GCATCGGCGAACAGGAGTTGGCCCGCTGCCGGGAGATGGGTATCGAAGCCGGCCAGGCGCTGCGTCTGGATCAGATGGCGCGCAACGACAACGTGATCTTCTCCGCCACCGGCATCACCAAGGGCGATCTGCTGGAAGGCATCAGCCGCCAGGGCAACATGGCCACCACCGAAACGTTGCTGATCCGCGGCAAGTCGCGCACCATCCGCCGTATTCGTTCGACCCACTATCTGGATCGCAAAGACCCGGCGCTGCACGAGTTTCTGCTGTAACGAAACAGGGCGCCGAATGGCGCCCTGATGATTGATGACAAACCTCATGCCCTTGCCGTGTTGGCAGAGAACAGCGAATAAAAAACAAGGAAAATCAATTTATTGATTTTCGGCTGATAACCACAAAGGGGAGAAAAACCCCGCTTTTTCTCCCCTTTGTCAACGGTATGAGGGCGACGAATGGCGCACTGTCGTTATGCGGTATGCCCCTGATGCTGCATACGATTGGACAGCGGCCACCAGCACAGCAGGATCAGCAGCGCCATCGCGAACATCAGCAAGCCGAGGCTGAACTGCCCGGTTTGCGGCAACATGGCGGACAGCCAAGTCGCCAGACCGGACCCCATGTTCTGCATCCCGCCCACCAGTGCGCCCGCCGCGCCTGCCAGGTAAGGGAACGGCTCCATCGCCCCGGTGGTCGCCAGCGGGAACAGCATGCCGGCACCGAAGAAGAACAGCGCGGCCGGCACGATCAGCGTCCAGATGTTCATCACGCCGAACCAGCCCGGGATCCACATCATCGCCCCCGCCAGCAGGCAGCTAATCACCGAATGCCACATCAGCGTGTGGAAGGTCTTGCCGTCGAGCCCGGCGTACCAGGCGCCGAAAAACGCCGCCGGGATCGGCAGAATGAACAGGATGCTGACGGTCAGCCCACTCAGCCCCAACACGCCACCCATCAACACGCCACAGCTGGCCTCGAATACCGCAATCCCCGCCAGCGCGCCGATCAGCATCACCAGATAGCAGCTGAAGGTGCTGTCACCCAGCAGCTGGCGGAAACTGGCCAGCATGCGACGTTTTTCCGTTTGCACCGGGCGGGTTTCCGGCAGCCAGCGGAACATGGCGAAGGCGACGCAGGCGCACAGCGCCAGCAGGAAGGCGTAGCAGGCGCGCCAGCCGAACACCATCGCCAATGCGCCGCCGATCACCGGCGCCAGCAGCGGGCTAACCAAAATCCCCATGTTCAACAGGCTGTTGGCGTAGCGCAGGGCGGTGCCGGCATACAGATCGCGCGGCATGGTGCGCGCCATCACGCCCGCCACGCCGGTGCCCATGCCCTGAATCGCGCTGGCGGCAACCAGCATCGTCAGATTGGTGGACAGCAGCGCGCCCAGCGCACCGACCAGGAAGATCATCATACCGGTCAGGATCACCGGGCGGCGCCCGATACGATCCGATATCGGCCCGTAAATCAGCTGGGAGAAACCGTAGGTCAGCAGATACGCCGCCATCACCCGTTGCACGGCGCCGGTGCGAACCGACAGATCGTGGGCGATATCAGCAATAACGGGAACATAAATGGTTTGCGCCATCTGGCCGACGGCGACCAACAGGATAAGCATCACCAGCAGGTGAAAATTCTCTAGTTTTCTCATTATCTTCGTTAACGTTTCAACTCGTCACAGCGTCCCGGTATGGCCGTTGCAGCAGCCAGAACGGCGAGCAGCCCTCTATGGCGGCATAAACTAATCAAATCTGATTTTTTTAGCGAGTTTCAGGCAGATATTGATCCAGGTCACACTGGCAGCAAACCCGACCAGGCTCGTAAATTAAACTGTACGTCTAACGCTTTGGAGTTAAAAATAGCGCCCTTGCAGTAGCCGCGCTTTAGCATTTAATCGATAATTATTTTCATCAACTTGAAATAAAATAACACCATAGGGATTTGGTTAATGAAAACACCTGAGCTGATTTTATTCAAGTTAAAGGCTCTCGGCCCGCACTCGGCCAAAATGCTGGCGGAGCGTCTGGACATCACGCCGATGGGCATCCGACAACATCTGCAATCCCTGGAAAAACGTGAGTTGGTTTGTTACGAAGAAGCGCGCAGCAAGGTCGGCCGCCCGACGCGCTACTGGTCGCTGACAGCGCGAGGGCACGCTTTTGCGGCCGCCGATCAGGAACGGCTGCGGGCATCCGCGCTGCGGCTGTTTGGCGGCGCCGGCGTGGAACCTTTGCTGAACGCGCGTGAAGAGCAGCTTTATCTGCGTTATGCCGAAGAGCTGTCTGCCGAGCGCAGCCACCAAGAGCGGTTAGCCCGATTGGTGCGTCTGCGGCAACATGATGGTTACATGGCTGAATTGCTCGATCATCCGCACGGTGCGCTGTTGGTGGAAAACCACTGTCCGATCGGCGTGGCCGGTTCCAACTGCAGCAGCCTGTGCAATTCCGAGCTGCAGCTGTTTCACCGCCTGTTCGGCAACGACTATCGGATAGAGCGCACCACGCACGCCATTTCCGGCTCACGACATTGTGCTTATTTGATTCGACCACGGGAGCTTTAGAGTATGGCTGAATGGGTAAACGGCAAGGTTACGCAGGTAAAACAATGGACCGACGGGCTGTTCAGCCTGGTGGTCAATGCCCCCATCGATCCTTTCACCGCCGGGCAATTCGCCAAACTGGCGCTGGAGATCGACGGCGAACGAGTGCAACGCGCCTACTCCTACGTCAATGCCCCCGATGACGCCAACCTGGAGTTCTATCTGGTGACGGTGCCGGAAGGCAAACTGAGCCCGCGCCTCAATCAGCTGCGGCCAGGGTCGGATGTCATGGTGACCAAAGAAGCCGCCGGCTTCTTCGTGCTGGAGGAGGTGCCCGACTGCGACACGCTGTGGATGCTGGCGACCGGCACCGCCATCGGCCCCTATTTATCGATTCTGAAGCAAGGTGTCGGCCTGGAACGCTTTAACAACCTGGTGCTGGTGCACGCCGCGCGTTTTGCGCGCGATCTGAGCTACCTGCCGCTGATGCAGCAACTGCAGCAACGCTACAACGGCAAGCTGCGCATCCAGACCGTCGTCAGCCGTGAAGAGACGCCCGGTTCACTGACCGGCCGCGTGCCGGCGCTGATCGAGGACGGCCGGCTGGAAGCGGCGATCGGCTTGACCATCGACGCCGAAACCAGCCACGTGATGCTGTGCGGCAACCCGCAGATGGTGCGGGACACCCAGCAAACGCTGAAAGACCACCGCCAAATGCGCAAGCACCTGCGCCGCAAACCGGGCCACATCACCAGCGAGCACTACTGGTAACCCGAGGATCAGCGGAACTTCACCGGTTCGGCTTCCGGGCCGAACCGATTGTCTCCCGGCGTGCCGACGAAGGCGCCCAGATCGATAGTCATCATCACGATAATCAGCGTCGGGATGAAACGCCCGACGCCCCATTGCCAGATCGGCGCCAGCATTTGCCAGTTGCCCGCCGCCAGCATCCACGCCAGGATCAGCAGCAACGCCCACCAGCCGGCCTTGTTGCGATCGTGCAGACGTTTGACCAGCACCGCCGCCGTCGGCCACAGCAGCGCCACGATAAAGAAGGCGATGGATTGGATGGCTATCAATTGATAATTGGCCAGCGTAAACGCCGCCGCCATCAGCACCAACCACAGCCCCATCCAGATCCAGAAGTCGCGCCGCCCGATGCGGCCCTTAAAAGAAAAACACCACTGTTGTAACGTCATCGATTCCTGCGCTCTAAGCCTGCCCATATTCTGCGCCGCAGTGTAACATAGGCGCTGCCGGGCCGAGTTTTCCGCCTTGCATAACGCGGCGCGCCGCACAGCTTTCTCGTCAGCGAACCGATAATGGCGTGGGATCTTTGACAAGGCCTGCGGGTTATCGCTTTAATCGGAGCCATCTTTGTCCTTGATGCCATACGCCATGCTGAGAAAAACCCTCGCCATCGCCTGCCTGCTGCAGGCCGCCGCCAGCGCCTGGGCCGAACCGCCCGCCGCCGAAGCGAAACCGACCGCGCCTTACCTGCTGGCCGGGGCGCCGACCTTCGATCTGACGGTGGTCAAGTTCCGCGAGAAATACAATCGCGACAACCCCAAGCTGCCGATTGGCGAATTCCGCGCCATTCCCGCCGCCGAAGACGATTCGCCGCTGCTGACGCGCGCCGCCAGTAAACTCAACGAAAACCTGTACGCCTCCACCGCACTGGAGAAAGGCACCGGCAAAATCAAAACGTTGCAGATCACGCATCTGCCGCTGCAGCAGGCCAATGAAGAAAAAGCCGCGCGCGCCATCGCCATCAACTACATGGCGGCGCTGATGCGCCAGTTCGAACCGGCATTGACGGTGGAACAGAGCCAGAACAAGGTGAACAGCCTGCTGGAAAAAGGCAAAGGATCGCGCTTTTACCAACAGCAGGTCGGCGCCATTCGCTATGTCGTCTCGGACAACGGCGATAAAGGCGTCACCTTCGCGGTTGAACCGATTAAGCTGGCGCTTTCCGAGCCGTAACGGCGCGGCATTTAATGACGAAAAGCAAAGCCTTCGCGCTTAATGATCTCTATACTGTTGGGCAGGTAAACTGCCGGTCCGGCAGTTGTCATTTCGACTCTCGCGTTCCCTAGTTGGAGGAAAAAACATGCGTCATCCATTAGTTATGGGTAACTGGAAGCTTAACGGCAGCACCCACATGGTCAACGAACTGATCGCCGGTCTGCGCCATGAGCTGAGCAGCGTTGACGGCTGTGGCGTCGCCATCGCCCCGCCGGTGATGTATCTGGATCAGGCCAAGCACGCGCTGGCCGGCAGCCGCATCGCGCTGGGCGCGCAGAACGTGGACGTTAACCTGTCCGGCGCCTTCACCGGTGAAGTTTCCGCCAACATGCTGAAAGACGTCGGCGCTCAGTACATCATCATCGGCCACTCCGAGCGTCGCACCTACCACAAAGAAAGCGACGAAGTGATCGCCGAGAAATTCGCCGTGCTGAAAGAAGCCGGCCTGATCCCGGTGCTGTGCATCGGTGAAACCGAAGCCGAAAACGAAGCGGGCAAAACGGAAGAAGTTTGCGCACGTCAGATCGACGCCGTGCTGAAAACCCAGGGCGCTGCCGCTTTCGAAGGCGTGGTTATCGCTTACGAACCAGTATGGGCTATCGGTACCGGCAAATCAGCGACCCCGGCTCAGGCGCAGGCGGTGCACAAATTCATCCGTGACCACATTGCTAAAGCTGACGCCAAAATCGCTGAGCAAGTGATCATCCAGTACGGCGGTTCCGTTAACGCTGGCAACGCCGCAGAGCTGTTCACCCAGCCGGACATCGACGGCGCGCTGGTTGGCGGCGCCTCCCTGAAAGCTGACGCTTTCGCGGTGATCGTTAAAGCAGCAGAAGCAGCGAAAAAAGCGTAATTCGCTTTTCCCGGTGGCGACACGCGACCGGGTTGACTGACAAAACGTGGGAGCCCGGCCTAGCACAGCGCAAGCCGGGCTTTCTTTTGCCGTTACAGTTTCCCCAACAGCTGATACCAGGCGTAGTCCAGCGGCAGTAAAATCAGATAACTCACCGCCGCCAGCGCCAGACACAGTTGCATCCCCGCCCTCGCCGGGACCTTGCCTAACCCCATCGCCACCACGATCGGCGACGCCTGATAGGGCAGCAGCGGCGTGGAATAGCCCAGCACCTGAATCATAATCACGCTTAGCAGCGGAAAACCGGTGGCGTCGGCAAAGCTCTGGGCAAAGGTGGTATACAGCGCCGGCACGCCGTTGGCGGTCATAATAAAGTTCAGCGCGCTGGTTATCCCAGTCAGGGCGAGAAAGCTGGTGAAAGGATTGTCTTTATCCAGGGGCATCACCTGCAGCAACGCATTGCCCACTGCGCCGCCAATCCCGGTTTGGGTGACGGCGATCGCTAGCCCCAGAATCCCGGCGACGTAAATGCAGGTGCGCATATTCACCCCGCTGGCAAACTCCTCGCCGTTGATAAAGCCCACCCGCGGCAGCAGCGTGATCACAGCCGCCGCCAGGCCGGTCCACGCCGGGCCGACGCCGTGCCAGCTCTCGGTCACCCATAGCGAGAGGACCACCGCCAGCAGCCACGCCAGACGTTTCTCGTCGCGGCTCATCGGCGGCAGCGGCGCCAGGTCGCGCGGTGGATGCGGCTTGCCGGGAAACAGCCAGCAAATCAGCGCCACCAGCACCGCCCCTTTCAGCCAGCCAAGCACCGGCGTATGCAGCAGTAAATAGGGAACATAATTCAGATGGATACCGTACGAGCCTTCCGCCGCGCCACTCATCACCAGATTCGGCACGTTGGCGGGCAAAATCGTTGCCGACAGCTGAAAGGTGCCGAACCCCACCGCCAGCGCCAGGCCGAACCAGCCGCGGCTGCCGTCGGCAATGCCCGCGCGGCGGGCCATCGCCGCCACGATCGGCATCAGCAGCGCGATGCGCCCCATGTTGGAGGGCATCACGAACGCCAGGGCGTAGCTCAGGAGTACCACGCTGGCGACCATCCGCGGCCAGGAGTCGGTGAGCCTGGCCGACAGCGCCTGCGCCGCCCGGTCCGCCAGTCCGGTTTTACGGATGGCGATGCCGAGCACAAAGCCGCTGAACACCAGCCAGAACGCCGAAGAGGCAAAGCCGCCGAAGATCACCTCCGGCGGAGCGATTTTCGCCATCATTGCCGCTGCGAAGAACAGCAGCGCGGTGATAAATTCCGGCAGCAGCGACGTCGCCCAGAGCACGATGGTGACGCCGACAATCAATGAAGGAAGGAACAGCGGGTGGGTAAGCCAGAGCGACATGCCTGTCTCCTGTCGTTTTTTTCAGCAAGAATACGACGACAGGTAAGACAGGTAAACGCCAGAACTAGTGGTTTGCGTTAAGGATGGCGCAGCGATGATCCTGAATTTCTTCCGCTGAAGCCCGGTTCAGGGTCAGCAGGTTACGCTCCGTCGCCAGCAGCACCAGCGAGCCGTCGCTCTGTTGCGCCATTGCCAGCGCGAAGCGTCCCATATGTTCACGCGCCTCCGGCACCTCTTCCGCCAGCATCAGGAACGGGCTACGCTGGGCCAGCTCCGCCTCCGTCACCCGGCGCGCCAGGTATTCGTGGCCCTGAAGCCCGCCCGGTAGCGGCAGCCAGCGGCTGCTGATCGCTGCGGCATCCTTATCTAACTGCGCGCGCACATCGGGGCGCAGGCAGGAGATATGAATATGGAAATGGTTTTGCGTACGTCCACTGCGCGAGTTGATCGCCAGCGATACCGCGTTATCAGGAACCGGCGCGCCGTGGCGCTGGCTCATGATTTCACGCCCCTGCCAGGCCTGCCAGAAAAAGTTCGGCGTCAACGGTTCCAGCAGCAGCGGGCTTTCGGTGCCGTTGATGCGGTAGGTCGGCATCAGCAAATATTGCAGCGGGCCGTTACGGTCTTTAAACAGCACATAGCCGCCCTTGAGGTTCACTTCCGCGCACGGCGACGGGTTTTGCTGCTGTTGCTGATGGGGAACGCACTGCTGCAGGACAATCTTGCGTAATGCGTCCGGGTTGCCAGAGTGCAGCCAGTAGTAGCCGCCCGCCAGCGCCGCGAGGATCGCCACCAGCAGCGCCAGCAAAAAGTATCTTACTCTTCTCATTTTCATTCCCTGTTAAGCCTGAAGCGGAAGAGTAGCGTAATTTGATGACTAAATGAAAACAGATGGTTGACGGGGCGTTATCCCGGGTAGCGGCTGACGCCTTACCCGGGCTACGCACCGCACAAAACTGTAGCCCTGCTAAGCGTAGCGCAAGCAGGGACAAGAGAATTAACGCTGGCTAATCTGGTCGAAGGTGCCGCCGTTGGAGAAGTGCTCTTTCTGCGCTTTCGTCCAGCCGCCGAACTCCTGATCGATGGTAAACAGCTTCAGTTTCGGGAATTCGTTAGCATATTTCTTCGCCACATTCGGATCGCGCGGGCGGTAGAAGTTCTTCGCCGCAATCTCCTGGCCTTCCGGCGAGTAGAGATACTTCAGGTACGCTTCCGCCACCTGACGCGTGCCTTTCTTATCCACCACTTTGTCGACCACCGAGACGGTCGGCTCAGCCAGAATCGACTCACTCGGGGTCACGATTTCAAACTTGTCTTTGCCCAGTTCGTTGGTCGCCAGCAGCGCTTCGTTTTCCCAGGCGATCAGTACATCGCCGATGCCGCGTTCTACAAAGGTATTGGTCGAACCGCGCGCGCCGGAGTCCAGCACTTCCACGTTTTTATACAGCGCCTTGACGAATTCCTGGGCTTTCGCCTGGTCGCCGTGATTCTGATGCAGAGCATAGCCCCAGGCCGCCAGGTAGTTCCAGCGGGCGCCGCCGGAGCTTTTCGGGTTCGGGGTAATGACCGACACGCCCGGTTTGATCAGATCGTTCCAGTCATGGATCTGTTTCGGATTGCCCTTGCGGACGAGGAACACGATGGTGGAGGTATACGGCGCAGAGTTATCCGGCAGGCGTTTCAGCCAGTTTTTATCGATGCGGCCGCGTTCGGCAATAGCGTCGACATCGTAGGCCAGCGCCAGCGTGACCACATCCGCTTAAATACCGTTAATCACCGAGGTCGCCTGTTTGCCAGAGCCACCATGCGACTGGCGGATCACCACGTTGTCGCCGGTCTCCTGCTTCCAGTGTGCGCTAAACGCTTTGTTGTACTGTTCGTACAGCTCGCGCGTTGGATCATAAGATACGTTTAATAGCTGAATGTCTTTTGCCAGAACGCTGGCGGATGCCAGCAACAGAGTTAACCCTACGCCCCACTTATTCATCGCACCGCTCTCTTTATGTGTGTTGTGATGGGTTAAGCGTGCCAGAAAGCGATTCAATGATTAAAGAATAAAAAAAGATTGGCTATAACTTGCGGATATAAAGACGCGAGTAAGGATGACCCCCTCCCGGGCGGGAGAGGGCGCGAAGCGATTAGACTTCTTCCATGCGACCCAGCAGCGCCTGCAGACGTTCCTGCCAGCCCTGCTGCTGCTCTTTCAGCTGGCTGTTTTCGCGCTCCAGCTCTTCACGACCATGCTGCGCGCTCTGAACTTCCTGCACCAGGGTGTTGTTCTTTTCTTTCAGCTCTTCGATTTCCATCTGCAACAGAGTGATGGTATCAATCGCCTGCTGAACCTTAGATTCTAATTTCTCAAACACTTCTAATGACATCGTCATACCTCTCCTGAACTTGCAAGGCGTTGATAGAAACTCGTGTTTCGTATACGCGGTCCCGCCTTAACGAAAATTAGCGCACATAGCGGTGTTATCGTCGATTGTATGAATCCCCGCCGCCCCTGTCCAGCGGCAAGCCGCGTAGATTGCGGTTTGCAACACTTTTCAGTCTTTACCTGGTGCTTTCAGCGCAGTTCGCTCGTAGTTCATGGGTCAATGTTAATTTTATGGTTAACAAAATGCGTGGTGAAACGCTCCGACAGCGCTCTCGATGCGCGCAAATGGCGCGAAAACGCTCATTTTCTTGACGAGGCACACACATTTGAAGTTCGATATTTCTCGTTTTTGCTCGTTAACGATAAATTAACACTATGCCTACATGGCAATATGGTCGTCTGTGACCACCCTACATACAATAATCATCACCACGCTTCAGGATTCGATTATGAGCCAAACATCAACCTTAAAAGGCCAGTGCATCGCAGAGTTCCTCGGTACCGGGTTGTTGATCTTTTTCGGCGTTGGGTGCGTGGCTGCGCTCAAGGTCGCGGGAGCCAGCTTCGGACAATGGGAAATCAGCATCATCTGGGGTCTGGGCGTCGCCATGGCGATCTACCTGACCGCCGGGGTCTCCGGTGCGCACCTTAACCCAGCGGTGACTATCGCGCTGTGGCTGTTCGCCTGCTTCGAAGGCCGCAAAGTGGTTCCTTTTATTATTTCGCAATTCGCTGGCGCCTTTTGCGCTGCGGCATTAGTTTACGGGCTTTACTACAATCTTTTCCTCGATTATGAAACCACCCACCATATGATTCGCGGCAGCGTGGAAAGCCTCGATCTGGCCGGCATTTTCTCCACTTACCCGAACCCGCACATCAATTTTGTGCAGGCCTTCGCGGTAGAGATGGTGATTACCGCTATCCTGATGGGCGTCATCCTGGCGCTGACCGACGATGGCAACGGCATACCGCGCGGCCCGCTGGCCCCTCTGCTGATTGGCCTGCTGATTGCGGTGATTGGCGCCTCCATGGGACCGCTGACCGGCTTCGCCATGAACCCGGCGCGTGACATCGGCCCGAAAGCCTTCGCCTGGCTGGCGGGGTGGGGTGACGTCGCCTTCACCGGCGGCAAAGATATTCCTTATTTCCTGGTGCCGCTGTGCGCACCGGTGGTCGGCGCGGCGCTGGGCGCATTCAGCTATCGTAAGCTGATTGGCCGTCACCTGCCTTGCGACACCTGCGTGGAGGAAGAGCAACAGAGCCCCTCCTCTTCCACCGCTCAACATAAAGCTTCGCTGTAATCTGACTACGGGACACCGACTATGACCGACAAAAAATATATCGTTGCGCTTGACCAGGGCACTACCAGCTCCCGGGCCGTTGTGATGGATCATGATGCCAATATCGTCAGCGTCTCCCAGCGAGAATTTGAACAAATTTATCCTAAGCCAGGCTGGGTCGAACACGACCCGATGGAAATCTGGGCTTCCCAAAGCTCGACGCTGGTCGAAGCGCTGGCCAAAGCGGATATCAACTCCGATCAGATCGCGGCCATCGGCATCACCAATCAGCGTGAGACCGTGGTGGTGTGGGAGCGAGAGACCGGTAAACCCATCTACAACGCTATCGTCTGGCAGTGCCGCCGTACCGCGGAGATCTGCGAGCAGCTCAAGCGTGACGGGATGGAAGAGTATATCCGCAAGGCCACAGGCCTGGTGGTGGACCCGTACTTCTCCGGCACCAAGGTGAAATGGATCCTCGACCATGTCGAAGGTTCCCGTGAGCGTGCGAAGCGCGGCGAACTGCTGTTCGGCACCGTTGACACCTGGCTTATCTGGAAGATGACCCAGGGCCGCGTGCACGTCACCGACTACACCAACGCCTCGCGTACCATGCTGTTCAACATCCACGACCTCGACTGGGACGACAAGATGCTAGACGCGCTGGACATTCCGCGCGCCATGCTGCCGGAAGTGCGCAAGTCTTCCGAAGTGTACGGCCAGACCAACATCGGTGGTAAAGGCGGGACCCGTATTCCTATCGCCGGGATCGCCGGTGACCAGCAGGCGGCCCTGTTCGGCCAGCTGTGCGTCAAAGAAGGGATGGCGAAAAACACCTACGGCACCGGCTGCTTTATGCTGATGAATACCGGCGAAAAAGCGGTCACCTCCACCCACGGTCTGCTGACCACCATCGCCTGCGGCCCGCGCGGCGAGGTGAACTACGCTCTGGAAGGGGCGGTGTTTATGGCCGGCGCGTCTATTCAGTGGCTGCGCGACGAGATGAAGCTCATCAGCGATGCCTTCGACTCCGAGTACTTCGCCACCAAAGTGAAGGATACCAACGGCGTATACGTGGTACCCGCGTTCACCGGTCTTGGCGCACCGTACTGGGACCCGTATGCCCGCGGCGCGATTTTCGGCCTCACCCGCGGCGTGAACTCCAACCACATTATCCGTGCGACGCTGGAGTCCATCGCCTTTCAGACCCGCGACGTGCTGGAAGCGATGCAGGCTGACTCCGGCATTCGTCTGCACGCCCTGCGCGTAGACGGCGGCGCGGTGGCTAACAACTTCCTGATGCAGTTCCAGTCCGATATCCTCGGCACCCGTGTCGAGCGTCCGGAAGTACGCGAAGTGACGGCGCTGGGCGCGGCCTATCTGGCCGGTCTGGCGGTCGGTTTCTGGCAGAATCTGGATGAACTGCAGGAGAAAGCGGTGATTGAGCGCGAATTCCGCCCGGGGATTGAAACTACTGAGCGTAACTATCGTTACAGCGGCTGGAAGAAAGCGGTGAAACGCGCGTTAGCGTGGGAAGAGCACGACGAAGCGTAAGATTGTGAAGTTATTCCCGGCTTGCGGCGTAAACGCCTGAGCCGGGCTACAAAACCCCAAACAGCACGATCTTGTAGCCCGGACAGGTGCGCAGCACCGCTTCCGGGTTTTTTATCAACCAAACATCGGCAGCAGCAGGTACAGCTTAATCACCAGCGCGTTGACGATATCGATAAAGAACGCCCCCACCATCGGCACGACCAGGAAGGCCATATGCGATGGCCCGAAACGGTCGGTAATCGCCTGCATATTGGCGATCGCCGTCGGCGTTGCCCCCAGGCCAAATCCGCAATGCCCGGCTGCCAGCACCGCGGCATCGTAGTTTTTGCCCATCATCCGATAAGTGACGAACACCGCATACAGCGCCATCGCCAGCGCCTGCACCGCCAGGATAATAATCATCGGCAGCGCCAGCGAGGCCAACTCCCACAGCTTGAGGCTCATCAGCGCCATGGCGAGGAACAGCGACAGGCTGACGTTGCCCAACACCGATACCGCGCGATCGAACACCCGATACAACCCCGCCAGCGCCAGGCTGTTGCTGAGGATCACGCCGATAAACAGCACGCAGACGAAGGTCGGCAGCTCGAAGACGCTCCCCGCCAGCAGTTGCGCAACCACCTTGCCCAGCGTCAGACAGATGGCGATCAGGGCGATACTTTCGATCAGCACCAGCGAGGTGATCACCCGCCCCACGTCCGGCTTTTCAAAGGCGGTTGGCGCCACCTGATCGTCCGGTGTCCCGTCCGGTGAGGAAGAGTGCTTCACCAGATAACGCGCCACCGGGCCGCCGATCAGGCCGCCCAGCACCAGGCCGAAAGTCGCGCAGGCCATCGCCACCTCGGTGGCGTTGGCAAAACCGTAGCGCTCAACGAACAGCTTACTCCACGCCGCCCCGGTGCCGTGGCCGCCGGATAAGGTAATCGACCCGGCCAGCAGACCCATTAGCGGATCCAGCCCCAGCAGCGTCGCCATGCCGATACCGAGGGCGTTCTGCAGCAGCAGCAGGCCAACCACCACGATCAGGAAAGTGCCCAGCACCTTGCCGCCGGCCCGCAGGCTGGCGAGGTTGGCGTTAAGACCGATGGTGGCGAAGAACGCCAGCATCAGCGGATCTTTCAGACTCATATCGAAATCAATTTCGATATCCATGCTTTTTTTCAGCGCCAGCAGCGCCAGCGCCACCAGCAGACCGCCGGCAACGGGTTCAGGAATAGTGTATTTCTTAAGGAAGGGAACGGTTTGTACGAGTTTTCTGCCGAGTAACAGCACGAGCGTTGCGGCAACGAGCGTCGATAAGGTATCGAGATGAAACATAAAAAGCTCCTTATGGGCGCATGATCCATTCACACGCGACGATATTCCTGGTGTCTTTAGCTTCTCATCATGAGGAGTCAGAGGGGGATTTTACGCAGAACGGCGGAAAAATTGACAGAAAAAGATATTTTGTATCATGAATGATGCGATTTAGCATACAAAATGTTAATTATCTCGTTGCGCATATTCACGGTATAAATTTTTATGAGCAAACGCTGGCAAACGTTTGCTTTTGGTCTACAGTCCGATAAAATTCCCGCTTTGCCACCTTGGGATTGCTTGTGATGTCCGTTAACACCGCAGAGTCAGAAAATGCGCAACCGGTTGCGCATAAACCAGCCAGCGAATTAATCTACCGCCTCGAAGATCGCCCGCCGCTACCGCAAACCCTGTTCGCCGCCTTCCAGCACCTGCTGGCGATGTTTGTCGCGGTGATCACCCCGGCGCTGTTAATCTGCCAGGCTCTCGGTCTCCCGGCGCAAGATACCCAACATATCATCAGCATGTCGCTGTTCGCCTCCGGCGTCGCCTCTATTATTCAGATCAAAGCCTGGGGCCCGGTCGGCTCCGGACTGCTCTCCATCCAGGGCACCAGCTTCAACTTTGTCGCCCCGCTGATCATGGGCGGTACCGCCTTGAAAACCGGCGGCGCCGACGTCCCCACCATGATGGCCGCCCTCTTCGGCACCCTGATGCTGGCCAGCTGCACCGAAATGGTCCTCTCCCGGATCCTGCACCTGGCGCGCCGTATCATTACCCCGCTGGTTTCCGGCGTGGTGGTGATGATTATCGGCCTGTCGCTGATTCAGGTCGGACTGACCTCCATCGGCGGCGGCTACGCGGCGATGGCCGACCACACCTTTGGTGCGCCGAAAAATCTGCTGCTGGCGGGTATCGTGCTGGCGCTGATTATTATCCTCAACCGCCAGCGCAACCCGTACCTGCGCATCGCCTCGCTAGTGATTGCCATGGCTGCCGGTTATCTGGCGGCGTGGTTCCTCGACATGCTGCCAGTCAACACCGCCCCGACCAACAGCAGCCTCATCACCGTCCCGACGCCGCTCTATTATGGCCTCGGTGAATACGGCTCAGGATCTTGTTACGTTCTTCCATCTGGCGACGGCGGTTGTCCTGCTCGAAAGCCTGGGCTTTCTGAGAGAACTGCTCGCGTTGCGCCATCACGTCTTTTTCCAACTTGCTGCGGTCGCTGGCTTTCATGGTAGCGCCGTCACGCTGCAGACGTTGCATTTTGGTCTGCAGGCTACGTTCCATGTTCTGGAGTTCGCTTGCACGGCCTTTAAACTCGTTTTCCAGCTGTTTAGCGACCGCTTCACGGGCCGGCAGCTGTTGGAATATGCTGGAGACTTTAACGACAGCGATCTTATCTGCTGCCTGAACGCCAGCTGAAGAAGCCATTGCTAAACCGAGGCCTGCGGCACACAACCACTTTTTCACTATAAACTCCTTACCATCACCCATTTGTGTCATATGACACTGAAGTACACAATTTGCCAGACTTGTCCCACCAAACAATGAGAATCATCTCCCTCTGCCGGCGGGCGCCTGGCCATTGCGATTCTTAATAACTGTTATGCCCAGCGGCGAGACCCGTTACCAGGTCTTACCGATGTTAAACTGGAACTGTTCGGACTTGTCGCCTTCGTATTTCTTGATCGGGTTGGCGTAAGAGAACACCAATGGCCCCAATGGCGACATCCACTGCAGCGCGATACCGGCGGAAGAACGAATATTGCTGGCCTTGCTGTAGTCCGGCACGCCGTACATCAGCGTTTCGTCGGTATTCTTCCACTTGGTATCCCACACGGTACCGGCATCGATGAACAGCGAGGTCCGCACCGAGTTGGCGTATTTCTCGCTGATGAACGGCGTCGGGGTGATCAGCTCCAGGCTGGCGACCGCCATGGCGTTACCGCCCACCGCGTCATCCGAGCTACAGATGCTCTGACGCGAGGTCGTGCTGCCGGCGTTGAACTGACACTGGTACGAGTTGGAGTTGTAGTACACCGCCTTCGGACCAATGGTGTTGGACTGGAAGCCGCGCACGGTGCTCGAACCACCGGCGTAGAATTTCTCGTAGAACGGCATTTCCTTGCCGCCCAACCCATCCGCGTAACCCAGACGGCCGCGACCCAACAGCACCCAGGTGCGATCGTCGTTGATCGGCACGTACTGTACGCTGTCCAGCGTCACCTTGTAGTATTCGTTGTCCGAGCCCGGAATGGTGACCTTACCGTTCAACGTGGTGCGGTTACCCGAGGTCGGGAAGTAGCCGCGGTCCAGGTTGTTGTAGGTCCAGCCCAGGTTCAGCGTAAAGTCGTCGGTCGAGTAGCTGGCGCGGTCGGTTTTGTTCGCATCCACGCCCATCGAGTCGAGGTAACGCCACATGGCGATCTGCGGCTGCATGTTCGACAGGCCGTTGTGGACGTAGCCCAGGCCGGTACGCAACGAGTTGTTTTCGTTGATCGGGAAGCCCAGCGTGCCGTCGATACCGTAACTCTTGTTGGTATAGTCCGACAGATCCGCGTCATCCGCCTTAAAGTCGTTGTAGAAGATGCGGCCGCCCAGGCTCACACCGTCAACGGTGAAGTACGGGTTGGTGACCGACAGTTCGGTATAGGTCTGATAGTCGTTCTTGGTGCCGCTGATGCCGACCGAGTACCCGGTACCCAACCAGTTATCCTGCTGCACGCCCGCCTGGAAGCTGACGCCGCTCTCGGTGCCGTAACCGACGCCGAAGTTGAAGGTACCGGTGTTGCGTTCTTTCACCTTGTAGGTCACATCGACCTGATCGGCGGTGCCCGGCACGCGCTGGGTTTCCACGTCAACCGTTTCGAAGTAGCCCAGACGGTTCAGACGCTCTTTGCCCTGCTCGACCTGCTCGTTGCCGAGCCAGGCGCCTTCCATCTGGCGCATTTCGCGACGCAGTACGGAATCCTTGCTAGTGTCGTTGCCTTCGAACTTGATGCGACGCACGTAGAAGCGGTTGCCCGCGTCAACGTTGACGTGCAGTTTGACGGTTTTATCCGCGTCGTTGATCTCAGGCTGAGTGCCGACGCGCGGGTAGGCGTAACCATAACGGCCCAACATCGTTTTGATGTTGTCTTCCATTTTGGTCACCTTGCTGCCGTTGTACAGCTCGCCTGGCTCGATTTTGGTGATCTGAGCGACTTCCGCCGAGTGGCCGGCCAGATTGCCGTTCACGACAACATCGGAAAGCTTGTACTGCTCGCCTTCGGTGATGTTGATGGTGATGTAGATGCCTTTTTTATCCGGCGTCAGGCTCACCTGGGTAGAATCGATGTTGAAGCGGGCATAGCCGCGATCCAGATAGAAGCTGCGCAGGGTTTCGAGATCGCCCGCCAGTTTTTGCTTCTGGTATTTGCGATCGCCGACCAGGTTCCACCATGGCACTTCGTCACGCAGTTGGAAGCGTGAGATCAGTTCGTCGTTGGTGAAGGCAGGGTTGCCGACGATGTTGAGTTGTTGAATCTTGGCGGAGACCCCTTCCGTGACCACCAGCTTCAAGTATTTGAGATCGGAAGAGC
>OKFF01000080.1_pt1 | contig 16542 bp, 14 predicted proteins | sample 1611481 | NCBI WGS metagenome assembly OKFF01 (sample SAMN04436747, study PRJEB24849) | human gut metagenome | biome: human gut; feature: NICU; material: stool | host: Homo sapiens | place: USA: Saint Louis, MO | collected 2011-01-06
GGGTGCCGGCAGGCTGAACAATCCCCGGCGGCGCGAATCCTCTGAATCTTCTTTTTTCCTCGCGAATGTGGAGGTCAGATGAGAGCGAGTGTCATTGCGTTCGGGAGCCTCTTAATTCAGCAGTACGCTCATAATCAGCAGTACGGCCATGCACATCGACATAATACTGATATCAACAATCATTCTGTACGACAAAAGCTCCAGCTAAACGGGTACGGCGGGCAGGTAAAAGCCCATCTTATAGTGGTTAAAGAGTGTACCCTGCCTACATCCATTGAACAAACGTTTATTGACTAATATTGTCGGCCTGCGTCGGCCATCGGCCACCGCCTGGAGCAACATGAGGATGGCTCATGTTGCATTGAATTTAAGTCGCTTTCCCTCCAGCGCTGACTCTGGCAAAAATAGGTTCATTAACGAATCAACAACATTTACCGGTTGAAGCGCGCCCGGCCTGACTCCGCGTCGCCAGGCTGGTGGAGAGTATTCCGCCGGGTTCGCTTTATGCCCGCCATCAGGATGGACAATCGCCATGAATAATAAATTTACCTATACGATTAAGCGCACCCGGTTTGATGAAAACTATAACCCTGCGGAAAATACGCGTATTACCACCAACTTCGCTAATTTAGCCAGAGGGGTGAACCGTGAGGAAAATCTGCGCAATACGTTAATCATGATGAATAACCGTTTTAATAGCCTGGCCCACTGGGATAATCCCCATAACGATCGCTATGCGGTGGAACTGGATATTATTTCTGTCGAGATGAATATTGCTCAGGATAGCGCCAGCTTCCCGGTGATTGAGATCCTGCAAACGCATATTGTCGATAAAAAGAGCGGGGAGCGTCATGCCGGTATCGTCGGCAATAACTTCTCCTCCTATGTGCGGGATTACGATTTTAGCGTACTGCTTCTGGAACATAATAAGGACCAGAGTCGCTTCAGCGTACCGGAAAACTTTGGCGAGCTGCACGGCAATATCTTTAAGGATTTTGTGCAATCCAGCGCCTGGCGCGCCAACTTCAGCAAGGCGCCGGTGATTTGCCTGAGCGTCTCCAGTAAAGATGTTTACCATCGCACCGGTAACGAACATCCGGTCCTCGGCATTGAATATGCTCAGGAAGGCGTCTCGCTGACCGAGCGCTATTTCAGCAAAATGGGTCTGCAGGTACGCTATTTTATGCCAAAAAACAGCGTCGCGCCGTTGGCCTTTTATTTTACCGGCGATCTGCTCAGCGATTACACCAGCCTGGAACTGATCGCCACCATCAGCACGATGGAGACGTTTCAGAAAATATATCGCCCGGAGATCTACAATGCCAACTCCCCGGCGGGGCAATACTATCAGCCCAATCTCAGCCACCTGGATCATTCATTAACAAAAATCGTCTATGACCGGGAAGAGCGCAGCCTGTTGGCGATTGAGCAGGGGAAATTTACACAACAACATTTTATCAACCCGCACAAGACGTTGCTTGAGCAATGGTCTGCTAATTTCGCGCTTTGCTAAACCCATATAAAAGGCTAATGACTATGAAAACATGGCTTCCGACATCGACCGCCGGCAGTTTACCGAAACCTTCCTGGCTGGCGCAGCCAGAGACCCTGTGGTCGCCCTGGAAACTGTCCAGCGAAGAATTACTGGCCGGCAAGCGCGACGCCTTGCGGTTATCCCTCGACGACCAGCTGCGGGCCGGGATCGATATTGTCAGCGACGGCGAGCAAACGCGGCAGCACTTTGTCACCACCTTCATCGAGCACCTCAGCGGGGTTGATTTTGCCAAACGCGAGATCGTGAAAATTCGTAACCGCTATGAGGCCAGTGTTCCAACGGTGGTGGGCGCCGTGGAGCGCCAGAAACCGGTCTTCGTGGAGGACGCTCGCTATCTGCGGCAGCTCACCAGTCAGCCGATCAAATGGGCGCTTCCGGGCCCGATGACCATGATCGACACGCTGTATGACAACCACTACAAAAGCCGGGAAAAGCTGGCCTGGGAATTTGCCAAAATCCTCAATCAGGAAGCGAAAGAGTTAGAGGCTGCGGGGGTTGATATTATTCAGTTCGATGAGCCGGCCTTTAACGTCTTCTTCGATGAGGTCAACGACTGGGGGATCGCCGCCTTAGAACGAGCCACCGAAGGGCTGAAGTGTGAGACAGCGGTGCATATCTGCTACGGCTATGGCATCAAGGCCAATACCGACTGGAAAAAGACGCTGGGCTCCGAGTGGCGACAGTATGAAGAGGCTTTCCCGCAGCTGCAGAAATCGTCCCTTGATATTATCTCTCTCGAGTGCCACAACTCGCGCGTGCCGATGGATCTGCTGGAGTTGATCCGCGGTAAAAAGGTGATGGTCGGGGCGATCGATGTCGCCAGCCATGCTATCGAAACCCCGGAAGAGGTGGCTGGAACCCTGCGCAAGGCGCTGGCGTTCGTCGATGCCGACAAACTCTACCCGTCCACCAACTGCGGTATGGCGCCGCTGCCGCGCCATGTCGCGACCGGCAAACTGCACGCCCTGAGCGCCGGCGCCGAGATTATTCGTCGCGAGCTGGCGGCAAAGTAAGGCGGGGCGCGCCCGTTATCTTCCCCAGGCGGTGTACTTTATCGTCGGTTCACTTCCAGAGCGGGCTGTCGCCCGCTCTGCGTCATGTTGCCGCCAGCGGGCGACAGATTGCCCGCAGGGCGACGGCGCTGCACAGCGGAAACAGCGCCAGCAAAAGCCAGGGATAAACCGCCTGCGGCGACGGAATGAGCGCCAGGTCAAGCAAATGACCGAGCAGTAAATTCCCGGCTAACACCGCGCACCCTCCTGCGGTGGCGAGCGCTCCGTAGTGGGCGCCCAGCGTCGACTCCTCGGCGAACAGCGGGATCAGATCCTTGGCTGCGGGCACTAACAGCATCTGGCCGAGGGTGAGCAGCGTGACAAAACCAGCCGCCGGCATTAACCGCAGCCAACCTTCGGCGGGTGGGGCGGCGGCGAATAACGCCACGCTGGCAAAGGAAGCCGACAGCAGCAGAAAGCCCACCGGCAGGATGCGCACGGCGCCCATTCGCCGGGCGAAGCGGGCGAGAGGGAGCTGGAGGGTGATAATCAACAGCGAGGCCAGCATAAAGAGCGGCGCCAGATCCTGCTCGCGGCCGCCGGAACGTTGGATCTCCACCGGCAGGGCGAGGTACAGTTGGTTGTAGCTCAACAGCCATGAGCTGTAGGCGAGAATAAACGCGACAAAGCGCGGCTGGCGCAAAGGCGTCCACCATGGGACTCGTCTGCGCGTTGTTGTCGTGTGCCCGTCGGCGGGCAGACAGAAAAAGAGCACCGCCAGCGCCAGAAGAAATATTCCCGCGCCGGCGAGGGCGATATGCCGAAAGCCGATCCCGCTCAGCACGCCTCCGGCCACCGGGCCGATCACCGCTCCCAGTTCACCGCATACCGCAAACAGCGCAAACCACTCGGCGCGACTGCGTTTCCCGTTGGCCTGGCTGTGGGTACCGGCCCGCGCCAGCAGGGCCTCTATCGACGGGGAGAACAGGGCGCCGCCGACGCCGGTCAGGCAGGCGCCGAGGATAATGGGCCACAGCGACGCCCCGCACGCCAGCAGGAGAAAACCGGCGACGCGAACGACGCAGCCGGCGAGAATGATCGCCTTAGCGCCATAGCGGTCGGCCAGCGTCCCGCCGAGGATAAACATGCCCTGCTGAGAGAAGGTACGCAGCCCGAGGATCAGGCCGATAAGTCCGCCTGAGAGCAGCATGTCGTCGCGCAGGAAGAGGGCGAGGAAAGGAACGACCGCGTAAAAGCCAATATTAAAAACGAACTGGCTTCCCAGTAACACCGGAGGCCAGAGGGTTGCCGCAGGGCGCAGGGAGAAAAGAGGCATATCCGCCCAACCTAAATGATGAAATGAATGTGCTTTTTGCCGTGGTAAGGGGAGATCTCGATTTTGGTTTTCACCCGGAAAACGTCCCACAGCAGCGCTTCGGACAAAATCTCCTCCGGCGTCCCGCTGGCGAGGATCTGCCCCTGCTGCATCACGATCAGCGAATCGCAGAACATCGCGGCATGGTTAAGATCGTGAATGGCCACAATGCTGGTTACCGGCAGCTCGCTGATCAACTGCATTAACTGCATCTGATGGTGTATATCCAGATGGTTGGTCGGCTCATCCAGCAGGATTTCGCTCGGGCTCTGCGCCAGCGCGCGGGCGATATGCACCCGCTGCCGCTCGCCGCCGGAGAGGCTTAACCATCCCTGTTCGCTTTTCTCCAGCATCGCTACCCGCTGCAGCGCGGCGGCAATCGCCTCGTCATCCTGAGCGCTCCAGTTTGAGAACGGAGAGTGGTGGGGAATGCGTCCCAGGCGCACGACGTCGCGCACCCGCATATTGGCCTCGGTCATGCCGTGTTGCTCGACGAAAGCCACGCGGCGGGCGAGCTGCTTTTTCGCCATCCGGGCGATATCCTGGCCGTCGAGGGTGACGCGACCTGCATCCGGGCGGCGCAGGCCCGCCAGAACGCGCAGCAGCGAGGATTTGCCGCAGCCGTTGGGCCCCAGCAGTCCGACCGTTTCGCCGCGCGGCACCCGCAGCGAGACATTATTGACGATGACCTTTTTGCCTGCCTTCCAGGTGATATTTTCAGCGCAAATACTCATCACTTATTCCTTGAGCGGTAGATAATCACGGCAAAGAAAGGCACCCCAACCAGGGCGGTTACTACCCCAACGGGCAGACTTTGCGGGGCAATCAGCAGTCGCGACGCAATGGCCGCCAGTACCATCAATCTGGCCCATGACAGCGCGCTGGCGATCAGCAACGTTCGGTGCAGCGGGCCAAAGAAGAAACCCATCACGTGCGGCAACACCAGGCCAACAAAGCCGATTGAGCCGGCCATGCTGACGATGGTGGCGGTGATCAGCGCCGCAGTGGTGAAGAGGATCAGGCGCACGCGCGGCACAGCAATCCCCAGCGAGGCGGCGGCATCGTCGCCGAAGGTGAACGCGTCCAGCGCCCGGGCATACCACAGGCAGACCGCCAGACCCGCGAGCACCACCACAATGACCAGCTGGAATTCGGGCCAGCGAACGCCGCTGAAGCTGCCCAGCAGCCAGAACATCACATCGCGCGCCTGCTGCGCGCTGGCGGAGGTGCTGATGGTATAGGCCGTGATGGCGTTAAATAACTGCGAGGCGGCGACGCCCGCAAGAATCGTACGCTCATTGCCGCCGCGCGCGCCGTTAGTCAGCAAGGCGACAAAGGCGAAGGCGGCGAAGGCCCCGGCAAAGGCCCCGGCCGAGAGGGAAATTGCGCCAGCGCCAAGGCCCAGCACCACGATCGACACCGCGCCGGTGGAGGCCCCGGCGGAGACGCCGAGGACGTAGGGTTCCGCGAGGGCATTTTTCAGCAGGCTTTGCAGCACGACGCCGCAGATAGCGAGGCCTGCGCCGCAGCAGGCGGCGACCAGCGCGCGGCTGAGGCGGAAATCCCAGATAACGCTCTCATAGATACGGTTGAGAGGCTCAGCGGTTAAGCCGGTTCTGTTGCTGATAGCGTAAAAGACATTCTGCAGCGGGATGGCCAGCTCGCCGACGCTGACGCCCACAGCGATCACCAGCGCCAGCACGATCGCTGCCAGTACACACCAGCCGGTGAGCAGTATGCTGCGGCGCGTCTCAATCGCGGCGATGCTCATCAGTTCAGCCCCATTTTTCTCAGCTGCTCGCCCACCTGTTCCGCGCAGTAAAGCGTCCGGATGGTCGGATTCATCGCCTGACCGTCCATGACCACGATATGGCCTTTTTTCACCGCTTCCAGCTGGCTGACGGCGGGATCGCTTTTGAGGAATTTGATCTTCTCCTCGGCCTTATCCAGCGCCCAGCGGTTACGGTCCAGACTGGCGACCACGATCACATCCGGGTTGGCGGCAATAATGCTCTCCCAGCTCACCGTGGGCCACTCGGTCTCGGAGGTAATCGCATTATGTCCGCCCAGCACGCTGGCGATAAATCCGGAGGCGCTGTTTTTGCCGCCGACATAGGCATCGGCCGAAGGTGAGGCGCTGGAGAACCAGAAGACGAAGGAGAGATCCTTTTTGCTTTTACCAAACTCCTGACGCAGGTCGGCTTCACGTTTTTTGAAATCGGCAATCAGCGCCTGACCACGATCTTCGACGTTGAAAATGCGGGAAAAATCGCTAATTTCCTGATACAGCCAGGTCATATCCCACAGCTTTTGCCGGCTGCCGTACATATCGCCGGTGGCCTTTTTGGTGGCGCACATCCCCGGTGAGACGTAGCTGTTTACGCCGACGGTAGCGAGATCTTCACGCCTGGCGACTTTGCTTTCCGGCCCCAGCAGCAGCGGCAACTGGGCGGGAACTAAATCAGGATTTTGCGCCAGCACCGATTCCAGGCTCTGAATTTCCACCGTCAAGGTTTTAATCTTCGCGTTTTGCTCAGCCAGCTGCGGTAAAACGCTGGTCGGCCAGAAGGCGCTGGCGACCACCTGCTTTTGCAGCCCGAGCAGCAGCAGAATTTCGACCGTATTTTGCCCCAGCGCGACCACGCGCTCCGGCGGCCGGGTGAAGGTCTCCTGATAGCCGCAGTTTTCAATCGTCAGGGGGTAGGTTGTTGCCAGCGCGGAACTGACGGCGGTGAACATCAAGCCTAACGCGCAAAGGACCTTCTTCATTAAACGCTATCCTTGTAAACAGGCGAGTGGATGACCAGCAAATGGGAGTAATGCAAATGAAACTCATTATTGGGGCGGGGTTTTATACAATGCCATATTTACAGTGTCAATGAGTGACTATTTCCGCAGGCAATGAAATGCCCGCGCGATGGGGCGGGTCAGCTCGCCAGTGGGCCACGAATATACGCCTGCAACCCCAGGGCGAGAAAATCAAATACCCGCTTACAGGCAGGGCTGTGGCGCAGATCCTCATGCATTACCAGCCAGGTATCAAGATACAGAGAAAAGTCGGCCGCCAGCACTCGCTGCAGGGGAATAATGCCATCCGCAAGAGGCGCCTGGCAGATGCCGATCCCCGCTCCGGCGCGGATCAGGCTCAACTGGGCGAGGTCGCTATCGGTCCGCATCGCGAACGCCTCGCGCTGAAAACGGGGGTAAGCCTGCAGCGCCCGGCGCACGAGAGGGGTGGCGCTATCAAAACCAATTAGCGCGTGGCTGGCCAGATCGTCGAGGGTCGCGGGCAGGCCCTGCCGCGTCAGGTAGGCGGCGGTGGCATGTAACCCAAGCTCGATCCTGCCGAGACGGCGGGCGATAAGCTGCTCCTGCTGCGGGGCGACCATCCGCACCGCAATATCCGCCTCCCGGTGAAGCAGATCCTGAAACCGATTGGAGAGCATCAGTTCGATGACGATATTCGGGCACGCCTGCCTGAGCCGGGCAACCAGCGGCGGCAGCACCTCGGCGCCGACCACCTCGCTGGCGGCCACCCGCACCACGCCACGCAGCTCGGCTCTGTCGCGACTGAAGTTAGCCGCGGTGCGTTCCAGCGCCCGGGCGGTATTGTCCATCGCCTCGGCGTGCACCCGCAGCGCCAGCGCCGCGTCGGTCGCCAGCAGGCCGGTTTGCGAGCGGGTAAATAAGGCCTGGCCGAGGGCGTTTTCCAGCCCGGCAATATGGCGCCCCGCCGTCGGCTGAGTGATGTTCAGGGTACGCGATGCGCCCGATAAAGAGCCTTCCTGCAGGACGGCGAGAAAGGTTCGGTACCACTCCCAGGGAATAGAGGTATTCATACAAATATGTATAGCCGCTCGACGATGGTATGCAATTTCATTTGATATGAGCCGCAGGTAGGCTGTCAAGCATCCATTAGCGAACGGGGAAAGAGGATGAACAGCAGCGGCAAGGTACTTATTCTGGGAGCAAGCGGGGGCATCGGCGGGGAAGTGGCGCGCCGGCTGGTGGCAGACAACTGGCAGGTTCGGGCGCTGAAGCGCGGCGCCCAGATACGTGATCCCGAAGATGGCATACAGTGGATAGCCGGCGACGCGCTGGATGGCGGCCAGGTCGCGGCGGCGGCTGCCGGTTGCGACGTTATCGTCCATGCGGTGAATCCGCCGGGCTACCGGCACTGGCGGCAACAGGTACTGCCCATGCTGCACAACACCCTGCAGGCTGCCGAACGCCAGCGGGCGCTTGTAGTCCTGCCCGGCACGGTCTACAACTATGGACCGGATGCCTTTCCACTGATTGCTGAAGAGGCCGCACAACAGCCGGTGACCCGCAAAGGCGCCATCCGGGTGGCGATGGAGCTGGCGCTGAAGGATTACGTGCAGCGCGGCGGCCGGGCGTTGATTGTTCGGGCGGGCGATTTTTTTGGTCCACGCGCCGGAAATAACTGGTTTTCGCAGGGGCTGGTCAAGCCTGGTCAGCTTCCCCGCATCATTAGCTACCCGGGGGCGATCGGCGTGGGGCATCAGTGGGCCTGGCTGCCCGACGTCGCCGCCACCATCGCCGCGCTGCTCGCCCGCAGGCATGAGCTTGAGCCGTTCGCCCGCTTTCATATGCAGGGCCACTGGGACCCGGACGGCAGCGAAATGAGTCAGGCGATCCAGCGGGTGGTCGCCCGCTATGGCGGCAGGGCGGTAGCGAAGTCCTTTCCCTGGTGGCTGGTGAAGCTGGCGGCGCCCTTCAACGCCACCCTGCGCGAAATGGTCGAGATGCACTATCTCTGGCGTCTGCCGGTACGCCTGCGCAACGACAAACTGGTTGATTTTTTAGGCGCGGAACCGCATACCCCGCTCGACAGCGCGGTGTATCAGACGCTGCAAGGCCTGGGTTGTCTGTCCGCCGGCGCGATAAACCAAGAGGCGGGTGAGGCGTAACGCGGCAAGAGGATCACAGAGCGGGGCGTTATTGTGACCAAATCATAATAACGTCACTCGTTGTCAAACGATAGCGATCGCATTAAGCTAAACGGATGACGAAAAATACCCCCACCCCTGCAAGCCGTGGTCCCCATGACCACAGCGTTCGGGACCAGATTCTTGACGCGGCCATGGCGCACTTTAGTCGCTATGGCTATGAGAAAACGACGGTCACCGATCTCGCCAAAGCGATAGGCTTTTCCAAAGCCTATATCTATAAATTCTTTGACTCCAAGCAGGCGATTGGCGAGGCGATTTGCGCCAGCCGGCTGGAGAAGATCATGGTGGCCGTCAGCGCGGCCATCGCCGATGCGCCGTCCGCCAGCGAGAAACTGCGCCGCCTGTTCCGGGCGCTGACCGAGGCCGGCAGTGAACTGTTTTTCGAGGATCGCAAACTGTACGACATCGCCGCCGTCGCGGCGCGCGATAAATGGCCTTCAACGGAACAGTATGCCGGTCATCTGCAGCAGCTGATTGGTCAAATTCTTGTCGAAGGCCGCCAGGCGGGTGAGTTCGAGCGCAAAACCCCGCTGGATGAAGCGACCCTGGCGGTCTATATGGTGATGTGTCCTTTCATCAATCCGGTGCAGTTGCAATACAATCTCGACACCGCGCCCACCGCGGCGGTGCTGCTTGCCTCCCTGATCCTGAGAAGTCTCTCCCCCTGATTAGTGACTATTGACTTTATTGGTCACTGGTCTGAGAATGCGGTCACCATCCGGTCTTTTCATTAAGGTGACCCATGCTCAGGCTCAACGCCGTCCATCTTGCCGTCTGCCTCCTGCCGCTGGCCCTCGCGGGCTGCGGCGAACCTGCCGATCATGACGACCCCCGCATCCGGCCGCCGCTGGTCCGGGTGGCGACCGTCGAGCGCGCGGAGGCCGGCTCGCGGGCCTTTACCGGCGTGGTAGTGGCCCGAACCCAAAGCGACCTCGGCTTCAGGGTGGCGGGAAAAGTGCTTGAACGGCGGGTGGAAACCGGGCAGAGCGTCAAGCGCGGTCAGCTGCTGCTGCGCCTGGATCCGGCTGATCTAGCCTTGCAGGCGCAGTCCCAACAGCGGGCCGTAGATGCCGCGCGGGCGCGAGCCAAAAAGGCGGCCAACGATCTGGCCCGCTATCGCGGCCTGGTGGCGAGCGGCGCCATCTCTGCCGCGGAATTCGACCAGATGAACGCGGCAGCAGAGGCGGCGAGAGCCGACCTCAGCGCGGCCCAGGCGCAGGCCAATGTGGCGCAAAACGCCACCGGCTATGCCGGACTGCTGGCGGATGCTGACGGCGTGGTGGTGGAAACCCTCGCTGAGCCGGGGCAGGTGGTCAGCGCCGGGCAGGTGGTGATCCGCCTGGCGCGGGCGGGGCAGCGCGAAGCGCGGGTGCAACTGCCGGAGACGCTGCGCCCGGCGGTCGGCAGCGAGGCGCTGGCGAAACGCTATGGCAGCGAATCTCAGCCGGTCACGGCGACCCTGCGCCTGCTTTCGGACGCGGCTGACGCCACCACCCGCACCTTTGAAGCGCGCTATGTGCTTAACGGCGCGCTGGCGAATGCCCCGCTGGGGTCTACCGTGACCCTGCGCATCGGCAACGACCAGGCGCCAGGCCAGGTGCTGGCGGTGCCCCTGGCGTCGGTCTACGATCCGGGTAACGGCCCTGGCGTCTGGCGCATTGCCTCTCGTCCGGCCACCGTCTCCTGGCAACCGGTGACCGTGCTCGGCCTGGATGATGAAACCGCGCGGGTGACCGGCCCGCTGAAGCCCGGCGAGCCGATCGTCGCCCTGGGCGCCCATCTTCTGCACCAGGGCGAGGCGGTGCGTCTGGCGGAACGCCGCGAGCATAATGCCGCCGGGAGCCAGCCATGAGCGCCGGGCGTTTTAATCTCTCCGCGCTGGCCGTCCGCGAGCGGTCGGTGACCCTGTTTTTGATTATCCTTATCTCCGTCGCCGGGCTGGTGGCGTTCTTCGGACTCGGGCGAGCGGAAGATCCGCCCTTTACGGTCAAGCAAATGACGGTCATTACCGTCTGGCCCGGCGCCACCGCGCAGGAGATGCAGGATCAGGTCGCCGAGCCGCTGGAAAAACGGCTCCAGGAGTTAAAGTGGTACGATCGCACGGAGACCTATACCCGCCCTGGCATAGCGTTGCTCACCCTGTCGCTGCAGGATCAGACCCCGCCTTCCGAGGTGCCGGAGCAGTTTTATCAGGCGCGCAAGAAGCTCGGCGATGAGGCGAAAAATCTGCCTGCCTGCGTCTCCGGTCCGATGATGAATGACGAATTCGCCGACGTCACCTTTGCGATCTTTGCCCTGAAGGCGCGGGGAGAGCCGCCGCGGCAGCTGGTGCGTGACGCCGAAGCCTTACGCCAGCAGCTGCTGCATGTACCCGGGGTGAAAAAAGTGAATATCCTCGGCGAACAGGCGGAGCGCATTTATCTCTCGTTTTCTCATGACCGTCTCGCCACTCTGGGTCTCTCGCCGGAGGCGATTTTTGCCGCGCTGAACAGCCAGAATGTGCTGACCGCCGCCGGGGCTATCGAGACCCGGGGCGGGCAGATCTTTATCCGCCTCGACGGGGCGTTCGACCGCCTGCAGCAGATCCGCGACACGCCGATTATTGCCGGGGGCAGAACGCTGAAACTGGCCGATGTCGCCACGGTTGAGCGGGGATATGAAGATCCCGCCACCTTCCTGATCCGCCATCAGGGCGAACCGGCGCTGCTGCTGGGCGTGGTGATGCGCGAGGGCTGGAATGGTCTGGCGCTGGGAAAAGCGCTGGATGCCGAAACGGCCAGCATCAATCAGAGCCTGCCGCTCGGCATGTCGTTGACCAAGGTGACCGATCAGTCGGTGAATATCAGCGCCGCGGTCGATGAGTTCATGATCAAATTCTTTGTCGCCCTGCTGGTGGTGATGGCGGTGTGCTTTGTCAGCATGGGGTGGCGCGTGGGCGTGGTGGTCGCGGCGGCGGTGCCTTTAACCCTCGCCGTGGTGTTTGTGGTGATGGAGGCGACCGGCAAAAACTTCGACCGCATCACTCTCGGCTCGCTGATCCTCGCCCTGGGGCTGCTGGTGGATGATGCCATCATTGCCATCGAAATGATGGTGGTCAAAATGGAGGAGGGGTATGACCGCCTCAAAGCCTCGGCCTATGCCTGGAGCCATACCGCGGCGCCCATGCTGGCCGGTACCCTGGTGACGGCCGTGGGCTTTATGCCTAATGGATTTGCGCAGTCCACCGCCGGGGAGTACGCCAGCAATGTGTTCTGGATCGTCGGTATCGCGCTGATTGCCTCCTGGATTGTGGCGGTGATTTTTACCCCCTGGCTGGGGGTGCACCTGTTGCCGGACAGAAAGCCCGCGGCGGCCGGCCACGCCGCGCTGTATGACACCCCGCGCTATCAGCGCTTCCGTCGGCTGCTGACCCGGGTTATTGCTCACAAATGGCGCGTGGCCGCCGGGGTGGTGGCGCTGTTTATCGTGGCGATCCTGGGCATGAGCGTGGTGAACAAGCAGTTTTTCCCCACCTCCGATCGTCCGGAAGTGCTGGTTGAAGTGCAGCTGCCTTACGGGTCGTCGATTAGCCAGACCAGCGCCGCGGCGGCGAAAATTGAGCACTGGCTGCAGCGGCAGCCGGAGGCGAAGATTGTCACCAGCTATATCGGCCAGGGCGCGCCGCGCTTTTACCTGGCGATGGCTCCGGAATTGCCCGATCCCTCCTTCGCCAAACTGGTGGTGTTGACCGACGGGCAGGGTGCCCGCGAGGCGCTCAAGCGGCGGCTGCGGGAGGCGGTGGCCAATGGCCTGGCGCCGGAGGCGCGGGTGCGCGTCACTCAGCTGGTGTTTGGCCCTTATTCGCCTTATCCGGTCGCCTGGCGGGTGATGGGGCCCGATCCGCACGCTCTGCTCGACATCGCCGAGCGGGTTAAATCGGTGCTGCAGGCCAGTCCGCTGATGCGCACCGTCAATACCGACTGGGGTTCGCGGGTACCGGTGATGCATTTCAGCCTCAATCAGGACCGGCTGCAGGCGAGCGGACTCAGCTCCCAGTCCGTCGCCCAGCAGCTGCAGTTCCTGCTGTCAGGGATCCCGATCACCACCGTCCGGGAAGATATTCGCGCCGTGCAGGTGATCGGCCGCGCGGCGGGCGACATCCGTCTGGATCCGGCGAAAATCGCCGACTTCACCCTGGTGGGCAGCGGCGGGCAGCGGGTTCCCTTGTCACAGATTGGCGACGTGTCGATCAGGATGGAGGACCCGCTGCTTCGCCGTCGCGACCGCACGCCGACCATCACCGTCCGCGGAGATGTTGCGGAGAACCTGCAGCCGCCTGATGTCTCCACCGCGCTGATGAAGCCGCTGCAGCCCATTATCGACTCGCTGCCGCCTGGCTATCGCATCGAGACGGCGGGGTCGATTGAGGAATCCGGCAAGGCCACCCGGGCGATGGTGCCGTTATTTCCGATAATGATCGCCCTCACGCTGCTGATCATTATCCTGCAGGTGCGTTCGCTGTCGGCGATGGTCATGGTTTTCCTGACCGCGCCGCTGGGGCTGATTGGCGTGGTCCCGACGCTGCTGCTGTTCAATCAGCCGTTTGGCATCAATGCCCTGGTGGGCCTGATCGCCCTGTCGGGGATCCTGATGCGCAATACGCTGATCCTGATTGGCCAAATCCATCATAACCAACAGGCGGGGCTCGATCCGTTCCACGCGGTGGTGGAGGCGACGGTGCAGCGCGCCCGCCCGGTTCTGCTGACCGCGCTGGCGGCGATCCTGGCGTTCATTCCGCTCACTCATTCGGTCTTCTGGGGAACGCTCGCCTATACGCTGATTGGCGGGACGCTGGGGGGAACCATCATGACCCTTATCTTCCTGCCGGCCATGTACGCGATCTGGTTCCGCATCCGTCCGGAGAACACGGTACAACAGACAGAGTTGCACCTTCAGAGGTAATTCCACTTTGCCGGACCTGGGCGAGGCACATGGCCAGGCCAGGTCCCGGGCAGGGTCAGGCGGGTAAGGATACCGGCACCGCATGAGTGCGGTGTTGATCCTGTTCGAGGCGATCAAGGCAATCGAGGCTGATGGCCGATGGCGAGGTCGCGCCGGTGAGGGTCATGGTAACCTTCATATCCTCGGCAAATAAGCGCAGCAGATGCGCCACGCCCGCTTCGCCCGCCGCGGCCAGGGCATAAATATAGGCCCGACCGAGCAGCACGCCTTTCGCGCCGAGGGCCAGCAGACGTATAACGTCCACGCCGGAGCGCACCCCGGAATCGGCAAGCACTGTCAGATCGTCGCCGACCGCATCCACCACCCTGGGCAGCGCCCGGGCGGTGGGGATGGCGCCATCGAGCTGTCTGCCGCCATGATTCGACACCACAATACCATCGGCGCCCAGCCGCACGGCATTGCGCGCATCGTCGGCATCGAGGATCCCTTTGATGATTAATTTTCCTTGCCAGCTGTCGCGGATCCACTCCAGATCGTGCCAGGCGATGGACGGGTCGAAGTTGTTGCTGATGAACCCCATATAGTCGTCCATGGTCATTTTGTGGCCGGTGTAGGCTTCGATATTACCAAACGACAGGGGTCTGCCCGCCAGCCCGACGTTCATCGCCCAGCGCGGATGGGTGCAAGCCTGGAGATATTGTCGCAGGGTGGCGTGCGGCCCGGACATCCCTGAGCGGTTATCGCGATACCGCGAGCCGGGGATTGGCATATCGACGGTAAATACCAGGGTTTTCATGCCAGCGGCCCAGGCGCGCTCCAGCGCGTTACGCATATAGCCGCGATCTTTCAGTACGTACAGCTGGGACCAGAGCGCGCCGCTGGCGTGGCTCGCCACCTCTTCAATCGAGCAGACCGACACGGTGGATAAGGTGTACGGGATCCCGGCGCGGGAGGCGGCGCGGGCCGCCTGGACTTCGCCGCGGCGGGCGTACATCCCGGTGGCGCCGACGGGCCCCAGCGCCACGGGCATCGCCCATGGGGCATCAAGGATCGTGGTCGCCAGCGTCGGTTCGCCGGCCCCGCACAGTACGCGCTGGCGAAGAGCTACCGAGGCAAGCTCGGCGGCGTTGGCGTTCATGGTGTTTTCCGCCACCGCGCCACCGTCAATATAATCGAAAAGGAAGCGGGGCAGACGACGACGAGCGGCTTCGCGATAATCGCTGGGGGCTGAAACAATCATTATTATGTCCTTATGTTTTTTAACCTTAGTGGATGTTCTGCAGGTAAAAAAACTATAGGCCTCTAAAAACCGGCGAGGAAATGAAATATTAGCATTCCAGCTATTCCCTGCTGGAATAATCTGGTTTTATCGCTGAGGCTGCTATTTCCTTTTTTTACTCTTCGGCGCGCGCGTTATTTTTATTTATTTCCGCGCAACGTGAAGCTGGCAAAATAAAGACCCGGTATGAGGCGACAGCGCTTTGCGCCATCGCCACCAGGGGAAGGAGAGGTCAGTGCGGCGCCTGCGTTTTCCGGGAGGTGTAAAGAAGATGAATTTGAAATTGAGCAGATGGTATCTTTTGCTAGCCTTTCTGAGGAGGGCAGACGGAGCGACACCATGAAAGATAAAGATGAACAAACGGCATTGATTGGCATGGCCATCGGCGCGGCGGTCATTAGCTTAGTGGCTACACAAAAGCAGATTAATCAGGGGAGTATCGTGGATGAACTGGTGAGGCTGGGCAGACAGAAGGGGGACGGGGTAGAGGATGAGGTCTTTGTCCAGGCCGCCCGGCTGGTGAGTAAAGGCACCTAGCCAGCCGGTATCCCGCCTGGCAGCCCCGTGTGCCCGTTTTATTTTGGTTTTTATTCCCCGAATGCGGCCGGCGAGCGGCGCTTATTCCTTTCCTGAAGCGTTACCGGCGGGCGCTTTCACTACCCGCTTTTTTCTAGCGCATGGCCGGGGCCGCGCCCCGCGCTGGCATGGTCTTTCTGTTACGTTGTCACTTTATGCTCGCCTGCAAGCGATAACCAGCAAGGTGGTCTGCCGCTATTGCATAAATCGGTATTTTCGATACATCTTTGCCATTGCGTGCGGAGATAGAATGATTTCAAAATAACATATTATAAATCAATCCATTAAGTTCTCTTTGCACGCCCTGATAATCCCCGGGCGAGGGTCTATGCTTATAAAAAGCGCTAAATGAGGCAATACCCCTGCTGCAGAAGGGTTGAAGTGATAATCATTATCACTAACATAGCGATATGGCCCGATGGCGTCAACCTATGAGGTAGCGCGATGAATTCACATTCAGGAACTTTCAATCCCGAAGATTTTAGCTGGCGTGGGCTGGTCATGACCCCAGCCGCCGCCGCCCATATTCGCGATCTGGTCCGCAAAAAGCCGGATATGCAGGGGCTGCGGCTTGGCGTTAAAACCAGCGGCTGCGCCGGCTTTGGCTACGTTCTCGAGCTAATTGCTGAACCGGCGAAAGACGATCTGTTATTTGAGCGCGATGGCGCGAAGCTGTGGGCGCCGCTGCAGGCGATGCCGTTCATCGACGGCACCGAGCTGGATTATGTCCGGGAAGGTTTAAATGAAATCTTTAAATTTCATAACCCGAAAGCGCAGCATGAGTGCGGCTGCGGCGAAAGTTTTGGGGTGCAGGCGGAGTAACTATGTCGCTTAATACTGAAGCAACTGAC